>WNGQ01011509.1_pt1 | contig 13420 bp, 15 predicted proteins | sample 5407661 | NCBI WGS metagenome assembly WNGQ01 (sample SAMN13153382, study PRJNA577476) | soil metagenome | isolation source: 60 cm soil or saprolite under Garry oak tree replicate 2 | place: USA:California | collected 2016-06-15
GGTGCATCCAGGATGTAGCATGCCGGCGCGCACTTATCCATGGGAAATGTATGTCGAAGTTGTTGACCTGCTGGTTGAACAGCTCGGAGCTACAGTTTTCCTCACTGGTGCCGAAGATGAGCAGGAACTGGTCGAGCGTATACTCAGCCATGTGCAGGAGGGCAACCGGCGGGCGGTGCACTCTCTGGCCGGTGTACTCTCCTTTCCTGCCTTGTGCGCGCTTATCGAGGCTGCTGACCTGGTCATTACCAATAATACGGGGCCTATGCATATCTCAGCGGCGGTAAAGACGCCGGTCGTGGCTCTCTTTGCCCTCACCAACCCGCCGGAGCAATGGGGTCCCTGGCATGTTCCCCATCGACTGCTCAATGTCGATGTTCCCTGCCGAATCTGTTATAGCCGAGCTTGTCCCTATCAGCATGAATGCCTGCGCCTGGTTTCACCGTCGATGGTTGTTGATGCTGCTAGCGGATTATTGAAGCATGTGGGAAGGGAGCAAACGGTTTCATGAATGAGTGGCTTGCCGCTAAGAACATTCTGGCAGTTCGCCTGGACAATATCGGGGATGTCGTCATGCTCGGGCCGGCATTGCGCGCCGTGAAAGAAACTTCACCTCAGGCGCGTCTCACCTTACTGGCCAGTCCGGCCGGTTCAACTGCTGTATCTCTTCTGCCCTGGGTCGATGATGTGATTACCTGGCGCCCGATCTGGCAGGATGTAGGTGGATGTATGCCTTTCCATCCGGCACGTGAGCGAGAACTCATCAACATGCTTGCTGAGCGGCAGTTTGATGCTGCACTGATTTTCACCTCGTTTAGCCAGACGCCGCACACTCCTGGCTATGTCTGTTACCTGGCGGGCATACCGCTGCGGGCCGGGGAGTCAAAGGAATTTGGCGGTAGTACCTTAACGACTGAGCTAGAAGCTTCTCCTGATGATCTGCACCAGGTTGAACGTAACTTGCGCCTCGTCGAGCACCTGGGATTTGTTGCCAGGGACCGGCGGCTGATGCTTGCCATCCCCGAAGAGGCTCGCCAGGCTGTACCCTCGCTCCTTGAAAGAGTGGGGCTTGATCCTGATGCACCGTTTCTGCTTGTGCATCCAGGTGCCAGCGCTCAGGCGCGCCGTTATCCGGTAGAACGATTTGGTGTCGTCGCTCGTTTACTTACCAGGAGAGGTTGGCCAATACTGGTGACTGGTATTGAACGGGAGGCTGTACTGCTGGCCGAGCTTATGCAGCACTCGCCTGATGCTCGATGCCTGGTTGGTGGAGCAACTCTGGCTGAGTACGCGGCATTGGTTGAACGTGCCGCTCTTGTGATCTGCAACGATACCCTCCCCATGCATCTTGCCGATGCCGTAGGAACGCCCGAGGTTGTTTTGTTTTCCGGTACCGACTATGAAGAGCAGTGGCGACCTCGTGCAACAGCGCATAGGCTGCTGCGTCGCCCAACATCGTGTCATCCCTGCTACCTCTTTGAGTGTCCTATCGGACTGCTGTGCCTGGATATCTCACCCGAAGAGGTGGTCGAAAATTGCGATGCAGTGCTCGAAGAAGTGAGGTCTGTTGGCATGGCGTAGTAGAGTGCGGGACTAGCAATGCATTATTACCTGCCCTCCAGGCAGGGTCCCACGTCTCCGGTACCCGTCGCTTGTGGCTAATGATAGGAGGAAATGGTTGATCGACCGGACAAAGCAAAAGAAGATGGATGTTGATCATGGAATGACGCCCGTGGCAGCATATGAATTCATATGCAACCTGCAACCGCGCAAGATTGCTGTCTTCCGTGCATTATACCTGGGGGATCTTTTGCTGGCTGTACCTGCGCTGCGGTCGATCCGTACTGGTTTTCCCGGCGCTGAAATCACTCTGATAGGCTTGCCGTGGGCTGCATCGTTCGCACGACGCTTTTCTCGCTACATTGATCGCTTTGTGGAGTTTGTTGGATATCCAGGTATTCAAGAAGTGGGTGCTGACCCTGAAAAGTGCGATGCAGGACTTGAAGAACAACGTGCCTATGGTTACGATCTGGTCATCCAGATGCATGGCAGTGGCCGGGTAAGTGATGAGTTTGCTCTTGCGCTCAACGGCCAGGTAACGGTTGGTTACTACGAGGATATACTTCCTGCTGGACTGACAGTGGGCATGCCTTATCCCGAAGATGAGCCAGAGGTCTTGCGTAACCTCGGCCTGGCCAGACTGCTTGGTTGTCGCAATCTTGATCCAGAACTGGAGTTTCCACTCTTCAATGAAGACCGGGGTGAAGCTGCCCGGCTTCTTCGCAGGCTCACCCGGGCCAATCGTCCCTGGATTGGGCTGCATGCAGGTGCGAAATCACCGGCACGCCGTTGGCCTGCCGAATACTTTGCCAGGGTCGCTGATCACTTCGCTCAACGCTTTAATGCACAAATTATCTTGACAGGTAGTCCTATTGATGAGTCAATAGTACAAATTCTGGTAGAACGCATGGGGATACAACCATTGAATGTCGCTGGCCAGACCTCGCTCGGTGGCCTGGCTGCGCTAATCAGTGAGTTGGATCTCTTTATCAGCAATGATACCGGGCCTGCTCATATTGCCAATGCTGTAGATACGCCGAGCATTACCATCTTTGGCCCGGTTGATCCCGGGGGCTGGGCAGCATTGGATCAATCTCGTCATCCCATCGTCCGGCGGGGGGTTTCGTGTAGTCCTTGTGAGTACTCGGAATGCCCTATTGATCATCGCTGTCTGCGTTGGATCACTCCAGATAGCGTCATTGAAGTAGCTGAAAAGCTACTGTTGTTGTTGTAGCGTGCGGGACTTGCAATGCGTTACGCCACGTTCGGCTATGCACTCCTTGTGGCTAACGCAAGGAAGACGCGTCCTTGTGGCTAATGCAATGAGGATTTATCCAGCACGTCACATCACGTAAACCCAATTCATTGTGGTATGAAGGTCTATCGCATGCAACGCTTAAAGATTTTGATATGGCATATTCACGGCAGTTACCTCAATACATTGGCACGCATTGAAGCTGATTGGTACTTGCCGGTCAAAGAGGGCCGTCCTGAGGGCTATGGCGGTCGCGGACCAACCTTCGATTTGCCCGCTTATGTGCGAGAAGTGCCAGCAGAGCAGGTGCGCGACTTGCAACTGGACCTCATCATCTACCAGACCCCTAAGAACTACTTTGAGGACCAGTTCGAGATATTGAGCGCTGAGCAGCGTCAACTGCCCAAAATTTACCTGGAACATAACACTCCAAAACCGAACGCTGTCGATACTCGTCACCCTATCGATGATCCTGATGTGTTACTGGTGCATGTTACACACTACAATCGCTTGATGTGGGATAACGGTCGCACGCCAACAATAGTCATTGAGCACAGTGTAGCCATTGATCCCTCAATTAGATATAGCGGGCACATTGAGCGGGGTATTACGGTGATCAATGGGATGCAGAAGCGCCCTCGCATCGCCGGTTACGATATCTTTCTCCAGGCGCGGCAGGTGGTACCTCTTGATGCAGCCGGCATGGAAACAGAGGCCATTGGAGGGTTGGGTGATGTTCCGTATCGTGAGTTGCATCGTCGCGTAGCTGAATATCGCTTCCTGTTCAGTCCAATTCGTTATACTAGCCTGCCGCTAGCGGTAATCGAGGCGATGACGACAGGGATGCCTGTTGTCGCCCTGGCTACGACTGAACTGCCAACTGTCATTGAGAATGGCGTGACCGGTTATGTCTCCTGTGATATCGACAGGCTTATCAATGGCATGCAGTTTTTGCTTGCTAACCCACAAGAGGCTCGTCAACTTGGTGCCAGGGCACGCGCCGTTGCTTGTGAGCGTTTCGGCCTTGATCGCTTTATTCGCGATTGGAACAGGGCCTTCGCACTATGCCAGGGAACGCTTAATAGTCGGGCGACCGCAAGTGAAATGTAGGGGCGGGGCTTGCCCCCGCCCAGGACGCATCAAGATAAGAAAAGGAAAAGGAATGATACCGATGGATCGATCAACACGGATAGCGTTTATCAGTGAACATGCCAGCCCCGTTGCCCTCCTTGGAGGCGCCGATGCTGGCGGGCAAAACGTGTACGTGGACGAAGTGAGCCGTAACCTCGCTCGTCGCGGCTATGCTGTAGATGTCTTCACACGCTGCGATAACCCTGATATGCCTGAAATCATTGACTGGGCACGGGGCGTGCGAGTGGTTAATCTGCCGGCAGGCCCGATGCAGCCGCGTCCTAAGGACGAACTCTGGCCCTTCATGCCAGAGTTCCGCGACTCTTTCCTGCGCTTTATGGTGCGAGATGAGGCCCGGTACGATCTGATTCACGGTAACTTCTGGATGTCTGGTTGGGTGGCAACCGAACTGAGGAAGCGGCTGGATATCCCTGCTGTCCAGATATTCCACGCTATGGGCAAGACCAAGCGGCGCCACCAGAAGAAAGTCGATACCAGTCCTGGCGACCGTATCAAAACTGAAAAGGACATTATACGGGATGTCGATAGACTGATCGCTCAATGCCCGGCAGAATGCGCCGAACTGGTCAACGATTACGGCGCTGATGCAAAGAAGGTGGTCATTATTCCATCGGCGGTCAACACCAGGGTATTCCGACCTGTGCTGCAGGCCGAAGCCAGGAGCCGCATCGGAATCGAGCAGCAAGGTAAGCTGATTGTTTACGTCGGCCGGATGCTGCCACGCAAAGATATTCGTAACATTGTTCGTGCGCTGGCTTTGTTGCTGCAACGTGATGGAAGTATTTCCGACTCGTCTTCGATTACGCTGATGGTTGTTGGCGGGGAAACTGTGGAGCCGGACCCCGTCGCCACGCCTGAGATCGGAGAGTTGCAGCGGCTGGCGGCAGAACTCAACGTTGCAGACCATGTGCGCTTTGTCGGCAAACGCCAGGCGAATGAGTTGCGTTACTACTACAGTGCGGGCGATGTCGTCGTAACAACGCCATGGTACGAGCCGTTTGGCCTGACTCCTCTCGAAGCGATGGCCTGCGCTCGTCCCGTGATTGGTTCGGCAGTTGGCGGCATAACATACACTATCAAGGAAGGTGAGACGGGTTTGCTCGTTCCGCCGCGTAACCCCGAAGCGCTCGCTAACGCCATGCAGCAACTCCTTCGCCAACCAGAGGTATGTACACAAATGGGGCTGGCTGCGCGCAAGAGAGTGGAACACGAGTTTACCTGGTCGATTGTTGCTATGCGTACTGCGACCCTCTACGAAACGGTTTTGGCAGAGCGTGCAGTAGAATGCGGATTTATCCAGCATGTAGCGGATTTATCCAGCACGTAGTGGTTCGTCAACGTGGATTTGATGGGTGAAATGTAGTGGCGATCCCTTGCGGTCGTCAGGTTCCTACCCCTCAATTGCTGATGGACAGAGCAGTATGACCTTGCCTGGGGGCAGGTAATAATGCATTTCAAGAAAGACATTCTATCGTGGCACTGGTTGATGTACTTATTCCTACATATGGACGCAAGACAGGTCTGGCAGTAGTCTTGACCAGTCTACTCGGCCAGACCTTCACCAACTTTGATGTCATCATTTCAGACCAGACAAAGGATGACGAAACCTATCTTGATAGCATCGAGATACAGACATTGGTGCAGGCTTTGCGCTGGCATGGACACAATGTTACCTTGCATAGGCACCTGCCTCGACAAGGTTTAGCAGAACATCGACAGTTTCTGCTTGAGCAAAGCACAGCCTCCTACGTGCACTTTCTCGATGACGATGTGCTGCTTGATCCAGCGGTAATGGAACGGATGTTAGATGTACTACAAGCTGAAAAGTGTGGCTTTGTTGGGTGCCCGGCAACAGGTCTGGGCTACCTGGATGATGTTCGCCCTCACCAGCAGCGCATCGAAATCTGGGAGGGACAGGTCGCCCCCGAACCTTTCGCACCCGCTACCATCCCCTGGGAACGTCATAAGGTGAACAATGCCGCTAACCCTTTGCACCTGGAGCAGCGACTTGTAACTGATGGGCAGGTAGTGCGTTACAAAGTTGCCTGGATCGGCGGCGCTAATGTTCTCTATGATCGTGCCAGGCTGCTGAGCGTGGGCGGCTTTTCCTGGTGGCATCGTTTGCCGCCCGAACACGCGGGAGAAGAAGTTGTCGTCCAGTTTCTTTTGATTCGCAAATATGGCGGCTGCGGTATCCTGCCAAGTGGCACCTATCATCTCGGCCTGCCGACTACGGTTGAAGACCGGACGCACAACGCAACCGAGCTGTTCGAGGAGCTTATCCAACAATACAACGTTCACCCCGTATTACCAATAAAAGTCAATTCATAAAGGAAAAAAACAATGAGTGATAGCATCTTAAAAGGAAAAGTAGCTCTAGTCACAGGGGCCGGCAGTGGCCTTGGCGAAGCCACAGCCCATGCCTTCGCCCGTGCCGGCTGTAATCTTGTCTGTATCGATATTGACGGAACAGCAGCCGAGCGCGTCAGGCGTGAACTGTCGGAACAAGAAAAAGATATTAAATGTATAGCACTACAATGCGATGTGGGCAATGCGGAGGCCGTCTTTAAAAGGGTTGAAGCGGTGGAAGCGCATTTAGGACGCCTGGACATCGTGGTCAACTGCGCGGCGGTCGATCATACCGTCTCAGTCAATGAGATGACCATCGAGCAGTGGGACCAGGTTATTAACGTCAACCTGCGCGGCCCATTCTTGCTGGCCAAGGCCGCGATGCCGATGATGCAGCGGCAACACTCTGGACACATCATCAATATTGCCTCGACGGCCGCAACTCGTGCCTGGGCCAATGCAGCGGCCTACCATGCCTCCAAATGGGGACTGGTTGGCTTCAGCCGCGGCCTCGGTGTCGAGGGTCGGACCGATGGCATTCGTGTCACAACCATTATCCCTGGCGGCATGCGTACACACTTCTTTGATCGCTTTGCCGAACAAGGTATCCCCATGCCGGATGAACAAAACCTGCAAGACCCGGCCAACGTGGCCCAGGTTATTGTCTTTGCGGCGCAAGTACCACCCGAGTCGGCCCTCCAGGAAGTAATAATAACCCCGGTAACTGAGACAAGCTGGCCTTAGGAAAGCCAGTATAGTAGGGGTAAGTCCCCTACCCTGCTTACTTATGGATTTACCGGTGTTGGAGGCGGTATCGCCTGAACTGTTGCCCGCCTGAACATGAGAGAAAACACGGTAATGCCGATCACACTGAGCACCAGCGTTACCAGCGGGATATGAAAGCCGGGCGGAACGATAAGGTAAATGGTGCTGGGCAAACCATCCCAGAGACCGTGTAACACAGAGACGAAGAGGTAAGCCAAAATGACCGGACCGGTGATGCGAAAGTGCTGCGGCCGGCTCTCCCGGAACAGCACTGTGGCAAGAATGGCAGTCCAGATGCCGTGGCCGAACGGCGCGATCAGGCCGCGGATCACCGTCTCGGCGATCGAGACCCCCACATGGCCCTGGCTGAGGAGGAAAGCCGTGAAGGCATAGCCTGTACTTTCTAAGGCAGCAAATCCCATGCCAACGGCTGCTCCCATCAGCAGTCCATCCACCGGCGCGGTGTGACGCATGCGCCGCGCTAGAAATATGACTGCCGCGATCTTGCACCCCTCCTCAATCAGTCCGACGGCAAACCCACTGGCCAGGGACAGGCCTTGATCGGGGCTTGCTGGTCGGGGGAGCAACAGGGCTTCAAGCGCTGATGCCCCGAGCACACCTAGTATACCACCGAGGCAGAAACTTTTCGCGATCGTCTCCGGCGTCAGTGCGCTTAAATGCTGGTGATCATATAGGAATGCTACAAAGGCTACCGGCACCAGAAAGTTTCCGACCAGGATGACGGTCGGGTACAGATTGGGATTGCCGGTCAGGAACATGATGAGCGTTGCGGCGACAAACAGGACTATGCCGGTTAGCAGCACTTGCAGCCAACCCCGTCCCCCACGTGGCGGGTTTTGGGCCGGTGGCGTCCAGGCTTTTTCTTGAAACATTGACATTCTCCATTCATATTAAGATTCGAGTCCATAGTATTCTTACGCCACCGGCCAACATATGAAATACATGTTATCATTTATACTGTAGTGTTTGAAGCAGATAGCAGAAGAAGGGAGAAAATCATGGCAGAGAAAGTACATGTGCAGGCGAAATTTGATACAGGCATGCGTTTCAGCGTTGAGTCAGGTTCTGGTCACTCTGTAATGCTCGACGGGGAACACGACGCGGGATACAGCCCCATGGAGCTGGTCTTAGCCAGCCTGGCCGGCTGCTCAGGTATTAGCGTGATTTCAATTGTGCCAAGCTACGAGGTACGTGTCGAGGGAATACGTACGGAAACGTATCCGCTGATATTTACGGATATCACCGTCGAGCACATCCTCACGGGCCATAACATACATCCCGTAGCGGTTGAGCGTGCAATTGAGCTGGCCGAGACCCGCTATTGTCCTGTAAGTGTGATGCTGGGCAAAGTCACTAACTTGAAGCAAATCTACCAGATTATCGAAGCTGAATAACTCCTCATGATTGTTTTTGTTTAGTATTGAAGTGGTGATTTGGTGCGCAGCACCAAATCACCACTTCAATACTAAACAGTCATTGATCTTAATAAATATTACCAATCCATTGGAATTAATTGCCAAAAAATATTGACAAATTTTATTTTATTGTGTATTATTACCATATCGTTAACGAAAAATACCAGGTACGTACAAATATTGATCAAAATCATGACGTCGGAGTAGTGCAGCATCTTCAAGAAGCTGTTAGGAGAAAGGCTCATGTATAACAACTTTTATCTCCAGGACAAACGAGTTGAGGAGCACCTGCAGGATTTGCAGCGTGAAGCTAATCAGCAGCGTATAGTAGCAGACTTGCCCAGGGATCGCCGTAGTGTAGGGAAGCACATAATCAGTAGAATCGGTACACAGCTGGTGGCTCTTGGCACGTGGCTGGAGCGCGTCGAGCAGCATGATAAACAAGCTGTTGCGACCTATAGATAATGCGATTCACATATAGTAGGGCTAGGGCTTGCCCCTACCCTGGCACCCTTTAAGGGTATCCCCGAGGAGTACATGCATGTATCCACTTATTACAAGAGACCCTGTGAGCGGCGGCGAGCTGATCGTTACGCGACTGGAATGCCCTGAAAGCGGCATTGTGATCGAGGGACAGTTCAGTCTTGGATGGATCGGTCGCCTGAACCGCGAGCAGCTTGATTTCGTCGAGATGCTGGTGAAGTATCGAGGAAACATTCAGAAGTTGGCGGCAGAGCTAGATGTCGCCTATAACACTGCGCGCAGTCGCCTGGACGAGATCGTGACCGCGCTGGGTGGCGCACCTGAGAATGACGGTCGTGCTGACCGCCGTGCCATTCTCGACCGTCTTGCCTCCAGGGAGATCAGCGTCGAAGAAGCTATGCGCCTGATGAAAGGTTAATTCCATGGCAAGCTCAATTGATGAGCGCAACCGTGTTCTGTACATGGTTGAGTCAGGCAAGGTGACTGCGGCCCAGGCGGCGCAGTTGTTAGACACGCTGGATTTAGAGCGTTCACGCTCTCGCGAACAAAGCCGCAACCGTACTGCGCGAGTGCGGGTGACGAACCTGGCTACCAACCGCCAGAAAGTCAATGTGACCATTCCCGTGAGTCTCATACAAGTCGGCCTTCGCCTGGGAACACGCCTGGCGCCACAGGTCAGTGGCAGTGCGCTGGAAGACCTGCTGCGCGCCATTGAGGGTGGTGCAACTGGCCGCCTGTTGGATCTACAGGACCTGGAAGAGGGCGAGCGGGTAGAGATTTTCGCTGAATAGTATAGAAGGAGGATTTCATGAACCAACAAACATTTACCGTTGGCATCGCACCGCGAGTAATCATTACGCAAGTACAGGGTGACCTGAGCGTGCAGGTTTGGAAAGAACAAGCAATAAGCGTTGAGACTGATAACACCGTGGGCGGCTTCGAGCAAGAAGGTAACACGCTGACCATCATCGATTGTGATGGCGACCTTAAGTTGAAAGTGCCTGAAGATACAGGTATTAAAGCCACGAATGTAATGGGAAACGCTGAAATCGAGGGCATACGACGGGTCGAATTAGAGAATGTGGCAGGTGATGTAACACTCAAGAACATCTCCGGCGACGCGGAACTAGAGAATGTCGGTGAAGCTATCGAGCTAACGAATCTTGGAGGTGACCTGGAGGCGACGAATTCACCTGCCTTACGCGTGCGCCATAGCGTTGGTGGTGATTCTACCCTCAAAAAGATCGCCTTTGTGGAGATTGAGACTGTTGGAGGAGACCTGTCGGTGGAAGAGGCTGAGAGTGCTCTGGTGAGTACTGTTGGCGGTGACCTGGACGCGACCGACGTCGTGGCTGCGCTGCGCGGCGGTGTTGTGAGTGGCGACTGCCAGGTACAGGGGAGCGCCCGTACTGATATTGTGGTCGGAAATACTGGTGGGGACTTTACAGCAAGCAGTGCCGCGAGCGTGCATACAGGTAATGTAGGCGGAGACTGCGAATTGCGCGACGTGCAGGGCGATGTCGAAGTGGGTTATGTTGGTGGAGACGTCAGCTTAAAGGGTATTGGTGGGACCTTGCAGGTGGGCAACTGCGGCGGTGACGCAGAATTGAAGGGTATACAGGGGAGTATCGAGGTCGGCAGCATCGGTGGAGACCTGGAGCTGCAGGCTGCTTTCCCCGTCGATACACGCACACGCCTGATTGTGGGAGGGGATGCCACTATCACATTACCGGACAACCCTGACCTGAGTATTCGTGCCACTGTTGGCGGTGATGTAAGGGGCCGGTCCATTATTACCGGCAGAAGTGGCAATCTTGTCAACCTGGTATATGGGAACGGGGCTGCTCATCTTGATTTGAACGTTGGAGGAGACCTCAATTTAAAGGGCGCCAGCACTCCACGTAGTTCTAGCAGTGCGAGTGGCTCCTGGAGCGATTTTGGGCATGAGATGTCCAAACTGGGACGCGATCTGGGCAAGCTCGGACAGGAGTTGAGCCACGAGATTGCCGCTGTATTCAACGAGGCAGGCTGGTCTCGCGGTGCTGATTTTGCCGGCGATATTGCGCGTAAAGCTGATGAGCAGGCAAGACGTGCGCAGCGCCGGACCGAGGAGCAGACGAGGCGGGCTAATGAGCGAGCCGCTCGCGTCAATGTACGTATCAATGATCGCGAATGGCGACTCGACCCGGAGCGGCTGGAGCGTATCAGGGAGCAGGCGCGACGGGCTGCCGAGGAAGGGGTATCAGGCGCTCTTGAAGCCGTTGAACGGGCTGTGAGCAATCTCGGCGTGCCGATGCCGCCTCCGCCGCCGGTGTCCCCAACACCGCCGCCCATGCCAGGAGGACCTGGCCCTGTGCCCCCGATGCCTCCCAGACCTGATTGGCCTATGCCAAACTCCCAGGAGGGAACGGCTCAGGGTAGGGCGGCAGAGCAGCAAGGCCAGCAGGGTGATAATGTTGATGCTGGTGCACCAAAGGTATCTGCACTTGATGTAGAGCAGGAACGCGAAGCCATCCTGCGCATGATTGCCGAGGGCCGCATTACCCCTGAAGAAGGCGACTTGCTACTAGAAGCCCTGGGAGGCTAAAACGCACGTTCTTTCATTGCAAAAAAATTGGGGTTGTGCAGCGACGCAGTCGCTGCACAACCCCAATTTTTTTGCAAGAATCTTTTGTTCATGTGCAAGATGTTGGAACCCCAACACCTGGAGAGTGGAAAACAGCGTTTGCTGTTGTGTGAGAAACAGGTCCTGATCGACCTGGGAGTGGGTGAAATGGCACCTGTCAAACAGGTACAGACGTTCACCAAAGCTCCCTAGAAAGGAGGTGATCCAGCCGCACCTTCCGCGCAATGCTATCTGGTTCCTGCTAACATTGGAGTGCGCATCTCCTCTGCCTGCTCGTCTTCAATCTCCTCCTCACCACGCACTTTCAGGCCCTGTTTGGCGATCTTTTCGCGCAATTTGAGCAGACCTTCGATCAGCGCTTCTGGACGGGGTGGACAGCCTGGAACATAAACATCAACAGGGATAATGCTATCAACACCTTGTACAGTGTAATAGCTATCATAGAACTCACCGCCAGAGTTGGCACATTGACCCATGCTGATAACCCACTTTGGATCTGGCATTTGCTCCCAAAGTAAACGCAGACGAGGGGCCATCTTCACAGAAACGGTTCCGGCGACAATCATCAAGTCAGCCTGGCGCGGGCTGGAACGGAAGACCTCCGAACCAAAGCGCGAAAGGTCATAGTGCGATTGGGCCGCGGCCATCATTTCAATGGCACAACAGGCAAGGCCATATCCCAGGGGCCACACTGACTTGGAGCGCGTCCAGTTTTTAGCCCACTTCAACATATCTGCCAGACTGGTCAACTGCACAGGCATTTCCTGGTCGCCTGGTGTGTACTCGTGAGGCCCTTGTGCCATCACCAGAGGAATGGGCTTGCGTCGTGTTCCGGGAACTTGTGTGTTTTCTTGTTGTGTATTCACGTTACTCATAATATATCAACTCCTCAGCGACAGCATACTATTTGCTCTCCAAGGGGAAGAAAGATGTGTCGTATTGGAAGGGGTTACAAACTTCTCCATCATGAGAAGTACTTCGTAATATCTATTTCACTATTACCAACATGCCTGGGTGCCCATTTATTCCGGTGTATGGGGGGTAATTGAAAAATCTTTGGCGCAGCAGATGTTGCGTTATATGTCCCTTCTAGAGGGTTTCTATGCATTTTTGTACTTTTTCCAAAGTGTATCTTTTTCATGTTTCATGTCGTATAGGGAGAGAAAGTTCCCTCTTATCCAACATCAGTGGGAATGGTCAGCAAGCAGTTTAGGAGGTGGCATATGCCGCGAAAGATACAGGATTCAGTCGTTGTAATTACCGGTGCCTCGAGCGGTATTGGCCGGGCTACTGCTCTGGCTTTTGCTAAGGAGGGGGCAAGTGTGGTTGTTGCCGCGCGACGCGAACAGCTATTGCAGGAGCTGGCGCGAGAGTGCGAGCAACTCGGCGGACGGGCGCTGGCTGTACGGACGGATATGACGGATGCAGGGGCCGTCCAGCAGTTAGCAAATCGTGCTCTCGAGAATTTCGGCCGCATCGATGTCTGGGTCAACAACCAGGGAGTGACGCTTTTTGCGCAGTTTGAGGATGCTCCCCTCGAAGACTACCGGAGAGTGATCGAGACCGACTTGCTCGGCACCATCTATGGTGCGCGGGCCGCGTTGCCAGTTTTTCGCGAACAAGGGAGCGGTGTCCTGATCAACCAGGGCTCAATGGTCTCCAAGCTTTCTGAACCGTATGTTAGTTCTTACGTCGTTGCCAAACACGGAATCCGCGGTCTGGGCATGAGCCTGCGACAGGAGCTTGCGCTTAGCGGGGACGGAACCAAACATATCCACGTGTGCACCGTCATGC
>WNGQ01017094.1_pt1 | contig 13417 bp, 12 predicted proteins | sample 5407661 | NCBI WGS metagenome assembly WNGQ01 (sample SAMN13153382, study PRJNA577476) | soil metagenome | isolation source: 60 cm soil or saprolite under Garry oak tree replicate 2 | place: USA:California | collected 2016-06-15
CTGGCTTATGTTCTGCCGTGCCCCTAGCCGCAAGACAGGCCCAGGAGAACAAGTGGACCTTGGAGAAATAGGTTCCATCCAAGAAAAGAATTGGGAACGTCTTACGCCGTACAGCCCTTCGGAACCATCGAAATGAATAGACGAAATTTCCTAAAGCTTATCGGTATCGGCGGGGCTGCTGCGTTTGCTCCCTTGTCGCTGTTTGCACAGTCTGACGTGTATGGCTGGCGTTTCGGCGTGTGGACCCTCGTCCAGGAACATTACGGAGTCCGGCACGGACAGAAATACTACTGGTGCCGCTGTGACTGCGGGGCCGAAAAAGTAGTAGGTCTCCGTCAGTTGTTGAGCATGGACGCGCTATCCTGCGATCATGTCCGGGTTCGGGGTTATTTCTGCATCGATCATCCAGGCGCGATGTACTGCCAGAGTTGTGGTGAGCGCCGAAGATTCTTTTTCAACGGACAGGGCTTAAGGATTTGGAGATGCCGCAATTGGTGTGAAGCCGGAGATGTGTATGCCTTCTTGCGCAAAGGGAGTTGTCCAGAATCTTCGATTCAATTTCTGAGAAACATGAGCAAAGAACGATGAAGCCCGAACTGTGAAACGGAAGAGGTTCTCGCGTATCTGCGACGTGAATATGGCCTGGCCACTTCTCTCCGATTCTTGAAGAGCATGAAACGATCTGCGGAATGAAAACTTGTCCAACCTGCGGGGCAATCGTGGCAGTGCTTATCATCAACGTCCGAAATCAGCAGCGGTTCTGCCATCACTGCTCCAATGTGGTCTGTCCCACATTCTTGCCACATGTTATCTTCACCGAGGATGATGTGAAATTACTTCGAGCAATGGGTGTAGACCCGGAAGTCGGAAAAATTCAAGATCACATCAGACAACCACGATGATCTCAACCAAACACTGCGAGCGTCCTGGTGGAATGGAACGCTTATGAAACCTTCTGATGAACCAGTAGAGAAACGTTTCCACGTCCGGTTGATGTCACCGCTTGGGCGCTATCCCGCCAATAGCTTCTGCTCCGAATCCGCCGCGCTGATAGTTTCGCCTGAAGTCTGTTTCAGCATTGTGAGAGTGCCACGCAGGGGCTGCGGTTTTTCAGAGTTGGATTGCTTGACCGCGTTCGAGATTCCCTTGTACGGCAGCATTTTGTTATCAGGGGAGGCTGGAAGTCCCTATCTTTATCCATATCCGACTGGTTCTTCAGTGACGCTGAAGACGGAACATCTTGAGAGTATCAACGAACCGTGCATCCGTGAGTGCAGATCGGTTTTGTTAGAGACAGTTCAACGGAATATGGAGGGCTACGCCGCCAGTTTCTGGCATAAACCCCCTGCCTTGGGTGGAATGAAATACGACATCGTTTCAGAGTATATGCTTGGGAGTGATCGGCTCTCAATTTTACATCGGTTGGAAACTGCCAATCCCCTCATTCTTCGCGGGGTGAATTGTCTACTCAAAGCGCGTATGACGTTCCAGCATGGGGAATTCAGTGAGGCCGCATGCATCTACTTATGGATAGCACTTGATGCAGCGCACAGCATGGTTCTCCAAAAGCTACGCGAGACCGGAGTTGTGAATCCGACCTCTACTGATGCAGCGAGATATTTCGAGAAATTGTCTGGATGTCAGACGGAGTGGGACAGGTTTTTTGAAGATGACTATGAGAATCGAATTCGAGCAATCCATCCTGACAATAGATTCGGCGCGGAAGCCATTCCACAGTTTCTTGCTGATGATTTCTACCACCTAAATGAATTACTCATTCCGTTCTTTCACTTCTTTGTTTCGGAACTTCCTGACATCGCACAGTCAAGTCCAGCCGACCATTGAAGATCGCCGTGCCAAGAGGCTTGAGCATGCACAGAAGATGCTCCGCAGGGCTGCTACAAGAGCGAAAAGGGCCCTGACGATTGAGAAGAGATGGAAGCGCAGGGCCGTGGCGTCGCTACCCGCACAACAAGCCGAACCAGCGGCATAGAACTGTTCGCCGTTTCCCTGGAAAAGGCCCTTCTCGTTTTCCTGTTGCCCATTCTGTGGTCCTAGTCAAATCAGTTGGTTCTGCTTCGTTTTCCCTTTCGGGCCCAAAGTAGACCATCATCACATTTTCTGGGAGGTCGGGGTTTGTTCCGCCACTTGGTTCAATTTGAATTGATTGGAAGGCTTTTTGCATCGCTAAGAGATGTGGTTCGTTGATATTAAAGTAGCCGCCAGCATCGTAGTGCTGCAAGCTGTAATCTCGATTACCCCCACGCCTGTAAATCATAATGCCATCCAGTGGTTTCGTGAGCATTAGACGGCTAACATACGCTTGTACCTTCCAGCCAGAATCTCCTATCGGACGGATAAACTGTCCTGCATAAGTGCACTCCCTTTCGTCATTCGGTGAACAAGCGATCTGAATTTCTATATCGTCTCCCTTCTGAGTCTTTAACGCATTTTCAAACGACGTTCGCTCTTCTGCTGTAAGCAGGTGTCTCTTGGTGGGGGGCCATACATAAGCACCGAACGAGATATGAAAGGCACTGATGACAACCATCGCCACGGCGAAGGAAATGCGTCTATTCCATTTGACCTTTCCGGTCATCCACCCTACCAAATGCCAAGTTGGATACCCTAACGTTGCAACCATAAGAATCAGCACAACGGCTGTCAGTTGCCTTCCTAATTTAGGGGCCAGCGGAAACAGAGCTAAAGCCATAAACGCAACCAAACATATAGCGATGATGTCTTTTGGTTGAAAGCCTTCGGGCTTCTTAATGGCGGCTTCCATACTTCGCAGCTTTTGCAACGCGGCGTCGTAATCTCTGTGGTCTTTGCGGGACAAGCTATATTCCTTCTCCAACTTAAAGCGGGAAGGTTCATCAAATTTGTAAGTACCTTCACGTGGAGTAATTGTACCCCGTGCCTGACCTACGTCTAGCAAACTGCCTGTGCATCGCGTCGGAAATCTCTGCAAATCTTTTCAGTGGTAAGATGCTGGTCCGATTCCTTCTACCCAAATCAACCTCCCGAGGGTAGAAATGAACAAGACACTTGAAACGATTCGAGGCTCTTGGATTACTAGAGACCGCGAAACTGCTGAAGCCAACCGTGCCGTCCTGCACTATTCAATAGACCAGATACCAGTCGAACTCCGCGAAAAATATCTATGCATTGTGGATTGGGCAGACCGGATTGAACTGTGGAACGACATCATTGTTGATGGGTCCGCCAAAGACTCAGATCGACGCCTCAATGAGATTATTTTCTTGGAAGCCCAAATTAAGATTCTGGTTCAAGCCATTCGTCTCACAAAAGACGTTGAGTCAATTCGGCAGTTGAGACTAACCACGCGAGAGACAATTGAGCGAATGGAACAACGGAAGCGTGAAGAGGACCTGAAACGATTGCAACAAGGGGCTGCGTTCATACCTCCCGGCTCGCCTTCATCGGTGGTCGTCCCATAGTTGCTGGAAGAGTTTCAGGGTTGCAGGTGCGTGCGCTATTTTCTGCTTTTCGTCCAGTTCAGTCGGTGACTTTGCAATCCAGGGCTACAGCGGCCTGGACAGACCGGTCTCTCGGGCACTTCAAGCGATTTAGAGGAAGGGCCACTAGGCCCGATGCTTCTTTTATTGGGCTGGAATATAACGTGACATCGGCGTCCGATCCGACGCCTTCTCTGAGCCGGATAAAGGTTTCGGGTCCGACATAGCCGACAACCAGTAATGAACTGTCACCCAATTTGTGTATTTCGAAAGATAGTTTTGAACTTGTCACTTGAATTTGTATCGGTGAACGGTAAATGATCGGCGTGGCGAAGGCAAAGCCGAATGAATTTGGTTGTATTTCCGGCGTGGTCTTGTCCGCTTCCATCGGTGAGATGAGACTGACGTGGTGTCTTCGTCGCATTTCTTGAACACTCGCAGCAGACTCAGCAATAAGTAGTTTTGTTTCGGGCTTGGAACCTTGTCGGGGAGGAGGGGCATTACTTTCGAGCTTTGGTTTGTCGAGACCTAGGCGAATTCGCAATTCAGGAAGATAAAGTGGGACAAGAACCCCAATAGGAAGCCCGACCAAGGCTATCGCGACACCGATAGCAGCAATCTTATCGCCGCGTGTCCACGACTTCCACGGCTTGCGAAATGTCCACCATGATCTTGTGGTCGGAACGAGAGTGCTTTTGTCACCCAACTGGATAGGCCACAAACTGATGTCTCCGCGAACTCGTATGCGGCTTATTCCTCGATAGGACTTACCGCTCAAAACCTGAGATACCTCCTGTCTCAGGTCGAAATCAAATTGTGTTTTTCCATCGCTTGGGAAGACATGGAATCTCCACTCGCTATCCGACTCTTTCTTTGGAGCTAGACTCTTCCCGCCTAGAACATGAGCAAACCACCAGTTTTCAACCTCTGAGCTTCCAGGACTGTTAGATACTTCAATTTCGGTGTAGAAGATAGCGCCTTGTTCAAATCGGCCCTGGAAGCTGACATGAGTGGAATCCTTGGCGCTCTGCGGGATTAGATAGTCCATCGCAAACACTTGGCCCCCTGTCTTCATAGACATCGCGCCTTGCGCGGGAATGCTGAATGTCGGGGTCACATCGGTCTTAGAGACCTTGAACCATCCATTTTCAAGTGGAGAGGCAGGGAGATAATCAAAGCGAACTTCACGCGGATTCGCGAGCTTTTCCGGGGCCATTTGGCGATTCTATAACACGACGGGTAGTCAGAAACCCAAAAACCACGGAGCAAGCATCCAGTCGATCTTGGTTCGGGTCTCCGCGTGATCTAAACCCGGACCCCGATGCCCGAAGGAAATGGCAACAACAGATTTTCATTCGAAGGGCGGCGAGGTTCAAAGTGATGTATGAAAATTGATCGTTGAATTCTTGAGGGCAATCTGGTCGGTTGTCATTCGGTGGCCTCAGCCAGTTGAACTTGGTCCACCTGCCAATGCACAAGTTGTTGGTCTCCCTCGATTCTGGTTGATAAACCAGCCTGAAAATCGAACGCCTTTTGCCTTGTGGCCGTGAACGGATTACCAACGATGCCTGAATCGATTTCTCTCCACTGATAGACTGTTCGAATCGCTGCTCGAATTGGCGTTAATTCCTCAGGAGCGAGCATCTCTGAAAGTTTGCCTGATAATGGCGACGGGAAGGTCAATTTCGCTCTGCCTATATATTTCAGTTCGACATAACGAGAATCCTCAGAAATTTTGTAAGAGGTTCCGCCTGAGAATTTCAGAGCTTCAACTGAAACCTCGAAGGGCAATCCTTGATTCGTCTCGGTCCTTGATATCGCTTTTACGATCTGCTCAGTCAGATATTTGGAGTTGACGTATCTCGGCAGCCAAACTTCTTCGATAGGCTCCTGACTTAGCGAGTGGGATGTAAGGAACGCAGAGATGTTTCGATAGAAGTGTATTGGAAGCTTGGCACTAGCTATTTCATCCACCAATTCGGAATGCAGATCATCCTTATCCTCAGCTTGACGAAATCCGTGGTCATCGCTGATGAAAACTATTTCTTGGTTGGTTTTTCGTGCGTACTGAAAGATCGTCAACCAGAGTATTACGTCCCTCAGTTCCTCTCCGTTCTGGTTTGCAGGCCGCAGTCTTTTTGCGCCACGACGAGCTATTTCATTTACATCAATTCCACTCACATCCGACCACTGAACGGTTTGGATTCCCGAACTGACCTTCAGAAGATGCTCTTTAAGTTTTTGAACTTCTTGATCGAAATCGATGTAGGGGAACTCCGGGTGGGGTGACATTCTAATTTTTGCAAAGCTAACCCAAGACCTATATGCAGTTTTCAAACTACTTCTGAGACTCTCTTTGTAGCGTTCGATGACTTCCAACATCACCATGCTCGGAATGACTAATTTGCTGCCCGTTCGTCTGAGATAGGCAAGCAGTTCGCCAAATTGAGGACTCTCAAACTTGAGGTCCTTCAGGAAGACATTGGAATCGAGAATTACGTCCATAGATCACTCGCGCCCAACAATTCTCCGACAGGGCGACCCATAATCGCCTCCTATACGTGCCCGAATTCTAACATGGGATTATTTCTCTTTGGACTAAGGCAGGGGATACAATACGGCCCAAGGTCGGAGAGGCAATCACATGCCCGAGCCAGAGCAACAAAGTGCAATGGCGGCCAACATTCCATTTCTTTTTTATGACGTGATCGGTCGAATGTTTCCCGGTGGATTTCTAATCATCGGCGCGTTCTTGAGTTCGCTGCGTTTTCTGCCGTTTTATTGCCTTGATTCTTACCTGAAGGCAACTAAAATTTCTGAAACTTCTGTGGGGTTTGCAACTCTCGTCGTTGGCCTATCCGCATTGATATTCGCGGCTATTTCATCTTTTCTGGGCTTTATTCTTGGGGCTTTGTCAAATCTTTTGGTGGAAAAAATGATATGGGGACATTACTGGCCATTCAATCTGGACCGATTGAGCAAGTTCCTCGGAATCGAGAACATAGCTTTCCTGAAAACCCAATTCCAGCTTCAATTCGGTTCGGAGCCAAAGGATGGCTCACTCAATGAATCTAGTTTCTTATGCGCCTACTATGGCTGGAAAATAAATCCAAACCTCGGGTTACCACAGAAAAAAGCGAGTATATGGAAGGTTTGGCTTGTTTCTCGCGTTGAGCAGTCACGCGCACGATACCATCAAGCCTAGCTCATAAAGCTCCAGTGACACCGACCCGGCTTTGAATTCAGCTTCGTTGCGGAGAGTCAAGATTATGAACACGGCTGCGAGAGAATGGATTACATTTCTCAACCGTGCCTCACGGAAGCTGGTCAACCTGTCGTGCTTCAAGCCCGTAAATGCTTTCCACCACGGAGAGGTACTTCCAGCGGCCCATTCTTTGAATGGCTCAATCAGGTAGCCAGAGATCGCGTCCGGTACGTAATGCATAGGATTTGAGTAGAAAACGTCCTCATATGGGTTCAAATTGACTTTCTTTGTGGACAAGACGAAGTCGTCTTCCAACAATTCGCGATAGTCTGCAAAATTAAACTCCGCGTTGCCGCTCACTTTCTTCTGGAAGTTAACAACGGAGGACTCCTGCTTGAAAGCGTGTCCCGCCAGTGATTTTTCCCGAATGAAAGTCTGGCACGAGGAGTCGAAGAAGGAGCATGTGTCAATCAGCAAGCTCTCTAGGACCACGGAATAAGTGTCAAAATTCCTCTCGTGACATGATACGTAACGGAATATGTCGAGAATGCGCCGCTGAAGCTCAATGTAATATTGAATGTCCAACAGAGATTTCAACAAAGCACCTGCATGCCCTAGCCGTAAATGCCGGGGGTGTGAATTCAGTCGTAGCCTGGAGATTCTACACCCGCCCGGCTGGTGGTACACTCGCGCAAACATCGGAGTGGAACTTGGACTCGGCTCAAGCTGATGCGGTTACGATAATTCGCTGCGGAACACCCGATTGTGATTGGGGCTTTCCTCTCCCCGACCTGGCCCCGTGGCGCGTAGAGAAATGTTATGACGATTTCGCGGAAGCACTGTATCACGAGGCATGCCCTTCGGGAGACGGACATAAACGCCCAAATGTATCTCGACCTAAAAGTGGGTACGTTGACGCTGTGGAGGAACGAATAGGGAGCCTTTAAGCGAGAAGTCCGCCGACATACTCCAAAATTGCCGTTGTGTTTTGGACTATGAAATTCGCATCCGCTCGTTTGAAATAATCTGGCGGATTGGGGTGAGCCGCTTTGCTACAAACCTCCCACAGCAGTTTCATTTCATCCGCGAGAAGCTTTGACTGCTTTTCTCCGAGTTTTGAAGCGAGATGATCGCTGATGAATGTGTCCACCTTCAGGCTGAATTTGCTGGCCGAAGGCAATTGAAGCGGTCGTGAATCGAGAATTGCCTCAAGCGTCTTTCGACAGTGAGATACGACCTTTTCCCAATCCCCATTAAGGAGATATGCGCGTGCCTCTCGAACCTCTTGCACTGCTTTTGGCAACCCTTCCGCACACATTCCGTTTGGGATGCGAATTTCGATGAGTTCGAGCCTCCCATAGCCAAGCTGCGGAAGGAGTTTTTCAACCCATTGAGACTTAGGAATCGTGAAAATTATTGGCTCGATTCTTGCCGTCTCAAATCTCTCTACACCTATTCCTCCAGCGATGTGAACCGCGAAGAACGCTCGAAGACTTAAGGACGCCCGGAGATCGCCTTCACGAGACTGCTCAATTCTCTCGATAGTCATGAGGTCGAGTGGAATTTCGAGACGGAATTGTGTTTCGGGCGAATGGCTGGCGTCGGCGTACAAGTTCACTTCGTCACGGAAGTTCGCAACTACTCTCTGCTCAGGCGAACAAAATTCCCCTGAAAGGAACATCCAAGTGAGTCCATGCCCCTTGTCCCCTTGGGAAAAAGTCCTCAGTGGTGACAGCCGTAAGTCCAAGTTAAAGATCAGCTTCGGGAATTCTGGACCGCCAAGGGCATGAACGTTTTGTACCTCAAGTGAAATTCGACCGATGATGCCGCCACTGTCCATTCCAACGTTTGTCTTAGGCACGAGTTCTCCTAGCAATATAATACGTGGAGATTCCAAGCACAGGTTAGGTCACGCGTTATTGAAACTGTGCCCTTGCTGAATCAGGGTTTGCAGCTTGGCTTGGCTATCGACTATGCTGCCCCAATCTAACGAGAAGAAAATCGACCGAAGTATTTCCATTGCAACCTCGTCAGGACTTTCGCGCAACTTTTCAACGGTCGTCGGGACTGATAGCGCAAACTCATCATCTATACCCGATGGTGGTCTGGTAGTGCCTATCGGGGATATTCCTGGTATCGGCTGATGAGCGTAAAGCCATTTTCTGTCTCGTATAGATTGGAGGAACGCTTCAATCAAAATCGGACCCACCAAACCCGTATGCTGAAACAGATCATTAGCGTGTTGCAGAAATATAAGTAGATGACCGACAAACTCGTACAAATGGATGCCCGAAAGACCGCCCGGATGTACATCTTCATCGAGCCTTACGGCATAAAACACCATGCCCCAAATATTGGCTTCAAGAAATGATATGTCGTTTAGCGGCTGCCGGATGATTGCACTTTCGTGCTGTGTCATCACGCCCTTCTCATACCGTGGGAAGTCACCGCCGCGATATTCATGGTAGCGAACCTTTCCGAGCAGTTTCGGAATCTCTTCTTGTTTACAAACTTGTCTGGCTGGAAAACGGGGCACCATGCAGAGTTCAAACACCGCGCCCAATATAGTCGGATTGTTGGAATGTCTTGGCAGCATTGAAAGATAGATTTCGAATCTCTTTCTTGCGCGTTCAACGATACTACTGCGGCGGCTTAATACCTGTTGGCGTCGATGAAGGAGTTGTTGGAGTTCATTTTCATTTGCTAGTGCGGCGTCGAAGCGTCCGCTAAACTCGTTCGTCCGAATCCACACGCCCTCACGCCCATTTAGAAAGTGAGGAGCCACTTCGCTTTCTTCCACCGAAATTACATAACAGACTTTCCCATTGTTATTCGGTGTGGGAATCGGACCCGAAACATCGACCGTAATAGGGGGACTGCATTCCTTGAAGCACCAGTCCACGATCTTTTGCTTGTAGCCAGGTACTTCATCAACGCCCGGAAGACTTTCGATTCGACCGTCTTTACTCTGCGCTGCCGCGCCGATAACTACAAATCCACCAAAAGTGTTCGCGAATGATGAAAGCTTCTTTAAGGTTTCATCCTTTTCAGGTACTTCGCGCTTGAATTCCAGCCGAGTGTTTTCAACCGCTTGTTCTTGGAGCAGTTCAGCTAGATCGGAAATCTTTAGTTGAGAAATTGGAGTCGCGTAGATGGACATGAGTGCTGAATTCTATCATTTCCCACCTTGGAGACCTGGGCACCTTTCTTCCGGCACGCCGCCCTCCAGTTTTCGTTTCCAAGCTTCAATGTCCAGAGAACCTATTCCGCGCAATCATTTGAGTCCGCGTACCTGCTTAAGCAAGCTTCTTAGGTGTCCGTCAGACATATCCAGGATTGGTTCATACATGAAAGAATTCAAGTGGATGCTCTCAGGAGTCATCAAGAGAACGCGAGCCAGAGTCTTGCTGGCACCGTTTTCGCCAAATCGCTGTTTGAATTTGTTGAAGAGTTCGCTTGTCTGATTGGCCGTAATGCCTGCCACAAAGTTGTCATCCTTAATTTTGCCGATCATAAACTTCTCCGCCGCAATTCTAATGGCAATTGAGAGCACGATTTTATTCTCAAAGTTGATGCCTTCTCCTGCTCTGAGACACTCATCCGCACACTCTTCCAGTACATCCATCACTTTCTTCTTGGTGTCGGCTGACTTCTCCTTGCAACTGAACATAGAGTTGAAAATCTCGTCGAGATCGCCTTGAGTTATATCGGCAGAATCCGCCTTCCAATGGAGCAGTGACGTGAGCCTTATGAACGCATCGTCTTTTTCTCCCTTGGTGAATTCGATCATGTTTCTAAGAAACGGTATGGAGGCAATTTTCTTCTTTGGGTCTTTGCAAAAGTTAGGTTTCCAGTCTTTTACAAAGGGATTGTTTATTCCGGTCGCTTGGTTCAAGTGGACTTCGGTGTCGGACTTCGACGCCATCAGGCAGTTCGAATAGCCAACGAAACGACCACAGATCGTCCGAAAGAAATCAAAGTTGTGCGTCAAAATGAGCTGACTAAAGCATGGCTGCTCCGAAATGTCTCTCAAATATTCGATGATCGCGTATTTGTTCTTGTAGTCGAAAGAATCGGCCACATCGTCTATTAGAAAGAGAGTTTGTTGGTTTGCCTTCTTACGGGCCTCGACCTCGAATATGATATTGAGCACATAAAATGCTTTCTTCTCGCCCATACTCAGCACGCGAAGCAGTGCGTCTTTCTGCACAGGAGCCTTTTCGTTCCCGTCTTCGAAGATGAAGTCCAGGAGTAGCATTGGTTCCAGTCCCAACACGACGGCTGTTCTGTTATTGACTTCCAGTTTGAACGGAACGTGGAATCTGTTGTTGAAGATTTCGATTACATCTTCCCATTGGGTGCGTTGGGCACGTGCTGCGTCCTCGATCTCGCGTTTGCGTTTTTCGGCGGCTTGATATTTGTCCACGAGATCGATGTATGAGTCGAATTGGGCCTTAAAGAAAGACTTCCAGATGTCCTCTTTGAGTTTTCCTATATTCGCGAGATGCGGCAGCAGGTCTAGGTTCTCAAGGAGGTAGGCGTGGAACTCTCTGAGGCCGATATTCTTGTTCATTAGCGATTCTATTTCCTGAAACCTCTTCCTAAGAGCCTCGTCATTACTGATGGCGTCTTTTTCGCCCTGGATTAGTTCCTCAAGCTCTTTCCGAGTGCTAATCACCTTGTTTTTCTTGCCAGTCAAACTGACAGTGTGCTTTGCGTCGAAAAACCCATTGTCTGCGAGGTTCTTGGCGATTGTCGTCGCGTTGTAGTAATTGAATATTCCCTTTTTGAAATAAGTCGAGGCCGCTATCAGTTTGTCGTACTTCTCGATGTAGTCTTTGATCGCAGTGCAGACATCCTTGGTCTTGAGAAACTCCAAGATTTTGGTATCGAAAATCTCGTCGTATTTTATGTCTGCAAAGTGAGCGGTTCTGAGTGCTGTGACCTCATCTTTGACGCGGACCAGAGCCACGAAGAATTCTTTATCAGTTTTCGTGAAAGTCGAAGAAATCTCAGCCTCCAAATCCTTCTTTGAACCGCTCTGCCTTTTAATGTTTCGCAGGAAGGTTTCTTTAGATGCTTCGACTTGCTGGAGCAACTGATCGTATTCCTTGCGCAATTTACTATCGACCAGGAGAGTTGAGGTCTTTTCGGTGTGCCCGTATTCTTGATCGTATGGGCTAACCACAAAAATATTCTCCTGGGGAACGGTTTTGTTTTTCTCATCGGTGATTTGTCTGATCGTCTTGCGATCAGGAAAGACGCGGTCCAGTGAGTCTGTGCCCTCGCGGAGGTCCTTAAAAGTCTGCGCGAGTGAGGTTTTCATCGCCCCGTTCGGGGCATAAACAGCAATCGCTCTGGCTTTTGAAAAATCGAGGTCTGTCTTCAGCTTTTTTATGCCATAGCAGTTTTCTAACTTGATTTTCAGTGTCTGCATGCGATCTTACCTCGGAAAAACAAGATCGGGACCCTACCCATTTTCAGCTTTGCGCAGGATTGTGACACGTTTCGTACTTGAGGGTAAGTTCGGTTGTGCGTGAACAAACCTCGGAATTGAATTGGAGTTTTACCGAAAGCCTTAGAGGTGGTTGGAATAGCGGGTCGCTATCGAGGGTGATTTCATGCTACGTTTGCTGCGTAGCACGGCGGGATTTGAAACGTATTTTTCGCCGCAGCCAGCTTGACGATTCTGCGTAATCCCGTAAGTGCTTTAGATAGAGCGATTTTGTAACAGCGGATAACGTGGGATAACTCAGTTTTGCGTGAGTTGGAATCCCACCCTCTCCGCCAGAAAGCTGATCCCGCAAGGGCGCATGATCCTCCGCACGGTTGAGCAGGTACGCCGAGTTTTCCTCATCATCGCTGGTTTCACCTTGCTCTTGGCCGGTGTGGTTATGCTCGTCACTCCCGGCCCCGGCATGCTGGTGATTTTTCTCGGGCTGGGTTTGCTCGCGGCAGAATTTGTCTGGGCGCGCCGCCTGATGGACCGGATGAAGCGCGAGGGCTTGCGCCTTAAGGAAGCTATGCTGCGTACGGAGAAGTAGAAGGAACAAACTGCCATTTCGTGCGGAGGGTGCGGAGGGTGTGTTGCCGCGCAACAGGACGTCGTCAAAAGCGGGAGAATGGTCTGGAAAATGGGCGCTAGTCACAGGTGCGAGCGCTGGGATTGGCGTAGCCCTTGCCGAGGAATTAGCATCCGGCGGAACAAACCTTGTGCTCACGGCGCGGCGAAAGGATCGTCTCCAGGAATTGGCGAACAGGCTGACGTCAACCTACAGAGTCAGCACAGAAGTGTTTCCCGCGGACCTAGCTGATTCGAACGCACCGGAAAAGATTTTTGCCTTTACAAAGGAAGCTAGGGTCGATATCGAGCTGCTGGTAAACAACGCTGGCTTTGGCCAGTACGGCGAATTTTCGTCCATTGAAAAGCAGCGTTTGCTTGACATGGTGCAGGTGAATTGTCACGCGGTCGTCCATCTTACCAGGCTGTATTTGCCGGAGATGATCGCGCGCGGGCATGGGGATGTGCTCATTCTCGCTTCCACCGCTTCCTTCCAGGCCGTTCCTTATATTTCCACCTACTCCGCCACGAAGGCGTTCGATTTGCTTTTCGCCGAAGGCCTTGCCGAAGAGATGAAGCCTCACGGAATTCGCGTGTGCGCCCTTTGCCCCGGCTCGACGGAATCGGAATTCCACGCCATTTCCGGCCAGGAGAAATTCAAGCGCCGCATGG
>WNGQ01004758.1_pt1 | contig 13415 bp, 15 predicted proteins | sample 5407661 | NCBI WGS metagenome assembly WNGQ01 (sample SAMN13153382, study PRJNA577476) | soil metagenome | isolation source: 60 cm soil or saprolite under Garry oak tree replicate 2 | place: USA:California | collected 2016-06-15
GGTACGGGATGCCAAGCTCGATTGCTCCCATGATCACGTCGAACAGCGAGTACTCGCCGCGCTTGTGACCTTCCGTCCGCGGCAGGCCGCGCTGCTTGGCCCAGCGACCGTTGCCGTCCATGACGAGGGCCACGTGCCGTGGCACGAAGGCAGTGGGGATGGCCGGCAGCCGCGCGCCGCCGGGATGCGGGTACGGCGGCCGGACCTGGCGCGTCATGCGTGCTCCACGTGCCTGAGCGAGCGGATCGAGTGCTCCAGGTGCCATTGCAGGTACGCGGCAACCAGCCCGCTGCACTCGACCTGATGCCGCCGCTCACTCGCGTCGGCATGCGGCCAGTCACCGCTCATCAGCGCGCTCATCAGCTCGATCGTCTGCGCCGACGGCGTCGCCGCGCCGGGCGCACGGCAGGACCGGCAGACCAGGCCGCCCGCCGGTATCGCGAACGCACGGAACGCGGCCGGCGCCCGGGCCGGCCGGCCGGTGACCGGCGCAGGTCCGGCCGCCGGCCCCGGTCCTGGCTCCGGTCCGGCCGCCGGCCCCGGTCCTGGCTCCGGTCCGGCCTGCCCCGCTGGCCGGGGCGCCCGGGCGCCGCAGATCGCGCATTCATCCAGTGCGGGCGCGTACCCGGCGACGGCGAGCGAGCGCAGCAGATACGCGTCGAGCACGAGCCGCGGGTCGTGCTCCCCCTCGCCCAGTGCCCGCAGTCCTCCGACGAGCAGCAGGAACTGCCGCAGCGCCGGTTCCTTCTCGACCGGCGTGAACCGCTCGGCAGTCTCCAGCATCGCCGTGCCCGTGGTGTACCGCGGGTAGTCGGCTGCCAGCGGCTCCCCGTACGGCCGCAGCGTCTCGGCCTGGGTGATCACGTCCAGTGACCGCCCGGTGTAGAGCTGGAGATCGACATGAGTGAACGGCTCCAGCCGTGCGCCGAATCTCGACTTGGTCCGCCGCACGCCCTTGGCTACCGCGCGCACCCGCCCGCTGCGGCGGCCGAGCAGGGTGACGATCCGGTCCGCCTCGCCCAGCTTGTGGGTACGCAGCACGATGCCGTCGTCGCGATAGACGCTCACCCGGCCATTGTCCCGCACCGCCGGGGTTCTACCGCCCCAACGGTTCTGCGCGTCGAGCGATACCGCATGTCACGAACGTGCTCGGGCCGCGAGGGCCGGGCGCGTTTCAGTCGTAGAAGCCGAGGCGGCGCAGCTGCTTCGGATCCCGCTGCCAGTCCTTGGCGATCTTTATCCGCAGGTCGAGGTAGACCCGCGTGCCCAGCAACGCCTCGATCTGCCGCCGCGCCTGGCTGCCGACTTCCTTCAGCCGCGCGCCCTTGGCGCCGATCACGATGGCCTTCTGGCTGGACCGCTCCACGTACATCACGGCGTGCACGTCGATCAGGTCGTCCCGGCCTGGCCGCGGCGCCATTTCCTCCACCACCACGGCGATCGAGTGCGGGAGCTCATCCCGCACCCCCTCCAGGATGGCTTCGCGGATCAGCTCGGCCACCAGTTGCTGTTCGGGCTCGTCGGTCAGGTCGCCATCCGGGTACAACGGCGCGCCCGGCGGCAGATGCGAGACGAGCACGTCGGCCAGCACGTCCAGCTGGAAGCCGGATACGGCGGAGACCGGCACTACGTCGGCCCAGTCGCCGAGTTCCGCGACCGCGGCAAGCTGCGCTGCCACCTGATCCCGCGACGCCTGGTCGGTCTTGGTGACGATGGCCACCACCGGCGTCTTGCCGAGGCTGGCCAGCTGGCCGGCCAGGTACCGGTCGCCCGGCCCGATCCGGTCGCTGGCCGGCAGGCAGAATCCGATTACGTCGACCTCGGCGAGCGTGGACCGCACCAGGCTGTCCAGCCGCTCGCCGAGCAGCGTGCGAGGGCGGTGCAGCCCCGGCGTGTCGACGATGATCAGCTGTGCATCGGGCCGGTGCACGATGCCGCGGATCGCCCGCCGGGTGGTCTGCGGACGGCTGCTCGTGATGGCGATCTTGGTACCGACGAGCGCGTTCATCAGCGTCGACTTGCCGACGTTGGGTCGCCCGGCGAAGCAGGCGAAGCCCGACCTGAACTCCGGCTGCGGCGCCGGCCTGGCTGCTCGCTGAGTCTGCCGTGGTCGTCCCACGCGGGTGATTCTCCCCTACCTGCGCGCTATCGGCCTAACGCCGGGTGGCGGCGACGCGCCGGGCGGCGGGCGAGGGCTGATCAGGGCCGCAGCGTGGCCCGCACCGTGCCGTCCGGGCTCGCGTGGAACACGATCGCGTCCGGGCCGATGTCTCGAATTACGGCCAGGTCGGCCGAATCGGGCTCATCCGCCTCGCTGACCAGGGCTGCCGCCTCCAGGCCGGCCGCGCCGCTTGATACCGCCATGGCGACGGCCAGCCGCAGCGCGGAGAGCCGCAGCGACGGCAGGGCGACGGCCGCCGCCGCATAGGTACGGCCGGTCTCGTCGCGGACCGCCGCGCCCTCGGCTGCCGCCACCCGGGCACGCGCCGACCGGGCAAGAGTAATGATCTTGATGTCCTCAGGGCCGGGCTGAGCCTCGCTCACGCGGCCAACTCTAGTGCGGTGCCGCTCCCGGCGCTCCCGCCCTGCCGCGCTGGCGCCATGACCGGCGGCCCTGCCTGGCTCGGTGGCTAGGGCTGCCTGGCTCGGTGGCTAGGGCTGGCCGGCCGGGCTGGGCGGGTCGGACGATGCTGCCGAAGGCACGATGCGCTGCACGGTGACATTCCCGATCCTGTTCCGCCGCCCGGCCAGGCTCTCCGCCGTCAGCTTCAGCCCCTGCACCGTCGCCACCGACCCGGCGATCGGCACCCGGCCGAGCTGCTGGGCAAGCAGGCCGCCCACGGTTTCCACGTCCTCCGCGTCGATCCTGACGTTGAATAGCTCCTCGAGTTCCTCGACTGGCAGCCGGGCGGTGACCCTGGCGCGGTGTCCTTCCTCGATCCATTCCACCGGGGGCTGCTCCTGGTCGTACTCGTCCGTGATCTCCCCGACGATCTCCTCGAGGATGTCCTCGATGGTGACGAGCCCTGCCGTCCCGCCGTACTCGTCGATCACGATCGCGAGATGGATCTGCCGCGCCTGCATCTCCTTGAGCAGTTCGTCAATCGGCTTGCTTTCCGGCACGAAGGGTGCCGGGCGCATGATCGAGGAAACCTTCTCGACGGACTCGCATTCCCTGTGCTCCTGGCTGCGGGTGACGATGTCCTTGAGATAGGCGATTCCGACTACGTCGTCGAGGTTCTCGCCGATCACCGGAATCCGGGAAAAGCCGCTGCGCAGCGCAAGCGAAAGCGCCTGGCGCAGGGTCTTGCCCCGCTCGACGAACACCATGTCGGTGCGCGGCACCATGACCTCTCGCACGATCGTGTCGCCAAGCTCGAACACCGAATGGATCATGGCGCGCTCGCCGGGCTGGATGACCCGGCGCTGCTCCAGCAGGTCCACCAGGCCGCGAAGGTCCTCCTCGGAGCCGGATGATCCCTTGCCGCCGCGCCGGCGGCCTGCCGCGCCGAGGAGTCGCGGCAGCGGGCCGAGGAAGCGGACGACGGGATGCAGGATCGCCGCGGCGGCGAGGGCGACCCGGGCCGGGTGCTGGCGCTCGGCGCTGCGCGGTATCAGCACGGTGGCGGCGTAGACGGCCACGATCATGATCGCGGCGGCGGTCGCGAACACCCGCCAGCCGGGCCCGATCTCATGCAGCAGCACCGCGGTCACCAGGACCGTCGCGCCTGTCTCGGCCGCCACCCGGGCCAGGGACAGCACGCTCAGGTAGCGGGGCACCTCGGCCAGCACGGCCCGCAGCGCCGACGAGGGCTCGCCTGCCGTGCGGCCTAGCTCCTTCGCGCCCGCCCTGGAAACCCTGAGCAGCGCGACTTCAGCGGTTGCGCAGCACGCGGCCACGGCGATCAGCGCGAGCGCGGCGACGGCCAGCCAGCCCATCGCGGTGTCACCCTTGCCCTTCTTGCCCTTCTGGCGCGTCCAGGCCAGCCGGGTCGCCGGATCCGCGCTCCGCGCGCCAGGCAGCAAGCAGCTTGTCCTGCAGGCCGAACATCTCGGCGTGCTCGCCCGGATCCGCGTGATCGTATCCGAGCAGGTGCAGTATGCCGTGCGTGCACAACAGCTCAAGCTCGGCCTGAACGTCATGGTTTGCCTTGCGGGCCTGCTCAGCGGCAACCTGCGGGCACAGCACCACGTCGCCGAGCAGCCCGGGGACCGGGCCTGACTCGGCGGCGTGCTGCTGTGCCCGATCGGCCCGCCCGCCCGCCTGGTGGGCCGACCTCAGCTCATCCATCGGGAACGCCAGCACGTCGGTCGGGCCTGGCTCGCCCAGCCAGCGCTCGTGCAGGTCGGTCATGGCAGGCTCGTCGACGAGCAGGACGGACAGCTCGGCCAGTGGATGCACGCGCATGCCGTCGAGCACATGGCGGGCGATCGCCGCCAGGTCAGCCTCATCGACCTCGGTACCCGATTCGTTCGCAATCTCGACGCTCACGCGGCCGGTCACCGGGCCCGGTTGCCCGGCCGGCGGGACCGGCCCGCGGCCGGCCGCTGCGCATCCGCGGTCCTGTCCTGGCGTGCGTCGTACCTCTCGTAGGCGTCCACGATGTCGGCCACCAGCTTGTGCCGGACGACGTCGTGGCTGGTCAGCCGGGAGAAATAGACGTCATCGACGCCGTCAAGGATGTCCTGGACCAGCCGCAGGCCGCTGAGCTGACCAGACGGCAGGTCTACCTGGGTGACGTCGCCCGTGACGACGATCCTGGCGCCGAAGCCGAGCCGGGTAAGGAACATCTTCATCTGCTCGGGCGAGGTGTTCTGCGCCTCGTCGAGGATGATGAACGAGTCGTTCAGGGTGCGGCCCCGCATGTAGGCGAGCGGGGCGATCTCGATCGTGCCGGCGGCCAGCAGCCGCGGGATCGTGTCCGGGTCGAGCATGTCGTGCAGGGCGTCATAGAGCGGCCGGAGGTACGGGTCGATCTTCTCGTACAGCGTGCCGGGCAGGAAGCCGAGCCGCTCCCCGGCCTCCACGGCCGGCCGGGTGAGGATGATCCGGTTCACTTCCTTAGCCTGCAGCGCCTTCACCGCCTTGGCCATCGCCAGGTACGTCTTTCCCGTACCGGCAGGGCCAATGGCGAAGACGATCGTGTGCGAGTCGATGGCATCCACGTAACGTTTCTGGTTCAGCGTCTTCGGCCGGATCGTGCGGCCGCGGGCGGACAGGATGTCCAGGGTGAGTACCTCGTCGGGCCGGGCGGCAGGCCGATTGCGCAGCATGGAGACGGTCTGCTCCACCACGCCGACGGACAGTTCCGTGCCGCTGGCGACCAGCTTGGTCAGCTCTTCGAAGAGCCTGGCCACCAGGGTGGTCTCGGTATCCGGGCCGGTCACCGTAATCTCGTTACCGCGGACATGAATGTCGGCCGCGAAGTCACGCTCGATTACCTGCAGCAGCTCGTCGCCAGATCCGAGCAGGATCACCATCGAGTGGTCATCCGGAATTACGATCTTTACCCGGGTGTCGCTTTTGCCCGCCGAGAGCGCACGGCTCGCCGAATCGCCTGAATCTTGCGTCAATTGCCTTTCCCCGCCTGGGCGCTGCCGCGCCCGCATGTTCGCCATGCTATCTGCCAGGCCTCCTGCCGGGCTTCATCCAGGCGGCCAGGTCATCGCCCGGCCGCCGAGAACGTGCGCGTGCACGTGCTGAACGGTTTGCCCAGCCTGCGGGCCGGTATTGAACACGACCCGGTAGCCGGTGCCGTCAATGCCGGCGGCTGCGGCGATCAGGTGTGCCTGAGCCGCGACCTCGTCAAGCAGCCCGGCACCCGCGCGGGCCAGCGCGGCGAGATCAGGATAGTGGTCTTTGGGTATCACAAGCACATGGGTCGGCGCCTGCGGGCGGATATCGCGGAACGCTATCGTGCGGGTACTCTCAAGCACGCGCGTCGCCGCGGCGTCACCTGCTGCGATGCTGCAAAAGAGGCAGTCAGCCATGCAACGATCTTAACTTGTAGCGCGTCCGAGCGACTGCCGACATATATGGTTGCTCTACTGCGAATCCTCGGCGAATCACCGCTGCGAGCACATCGCAGGCAGGCTTGATCCGGCGTGCCGCGGCGCCCGGCACGCCATTCGCTGGCGGTTCGCGACGGTGCACCGTGATGTGCGGCGATGCAGACCTGGCATGGAGCGGACGTGGGCGGAGGATCGTTGAGGCCAGTCGGCGAGGAACCGGCGCGAAAAAACAGACATGACAACGGGTGAACCTGGCGACGCCGCTGCGCGTCCAACTCAAGTGACCGAAACCCTGGTAGCGGACAGCGCTCTAGGGGCGGTCCCGGCCGACTGGGATGCCGACCGGGCAGTGACCGCGCTCTACAGCACGCACTACCGCTCGCTCGTCCGCCTGGCGGCGCTGCTGCTGCGTGACGTTTCGACTGCGGAAGAAGTCGTGCAGGACTCGTTCGTCGCCATGCACGACGGCTGGCGCCGGCTGAGGGACAACGAGAAGGCGCTGTCCTACCTGCGGCAGTCGGTCGTGAACAGGTCCCGCTCCGTGCTACGGCATCGCGTGGTAGTCGACCGGAACGCGCCGAAGCCGCCACCGGACATGCCGAGTGCCGAGCAGGGCGCGATCGCCCAGCTGGAGCGCTCGGCCGTGGTCACCGCACTGCGCACGCTGCCCGCGCGGCAGCGTGAAGCGCTGGTGCTGCGCTACTACGGGGACCTGTCGGAGGCCCAGATCGCGATGACCATGGGCATCAGCAGGGGGGCCGTGAAAAGTCATACGGCCAGGGCAATGGCCGCACTCCGCAGCGTGCTGGAGCGGGACGTATGACCGGGACAAGGGGGGCAACGGAAGGCCTGGAGCGGAATCCATGACATATCCGACTCGTGAACACGAGGACCTGCTGCGCCGCGCGCTGCGCGCTGCGGGCGACTCGGTCGAGCCAGCCGGAGACGGCCTCGAGCGAATACGCGCCCGGCTAACCGCGCCGCGGCCGACGGTCGCGGCCTGGATGATGTGTGGAGCGGAGCCCGCCGCGCTCCGGGTCAGGCCCTTTCTCAGCTGGCTGCACCTGCGGATCGGCCAGGCCTTCAGCCGGATCGGGCCCGCCTTCGGCCGGATCGGGCCAGCGTTCGCCCGGCTCGGGCCCGCGTTCGCCCGGCTCGGGCCCGCGTTCGTGCGGATCGGGCCCGCGTTCGCGCGGATCGGGCCAGCGTTCGCCCGGCTCGGGCCCGCGTTCGCCCGGATCGGGCCCGCGTTCGCCCGGATCGGGCCCGCGTTCGCCCGGCTCGGGCCCGCGTTCGCCCGGCTCGGCCTGGCGCTGGCCTGGCTCCGCACCGGCGGCGGCATAATCAAGACCGGACCAAGATGGCTGCGCCCGGCGGCCGCGATGGCTGCGTTCGCCGTGATCATCGGATCCGGCGCCTTCGCGATCAGTGCGCTGCAGCACACGATCACGCAGCGCGGCGTGAATACCGGACTCGGCCAGCGCGAAAGCAAGACCGGTGGTCAGACCAGCGGCGGCGGGGTCAACGGCACTGGCCAGGAGTTGGTCCCGCCGAACCAGTCCTGGCTGCCCCTGCACACGGGCAGCACGCCCGCGCCGATTCCGCCCAGCCCCAGCGCCACGGCCAGCCCGACGCCCAGCTGTACCGCCACCGTTGCGCCGAGCCAGAGCCCGGTGCCGAACGTCACGACGACGCCGCCGGCGCCGAGCGTCACGCCGACGCCGACGCCGACGCCGACCGACACCAATCCGAGCCCGTCGATCAGCCCGAGTCCTGGGGCCAGCCCGGCGCCAAGCACATTGGCAGAAGCCGCGGTCATGACCGGCTCGCCGGCCCCGGTCACCGGCGGCACGGTCACGGGCACCGCAAGCCCGCCGCCCCCGACTAGCACCGTGCCATGCTAGCGGCGCGGGCCGGGCGACTCAGCGAGCCGTGTCAGCCGGGCCGGGACCGGGCCTGATCAAGGCCGGGGCGGGACCTGATCAAGGCCGGGACCAGACCGATCAAGGCCGGGACCGGCCTGATCAGGCCGGGCTGCAGCGGCTCAGGCCCACCGGCCGCTGGCGCTGAGCAGCAGCGCGGCGGCGACCGCGCCGGCCGACGAGGTCCGCAGGACCGAGCAGCCGAGCCGGGCGCTCCGCGCGCCGGTGCCGGTCAGCGAGCTGGCCTCGGCCGGACTGATGCCGCCCTCCGGCCCGACCACGACGACGATGTCGCCGTCCGGCGGCAGCGGCAGGCCGGCGATACCGGCCGGCCCGCCAGGATCGAGCAGCACAGCGAGGCTTGCCGCGGCCGCGATCCTGGCCACGGCCGCGGTCTCGGCCAGCGCGGCGACCTGCGGGAACCTGCTGCGGCGTGCCTGCTTGGCCGCCTCACGGGCGGTAGCCCGCCAGCGCGCAAGCGATCTCTCGCCGCGGTCGCCGCGCCATCTGGCCACGCATCGCTCAGCCGCCCACGGCACGATGACATCAACGCCGACTTCGGTCATGATCTCGACCGCGAGCTCGCCGCGGTCGCCCTTGGGAATCGCCTGCACCACGACGATTCGCGGGCTGGGCGGCGGCTCGGTGCGCCTGGCCAGCACGGCGAGTTCGAGCAGGCCCGGCCCGCTCCGGATGACCTCGCACTCGGCGAGCATGCCCGCGCCATCGGTCACGTCGGCGCGCTCCCCGGCAGTGAGCCTGCGCACCGTCGCGGCGTGCCGCCCTTCCGGGCCGGACAGCACGAACAGGTCCGCCCGCAGCTGGGCGCCGTCCGCGATGAAGACCGGCGGCCTCAGCGCAGGCTCCCGGCCGCCATGGTCCCGGCCGCCATGGTCCCGGCCGCCATGGTCCCGGCCGCCATGGTCCCGGGCAGGCAGGCTCCCGGCCAGCTCAGCGGCCGTTGAAGGCATCACGCAGCCGGGAGAAGAAGCCCTGCTGCCCCGGCGCGAACCGGCCAGGCGGTGACTCCTCGCCGCGCAGCTTGGCAAGCTCTCGCAGCAGGTTCTCCTGCTCAGGCTCCAGCTTGGTCGGGGTTTCCACGGTCACGTGGATCAGCAGGTCGCCGCGACCGGAGGCGTTCAGGTGCGCGGAGCCCTGGCCGTACAGCGGGATCGCCTGGCCGGACTGCGTGCCCGGCCGGATATCCACGTCCGCCGGGCCGTCCAGCGTCTCTACGTTCAGGGTCGCGCCCAGCGCGGCGGCCACCATCGGGATCGTCACCGTGCAGTGCAGGTCATCGCCCTGCCGCTCGAAGATCGGGTGCGGCCGCTGGACGATCTCAAGGAACAAGTCGCCGGGCGGGCCGCCGCCCGGGCCGGTCTCGCCCTCGCCGGCCAGCTGGATATGCGTGCCGTCCTCGACGCCGGCCGGGATCCGCACCTTGATGTTGCGCCGGGTCCTGACCCGCCCGTCGCCATCGCACTCCGGGCACGGGCGCCGGATGACCGTGCCGTAGCCGCCGCACTGCGGGCACGGCCTCGATGCCATCACCTGACCCAGGAACGATCTCGTCACCTGGCTGATCTCGCCGCGGCCGCCGCACACGTCACAGGTCTGCGGGTGGGTGCCAGGCGCGGTTCCCTCGCCCGAGCAGGTCGGGCAGACAACCGCGGTGTCCACGGCCAGGTCCCTGGTGGTGCCGAAGGCGCATTCGGAGAGGTCGAGTTCCACCCTGATGGTCGCGTTGCGGCCCCGGCGAGCCCGGCTGCGCGGCCCGCGGGTGCCCGCCGCCGCGCCGAAGAACGCGTCCATGATGTCGCTGAACGGGAACCCGGCCCCGAATCCGCCCTGGCTCGCGCCGCTCGGCGAGAACGGGTCGGCGCCGAGGTCGTACATCTGGCGCTTCTCCGGATCGGAGAGCACCTCGTAAGCCTGGGTGATCTCCTTGAACCGCTCCTGGGTCTGCGGATCGGGGTTGACGTCCGGGTGCAGCTCGCGGGCAAGCCGCCGGTACGCCTTCTTGATCTCGTCGCCATCCGCGTCCTGCCGGACGCCCAGGATCCCGTAATAATCGTTGGCCACCAGGACTCCTACGACTCTGCCAGGATCTGGCCCACGTACCGTGCCACCGCGCGCACCGCTCCCATCGCCGTCGGGTAGTCCATTCGGGTCGGGCCGAGCACGCCGAGCTTGGCCAGGGTCTGGTCACCGGAGCCGTACCCCACCGCCACCACCGAGGTGCTCCGCAGCCCCTTGACCTTATTCTCCGCGCCGATCCGCACCGTCAGCGATGCCTCGTCGCCAGACTCGCCGAGCAGGCGCATCAGCACCACCTGTTCCTCCAGTGCCTCGAGAACCTCGTGCAGGCCGCGGGTGAAGTCGGCCGGCGTCAGGTTGGCAGCCCCGCCCACGACGACCTTCTCGTCATGCCGTACGACCAGGCTCTCCAGAATGACGGAGAACACGGCTGTCGCGTTCGCGCGCTCGCTTGGCGTGATCCGCTCGGGCAGGTTCGCGACCACCGACGCTACATCGGTCAGCCTGCGCCCGTCGAGGCAGGCGTTGAGCACGGCGCGGAGCTGGGTGATCGCGTCCTCGGAGATCTGGCCGGGCAGCTCGATCGCCCGCTGTTCCACCCGGCCCGTGTCGGTGATAAGGACGAGCAGCAGCCGCCGGTCGGTCAGCGGCACCAGCTCGATGTGCCGGACTGAGGACCTGGTGAGCGAGGGATACTGCACCACGGCGACCTGGCGGGTCAGCTGCGCAAGCAGCCGGACCGTCCGGGTGACGACATCGTCCAGGTCGTACGCGCCAGCCAGGAACGTCTCGATGGCCCGCCGCTCCGCCGCCGAGAACGGCTTGACCCCGCCCAGCCGGTCTACGAACAGCCGGTATCCCTTGTCCGTAGGCACCCGGCCGGCGCTCGTGTGCGGCTGCAAGATGAACCCCTGCTCCTCGAGCACGGCCATGTCGTTTCGGATCGTCGCCGGGGATACGTCCAGGTTGTGCCGGTCGACGATGGACTTCGAGCCGACCGGTTCGTTGGTCGACACGTAGTCCTCGACGATGGCGCGCAGCACAGCCAGCTTCCTGTCGTCGAGCACGCGCACACCTCCCTGGCACTCTTGCATCCCGAGTGCCAAGTGTATGGCCAGCCGGGTACTTGGGCACCTTGCGCGGGCCGGTCAACCGGTCAGGCCGCGGATCACCGCGTCGGCCAGCAGCCGGCCACGGCTGGTCAGCACCACCCGGCCGGCCTCAAGCGCGGCCGGATCGGCCAGCCCGTCGGCCGCCGCCGCCGCGGCCGCCGCCAGCCCGGCCCGATCGAGCTCGGCCGCCGGGCAGCCGGACGCCAGCCGGGTCAGCAGCATGATCCGCTCGGTGCTGCGCTGCCCGGGGGTCAGGATCTCGCGGGCCTGCGCCGGGCTTGCCCCGGCGGCCAGGCGCGCGGCGTACCCGGCCGGGTGCCTGACGTTCCACCAGCGGGTGCCGCCGACATGGCTGTGCGCACCTGGCCCGATTCCCCACCAGTCGGCGCCGGTCCAGTACAGCAGGTTGTGCTTGCAGGCCGCTGCGTCGCTCGCCGCCCAGTTGGAGATCTCGTACCAGCGCAGGCCTGCCGCGCTGAGCAGATCGTCGGCCAGCAGATATCGGTCTGCCATCGCATCATCGTCCGGCGCGGGCAGCTCGCCGCGCCGGATCCGGGCGGCCAGCCTGGTGCCGTCCTCCACGATCAGCGCGTACGCGGAGATGTGATCGGGGCTGGCGGCCAGCGCGGCCTGCACCGACTGCGCCCAGTCGGCATCGGACTCACCCGGCGTCCCGTAGATGAGGTCGAGGCTGACGTGCTCGAATCCGGCGGCCCGTGCCCAGCTCGCACAGCTTTCCGGCCGTCCGGGCTCATGCACACGATCCAATACGGATAGCACGTGCCGCACCGAGCTCTGCATCCCGAATGACATCCGGGTGAAGCCGCTGCTGCGCAGCACCGCCAGGGACCGCTCGGTCACCGACTCCGGATTCGCCTCTGCGGTAATCTCGGCGCCCGGTGCCAGGCCGAACTCGGCATCGACCGCGCGCAGGATCGCGCCGAGGTGATCAGGCGGCAGCAGGGTCGGCGTCCCGCCGCCGAAGAAGACCGTGCTGACTGGCATGTCGCGGGCGCCGAGCACCTTCCTGGCCAGCCGGATCTCCTCGATGGCCAGGCCGGCGTAGGACTCGCGGGACGCGCCAGGCCCGAGCTCGGTCGCGGTGTAGGTGTTGAAATCGCAGTAACCGCACCGGGTCACGCAGAACGGGACATGCACGTAAATCCCGAAGGGACGCAGGCCAGCCCCGTCCAGCGCGCCAGGCGGCAGCGCGCCGTCGGCCGCGACCGGCTCGCCATCGGGCGGCGTGCCCGGCACCGTCAGCCCGCCCCGCCCAGGCCAACTGACCGCTCCAGCCCCGCTGGCCACTCCGGATACTCCAGCCCCTCCGGCCACCCCGGTTTCGCCGACTCCGGCTTCGCCGGCTTGCCGCCCACCACCAGGTCGGCCTCCGTGCCCGTGTTCACCGCGATCACCCGTGCACTCGCCATAGCTCGCACCGTATCCGACTCGCCAGCCGCGATCGACCGGCGCAGTTGGCCCGTTAAGAATCCTGATCAGTTGCCGGCCCCGTGTCGGGCCGGCCCAGCCGGTCCGCTGCGCCGGACGGCGCATGGCAATGGCCCGTGCGGTTATGCTGAAACCTGTCTCGCTCGCGGCGCCCACGGCGTCTTTAACTTGGGGACACGGGATGACAGCAGGCGGCTATGGTCAGATGCGGGCGTCCGACCGGGACAGGGACACCGCGAACGGACTCCTGCAGACCGCGTACGCGGAGGGCAGGCTGACCAAGGACGAGTTTGACGAGCGGTCCGGGCGGGTGCTGGCGTCGCAGACGTTAGGCCAGCTGCAGGCGCTGACCGCCGACCTGCCGGGTTTCTCGCTCGGCGCCCAGCCGCGGCACTATCCGATGCAGTACGGCGTGCCGCCGCGGCGGACGAACGGTCTCGCGGTCGCCTCGCTCGCCTGCGGGGTCGGCCAGGTCTTCTTCTGGTTCCTCGCGGCGATCCCGGCGGTCGTGCTCGGCCACGCGGCGCGCCGCCAGATCCGGCGGACCGGCGAGGACGGCGCGGGCATGGCGCTGGCCGGCCTCATTCTCGGCTGGGTCGGCATAGTGCTGACCGTGCTCTTCGTCGCCGCCGGCATAGCGCTGTTCGCGGCGGCTAGCGCGCACGGCGGGCCGGTAGTCCACCCCGGGCCGTAGCCCGGGGGGACGGTTAGCGCCGCCGGTCGGAACCCTGGTCGGTGGACAGCGCCGCCACGAAGGCCTCCTGCGGCACGTCGACCCGGCCGATCGTCTTCATCCGGCGCTTGCCTTCCTTCTGCTTCTCCAGCAGCTTGCGCTTGCGGGTGATATCGCCGCCGTAGCACTTGGCGAGCACGTCCTTGCGCA
>WNGQ01018285.1_pt1 | contig 13413 bp, 15 predicted proteins | sample 5407661 | NCBI WGS metagenome assembly WNGQ01 (sample SAMN13153382, study PRJNA577476) | soil metagenome | isolation source: 60 cm soil or saprolite under Garry oak tree replicate 2 | place: USA:California | collected 2016-06-15
CACGACGCCACCGCCGACGATCTGGACGGCATCGTCGAGTTCCCCCGCTCGATCGCTGGTGTACGGTTGGCATTATTGTTGCGGCAGATTGCCAACGGGCGCATCAAGGTGTCGTTCCGGTCGATGGGCGCGGTGGACGTAGCCGACCTGGCGCACCAGTTCGGCGGGGGCGGTCACAAGAAGGCCGCCGGCGCGTCGTTCGAGGGCTCGATGTCCGAGGTGGAGACGAAGGTCCTCGCCGCTTCACGGATCTACTTGACAGAACACGGCGAGCGGCGGGCGGTGCGGCGCTAGAACGCCGAGTTGCGAATCAGCTGGACGTAGAAAGCGATGTCGCGCGCGTAGTCCGTGATCGCCACCCGCTCGTTGGTGCCGTGAATCCGTCCCAGATCTGTAGGGCCGAGCCCCATCGCACCGGTCCTGAACACGTTCGGCGTCAGCGTGTCGTAGTGACGGGCGTCCGTGCCGCCCACCACGAGCCACGGCGTGACGATCACCCCCGGCGCCACCTGCCGGAACGTGGCCTCGAGCGACAAGAACTCCACGCCGAGCGGCGACACGGGTGACGGCTCGTTGGCACTCTCCGACATTACTCGGATCGTCACGCGCGGATCGCCGATCGCGGCACGTGCGTGCGCTAGCACGCCGGTAATCGAATCGCCGGGCAGAATCCGGAAGTTGACGACGGCGCGCGCGCTCGACGGCAGCACGTTGTCCTTCACGCCCGCGGCGAGAATCGCAGGCGCCGTGGTCGTTCGCAGCATGGCATTGCCGCTGGGCGTAGCGCCGAACTGCCGCTCGATGAGGCCGCCCAACAGCCAGCGGTTCGAGAGCGCCAGGCGGCGCGAGAACCCCATCTCCGGGCCGATGTAGTCGAGCATCGCCGCGGTGGCTCCGCGGATGTGGCGCGGCATCTGGTGCGCCTCGAGTCGCGCGACGGCCGCGCTCAGGATTCCCGTCGCCGTCTCCGGCGGCGGCATCGACGAGTGCCCGCCTTCGGCTTGCACCGTCAGCTCGAGGCTCAGGTACCCCTTCTCCGCGATGCCCACGAGCGCGACGGGGCCCGAGATTCCCGGCACGAGCCCGTTCGTGATCGCCCCGCCCTCGTCGAGCACGTAGTCGAGGCGCACGCCGCGCGACGCGAGCAGCGCAGCGGTGCGTGCCGCGCCGTGCCTCCCTCCTACTTCTTCGTCGTGGCCGAACGCCAGGTAGATCGTACGCCGCGGCGTCGTGCCGTCCGCGACGAGCCGCTCCACCGCCTCGAGCACGGCCAGGAGGTTGCCCTTGTCGTCCATCGCGCCGCGGCGCCACACGTAGCCGTCCGCGATGCGCCCCGCGAAGGGGGGCTCGGTCCAGCCACCCTCGGTTCCAGCTTCGACCGGCACCACGTCCTGGTGCGCGAGCAGCAGAATCGGCTGGAGTGTCGTGTCGGTCCCGCGCCACTCGTAGAGCAGGCTGTACCCGTTCGTCACCTCGCGCTTCAGGCGGGCGTGGAGCTTGGGGAAACTTCTGCGCAGATAGTCCTGGAAGCGGGAGAACTCGGCGCCGTCGAATGCCGACGAATCCTGATACGAGATGTTTTTGAACGTCACCTGACGCGACGTGAAGCGCGTCGCGCGATAGAACAGTAGGGCGATGACCAGCAGCAGCCCCACACCGAGGACCACAAAGGCTCTCTTCACGGCTCTAGGTTAATAGTTTACTTTCCGTCGTGTCACAAGAAGAACTCACCCAACGCGTGCGCGAAACCCTCGCCGCCGTCCAGAACCCGCGGCTGGGCCGCGACGTGGTCGGCGCGGACATGGTCAAGGATCTGGCCGTGGATGACGCCGGCAACGTGACGTTCACGTTCGTCTTGACGCGCGAAGACCCGGGCTCGCTCGTGCGCGATGCCCGCAAGGCCGTTCAGGCTGTTGCCGGCGTCGCTTCGGTCAAGGTGAGGATTGAAAACGCGAGCCCACCGGCAGGGGCCCGTCCCTCTTCCGGCGTCCCCCCTCCCCCCACTCCCGACGAGATGCCGGCGCTGGGCAAGGTGCTCGCGATTTCGAGCGGCAAAGGCGGGGTGGGGAAGTCCACCGTCTCCGCCAATCTCGCGGCGGCGCTCGTCAAGCAGGGCCACCGTGTGGGCCTGATGGATGCCGACATCTATGGCCCCAACATTCCGCGCATGTTCGGCCTGGCTGATGGGGACAAACCGGAGGTGCGCGGCGGCAAGATCCAGCCGCTCGAGGCGCACGGCGTGAAGTTGATGTCGCTCGGGTTCATCGTGGAGCGCGACGCGCCGGCGATCTGGCGTGGTCCCATCATCATGAAGATCATCCAGCAGTTCCTGCGCGACGTCGCCTGGGGCGAGCTGGATTATTTCATCGTCGATCTGCCGCCGGGCACCGGCGACGCACAGCTCTCGCTCACACAGGCGATCCGGCTCCACGGCGCGGTCATCGTGACGACGCCGCAGGAGATGGCGGTGGGCGACTCCCTGCGCGGTGCAAAGATGTTTGAAAGAGTCGGCGTGCCGGTCGTCGGCATCGTCGAGAACATGAGCTACTACATCTGCCCGCACTGCGGCGACCGCTCCGAGGTCTTCCTGGGCGGCGGCGGCGCGCGGCTCGCCGCCGAAGTGGGCGTGCCGCTGCTCGGCCAGGTGCCGTTGCAGGCCGGGATGCCGGCGCTCGCGGACCGCGGCGAGCCGATCGTCGTGGCGCAGCCCGAGTCGCCGGCGGGCGTAGCGCTCGCCGACCTCGCCAAGGCCGTCGCCGCTCGCGCCGCCGGCCTCGCGCCGGCTGTGCCGATCACCTCCCGTTGACGTGCGGCTGCTCGCCGCAGCCGCTCTGCTTCTCCAAACGCCCGACCGTGTCGACCTGCGGTCGGGGCTCGATACGCTCTACGCGGGGCAGTTCGCCGTCGCGGCCGCCCACTTCGAGCGCCTCGCCGCCCGCGACAGCACCGACCCCGCGCCCCTCGTGTTTCAGGCCGGTGCCTACATCTGGTGGGCATCGGCCAAGGACAGCGCCGACTTCGAGCGCGCGCGGATCGATTCCCTGCTCGGCTTGTCGATTGCTCGCGCCAGGGCGGCGGGGGTCGGTGCCGACTTCTGGCGCGCCACGGCGCTCGGCTACCGCGCGCGCGAGCACGACCTGCACGGCCAATCGTGGGGCGCGGCGAAAGACGCCAGGGCGATGCGCGACATCTATCGCCGTCTGCTCGCCGCCGACTCCTCGTGTGTGGACTGCTACCTCGGGCTGGGCGTGTACCACTACGGCCTGGCGCGGGCGAGCGCGCTGGCGCGGCTGTTCGCGAAGATCATCGGGTTAGGGAGCGGCAACGCCGAGACGGGGATCCGCTACATGCGCCGCGTGGCGCGCGAGGGCGATCTCGCGCAGGTCGAGGCGACGTGGGTACTGGCCGCCGCGTTGGTGCGTGAGGCGGCACGCGACCCCGCGGGGCGGCGGGTGCTGGAGCAGGAGGCGCGCGGCTACGTGCAGCGGCTCGCCGACCGCTATCCGGCGAACCCGGTGTTCCAGCGCTTCCTGCGTGAGGTCGCTCCGTCACCGTGACGAGCGGGACCACCGGCGCCCTCACCGTCGGGCCGCTGCGACCCGTCGTGCTCAAGCTCGCGGCCCCCGCGGTCGCGATGATGGCCTGTCACTTCTCCTTCAATCTGATCGACAGCATCTGGGTGGGCAGGTTGATCGGGCCCGCCGCCCTCGCCGCGGTGTCCGCGGCGGGCTTCTATGTGTGGGTCGCGCTCAGCCTGGGCGAGATGGTGGAGATCGGCCTGATCGCGGTGGCGGCGCGGCGCCACGGCGAAGGCAACCCCGAGCGGGCCGCGCGGGCGGCGGCGGCGGCCGTGCTGTACGCGCTCGTGGCCGGCGCCGTGGTGAGTCTCGTGGGCCTCGCCGTCATGGGGCCGCTCGTGTTCGGGTTCTTCGCCATCGAGGCCACGTTCCGTGCCGCGGGCGATACGCGGACGCCATTCCGCATGTTGGCTGGATCGGTGCTCGTCTCGATCGTCCTGGATCCGCTTCTCATACCGCACCTCGGCGTGGAGGGCGCCGCGCTGGCGTCGGTGATGGTCCGCGGCGGCGGCTTCCTGCTCGGCGTCGGCATCGCGCTGCGGCGCGGCCTGATCCGCATCGCGGCGCCGGATTGGCGCGCGCTGCCCACCATCGTCCGCATCGGCGCGCCGCTGTCGCTCGCCGGGGTGCTGCTCTCGGGGATCTACATGCTGCTCACCCGATTCACCTCGCGCTTCGGCACGCCGGCGCTCGCGGCGCTGGGCGTGGGACATAAGATGGAAGGGCTGGGGTTCATCGCGATCAGCGGCTTCTCGCTCGCGGCCAGCGCGCTGGTGGGACAGAACCTCGGCGCGGGGCAGGAGGCGCGGGCGCGCGAAGCGGTGCGCCTCACCGTGCAGTACTGCCTGATGGTGACGGTCACGACGGCTGTGGCATTTCTACTGATTCCGCAGACGTTCGTCGCGCTGTTCACGTCCGACCGCAACGTCATCGCTGACGGCGTCTTGTACCTGCGGGTCATCGCGTTCGCGCAAATCGGTCAGAGTTTCGAGCTGATCCTCGAGGGGGCGCTCGCCGGCGCGGGGTACACGTTCTGGCCGCAGATCGTGAGCACGTCGTTGACGACCCTACGCATCCCGCTGGCGGCGTGGTGGTCGGGGCTCGTGGGACTGCTGGGGATCTGGCTGGCGCTGAGTGTGACGGCGATCTTGCGGGGTGTGGCGATGGTTCTGTTCTGGCGGAGCGGGAGGTGGCGTCGTGCCAGAGTGTAGCTCCTCTCCGCCGCCGACGGGCGGTGGGGCATGATCATCACACTGTTAACCGATTTCGGCCTCTCCGACTCCTACGTCGCCGAGGTGAAGGGCGTCCTCCTGTCACTTGCGCCGGGCGCGACGCTCGTCGACGTGAGCCATCAGGTGTCCCCCGGCGACGTGCGCGGCAGCCAGTATCTGCTGGCGCGCGCCTGGCAGCGATTCCCACCGGGCACGATCCACCTCGCGGTCGTGGACCCGGGCGTCGGGACGTCGCGACGGGCGCTCGCGGCAGCGGCCGGAGGCCACTGGTTCGTCGCGCCCGACAATGGCCTGCTGTCGTTTCTCGACAGACCCCGGTTTGTCTCGATTCCCATACCGTCGGACGCCGCGCCGACGTTTCACGGCCGCGACGTCTTCGCGCCGGCCGCTGCGGCCTTCGCGAGCGGCAAGCGCCTTGAGGACCTGGGCTCACCCATCACCGACCCGTACATCTCCCTTCTCCCATCTCCCCATCACGACGGCACCGCCGTGATGGGCGAGGTCCTTTACGTCGACCGCTTCGGTACGCTCATCTCGAACATTCCGGGTCCCGATGTCGAGCCGGGTGTGCGGATTCGGGTGGCGGGTACTGACGTCGGGAGCTTGCGTCGCACATTCGGCGACGTCGAGCGCGGCACGTTGGTGGCGTTTGTCGGGTCGGGAGGAACGGTCGAGGTAGCGGTGAGGGACGGCAGTGCGGCGCGGTTGTTGGGAGTCGGGGTGGGGGCGGAGGTGCGGGCGTGAGGGCGTACGCAATAGGACGGAAGTGAGGGCCTCACGTTCCACGCGATAGTAGGGGCACGGCATTGCCGTGCCCCTACATGCGCGAACTGTTTACCGCTCTTGCCAGTCGCCCGAAGGCGTCGGCACCTTCACCTTCGACATCACTCGGTCCGCGAACCCGGCGCTCGGGGCAAACTTGGGGAGCTGGACCAGCTCGAGGATCACCTTGCGCTCGCGGTCGGCGATGTCACGGCAGAGTGAGCAGTCGGCAAGGTGAATCGCGCGCTGGGCCCCCAGGAGTCCCAGGGACCACAGCTCGATTTCGTCGGTGGTGAGGTGCATCTCAGGATGATTCATTGGGTACCCTTACGGGCCTCCCCCCGGCCCTGGTTTCATTCGCGGCGATCTTCGAGGTAAACCCGCAATTCGTTGCGGGCCCGATGGATATAGGTCTTTACGGTGCCCAGCGGCAGGTCCAGGGTCTCGGCGATTTCCTCGTAGGAATACCCTTCCACGTGTCGCAGCATGATACAAGAGCGGTACTCGGGGCGCAGCCGAGCGATCGCCCGCTCGATCGCCGTCCCCAGCTCCCGGCTCTCGACCTCGTCGAGCGGCGTCTCGGCGCGATCGCCGAGCTGCAGCGAGGTGGCGCGCATCTGCTCCGGCGTTTCGGCCGAGGGTGAGCCGTCGAGCGACAGCGTGTCGAGACTCTTTTTCCGGAGGTGATCGATCGCCGCGTTGTTCGCGATCTTGAAAATCCACGACGAAAACTTGAACTCGGGGCGATACGACTTGATGCCGTTCAGCACCTTGATGAACGTTTCCTGCGCGAGGTCCTCGGCGAGCGCGCGATCGCGCACCATCCGGTAGAGCAGCGAGAACACCGGACGCTCGTAACGGCGCACGAGCTCGCGAAACGCGGCCTCGTGACCCTGCTTGGCCCACGCCACGATCTGCTGATCGCTGGCGTCGCTTAAGTGGTCCGGTCTATCTTTCGCGCCTATGGCGCCCCCCCCTCCCCCTGCTCGAACGGCTGCCTACGTCCGCGGCATGTTCACCGCCATCGCGCCGCGCTACGACTTCCTGAACCACCTGCTCAGCCTCAACGTGGATCGTTCCTGGCGCCGAGCCGCGGTCGCGCGGCTCGACTGGGAGCGGCGGCCGGGCGGCGTCTATCTCGATCTCTGTGCCGGCACGCTCGACCTCGCCGCCGAGCTGGCGCGGCGGCCTCGCGCCGCTGCGCGCCCTCTATCTCTTCTACTTCCGCCACATCCTCCCAGCCGTCGGCCGAGTGGTGTCGAAACATAGGGACGCCTATACCTACCTGCCAGAGTCGGTGCTCGCCTTTCCGGAGCCCGAGGCGCTGGCGCGCCGCTTCGCCGCCGCCGGTTTCCACGACGTGGGGTTCGAGCTGCTGACCGGCGGGATCTGCGCCGTGCATCATGGCACTCGATAACCTCCGCGCGTTCATCGGCGCGATCGACGCCGCCGGAGAGCTGGCCCGCGTCGAGCGGCCGGTGTCGGTGGACAAGGAGATCACGGAAGTCGCGGACCGCTGCATGAAGTCGCGACGCTGCGCGCGGGCGCCGCCTCGCGCTATCCCGTCGCCGTCAACCTGTTCGGCTCCGAGCGGCGCATGGCCATGGCGCTCGGCGTCGCGCGGCTCGACGAGGTGGGCGAGCGCATCGCCGAGCTGCTTAATCTCAAGGTGCCCGACTCACTGATGGGCAAACTGGCGATGCTGCCACGCCTCGCCGAGGTCGCCAAGTTCCCACCGAAGACGGTGAGCCGGCCGCCATGCCAGGAAACGGTGATCAAGGGCGCGGACGTGGACTTCTCGACGTTCCCCGTGCCGATCTGCTGGCCGGAGGACGGCGGACCGTACATCACGCTGCCCGGCGTGATCACGCGGGATCCGGAGTCGGGAGTGAGGAACGTGGGGATGTACCGCGTGCAGGTGCTAGGTAAGAACGAGCTGGCGATGCACTGGCAGCGCCACAAGGTCGGCGCCGCGCACTGGCGCGCGATGGCGGAGCGGGGCGAGACGATGCCGGTGGCGATCGCGCTGGGCGGCGATCCCGCCAGCATCTACGCCGCCTCGGCGCCGCTGCCGCCCACGATCGACGAGTATCTGTTCGCGGGATTCCTGCGGGGGGAGCCGGTGCGTCTCGCCAAGGCGGTCACGTCCGATCTCGAGGTCCCCGCCGAGGCGGAGATCGTCATCGAAGGGTTCGTGGATCCGCGCGAGGAGCTGGTGCTCGAGGGCCCGTTCGGCGATCACACGGGCTTCTACTCGCTCGCCGACTACTATCCCAAGGTGCACGTCACGGCCGTTACGTTGCGCGGCGATCCCATCTGGCCGCACACGATCGTGGGCCGGCCTCCGATGGAGGACTTCTATCTCGGCCACGCGACGGAACGGATCTTCCTGCCCCTCTTGAAGCTGACGATCCCCGAAATCGTCGATCTGCATATGCCCGCCGAGGGCATCTTCCATAATCTCGTGTTCGTGAGCATCGACAAGCAGTATCCCGGTCAGGCGTACAAGGTGATGAACGGCCTGTGGGGGCAGGGGCTGATGTCGCTCGCCAAGGTGATCGTCGTGGTGGACAAGGACGTCAACGTGCGCGATCCCAAGGAGGCGTGGTGGGTCGCGTTGAATCACATCGATCCCGAGCGCGACGTGCGGTTCACCATGGGGCCGATCGACGTGCTCGATCACTCGAGCCGCGGCTTCACGTTCGGCTCGAAGATGGGGATCGACGCGACGCGCAAGTGGAAGGAAGAGGGTTTCACGCGCGAATGGCCCAACAAGATCGTGATGGACGAGGCGACCAAGGCACGCGTCGACGCGATGTGGAAGGAGCTGGGGATTGAGCTCTGAGCGCTCAGAGTTCACGGGCATAGAGCGAATGGGGGCGTTCTGCGACGGCGTGTTCGCCATTGCCATGACGCTGCTGGTGCTCGAGCTGCGCGTCCCCTCGGCCGACGTCGTGGCTCGCGATGGGCTGTGGCACGCGCTCGGAGGCCACTGGTCGTCGTACGGGGCGTTCGCGCTGAGCTTCGCGGTCATCGGGATCATGTGGGCAAACCACCACAGCCTGTTCCGCTACATCGGCCGGACGGACCACACCTTCTCGATGCTCAACCTGGCGCTGCTGTTCTTCACGGTGGTGTTGCCGTTTCCGACGGCAGTGTTGGCGACGTACCTGCCGTCGGTCGAGGCGCGCACCCCAGCCACGGTCCTGTATGGCGCGAACCTCGTCGCGACGGCGATCTGCTTCAACCTCTTGTGGCACTATGCCATCCGCGGTCGGCGCCTGCTGCGGCCCGATGCCGACCAGCAGCTCGTCGACGCGGTCACGCGTGAATACCGCTTGGGACCGACGCTGTACGGTGCGGCGACGCTGCTGGCGTTCGTCAGCGTGTGGATCAGCCTCGGCATTCACGCCTTGCTCGCGGCGATGTTCCTGCTTCCCAACAAGACGAGGCCATGACCGGCGCACGGGAAGGTCAAACCTTCGCGGGCGAATCGCTGCTCGTTCGGTACGTCAATTTCGTCAAGCTGCCGCACACGCTCTTTGCCCTCCCCTTCGCGCTGCTCGGCGTGATCGTGGCGTCGTATCGACATCCGCTCAGATGGCAGATCGTCGCGTTGGTGGTCGTCGCCTTCACCGCGGCGCGATTCGTCGCGATGGGCTTCAATCGCATCGCCGACCGCGCGCTCGACGCGAAGAATCCACGAACTAGCAACCGAGAACTGCCGACTGGACGGCTGAGCCTGACACAAGCGTGGATAGGCGTGGGTACTGCGTGTGTCCTGTTCGCGATCAGTGCGTGGGCGCTGAACCCACTCTGCTTGGCCCTGTCGCCATTCGCGTTGGCTTGGATTGCCGGCTACAGCTACACGAAACGCTTCACCCACTGGTCCCATCTGTGGCTCGGTTTTTCGTTGGCGATCGCGCCCGCGGGGGGCTATCTCGCGGTGGCGGGTGCGTGGAGCGAGCCGTGGTGGCTGCTGCTCGTCATCGCGGCCGCGGTGACCTGTTGGGTGGCGGGGTTCGACGTGTTCTACGCGCTGCAGGACGAGGCGTTCGATCGCGCCGAGCGGCTCAAGTCGTTGGTGGTGCGCCTGGGGCAGGGGCGGGCGATCTTCGTGGCGAAGCTGCTGCATGGGGTCGCGATCGCCGCGCTGCTCGCGTTCGGTTGGGGAGCTGGACTGGGATGGCCTTATTACGTCGGCGTGGGGATTGGGGCGGGGCTGATTGGCTGGGAGCACCAACTGGTCCGCCCAGGAGACCTGTCGCGCTTGAACGCGGCGTTCTTTACTGCGAACGGCATCGTCAGCATGGTGGTGTTTCTTGGCGCTCTAGTGGATCGGGTAGTATGAAAAAGAAAGGCGTGAAGAGGCGTGGGAAGGCGTGGAACGGCGTAGGCAACGCCTCACCACGCATCTCCACGCCGTCACACGCAGTTCCGCCCGCCCGCCCTCCGGCACACCCCAAGAAGTCCGTCACCCCCAACCGGCGGGGGAGATGATGAGCGCGGTACTCCTGGTCCTCGGGAGCGCGGCGCAGGGGCGCGATTCCGTGCCCGCCGAGCGACTCGCGGCCCGCCGCTGGTTCGCAGATGCCAAGTTCGGTCTATTCATTCATTGGGGTGTCTACAGCGAGCTCGGCGCGGGCGAGTGGGTGATGCACAACCGCAAGATCGCGGTGAGCGACTACGAGTGGCTGGCGACGACGTTCAACCCCACCAAGTTCGACGCCCAGCAGTGGGTGGCGCTCGCCAAGCGTGCAGGAGTCCGCTACATCACGATCACGTCGCGCCACCACGACGGCTTCTCGATGTTCAAGACGGCGCAAACGTCCTACAACATCGTGGACTGGACGCCGTTCCGGCGGGATCCGCTCAAGGAGCTGGCTGACGCCTGTCACGCCAGCGGGATCAAGTTGTTCTTCTATTACTCGCAGCTCGACTGGCATCACCCCGACTACTGGCCGCGCGGGAAGACGGCGTGGGACAACGGCCGTCCCGACCACGGCGACTGGAGCCGCTACCTCGCGTTCATGAATGCGCAGCTCACCGAGCTGCTCTCGGGCTACGGGGCGATCGGTGGCATCTGGTTCGACGGGATGTGGGACAAGCCCGACGCGCCCTGGCAGCTCGACACGACGTACGCGCTGATCCACGGCCTGCAGCCCGCCGCGCTGGTGATTCCCAACCACCACCAACGGCCGCGGCCCGGTGAGGACGTGCAGACGTTCGAGCAGGACCTGCCCGGCGCCAACAGCGCGGGATTCAACACGTCGTACATCAGCGAGAGCCTGCCGCTCGAGACGTCGCTCACGATGAACGACTCGTGGGGCTTCAACATCACCGACGAGGGATTCAAGTCGGTGCGGACGCTGGTGGGCTACCTCGTGCGCGCCGCGGGGAACGGCGGCAATCTCCTACTGAACATCGGCCCGCGTCCCGATGGGACGATCAGCCCGGAGTTCGTGGCGCGGCTCGATTCGCTGGGCACCTGGCTCCAGACTTTTGGACCATCGATCTACGCCACGCGCGCCGGGCCGGTGGCGCCGAGGAGCTGGGGCGCGACCACGCGGCGCGGTGACACCGTGTTCGTGCACGTGCTCGACTGGCCCGATCCGTTGCTCGCGGTGGGTCCGCTCGGCGCTCGGGTGCGCTCGGCGTACGCCCTTGTGGGGAAGTCGCCCGTGCGCTTCGCCGAGAGTGCAGCGGGAGTGACGCTTGGGTTGCCAGCCGCGATGGGCGAGCCCGATCGCGTCATCGTCGTGGTGACGGGCCGGTGACTCGTCTCCCGATCATCTTCGCCATTACGGGGGCTTCCGGCGCGCCTTACGCGGTACGTCTGCTCGAGGTCCTCGCGAACCATCACGTGCCGACGTGGTTACTGATCTCGAGCCACGGTTGGCGTCTCCTCACCGAAGAATGCGACATCAAGGACGATCGCGAGCTGACCAAGGCCACGGGCGGCGACTGGTCGAGCATCCGGGTGTTCGACGACAAGGACCGCGGTGCGAGCCCGGCGTCGGGGTCGGCGAAGACCGCCGGGATGGTGGTGTGTCCCTGCTCGATGGGTACGGCGGCGGCGATCGCACATGGCACGAGCCGGTCGCTTATCGAGCGCGCCGCCGACGTCGTCCTCAAGGAACGCCGCAAGCTGATTCTCGTGCCGCGCGAGACGCCGCTGTCCCTGGTCCATCTTCGGAATCTGAGCTTGGCGGCGGAAGCCGGCGCGATCGTGCTACCGGCGATGCCAGGGTTCTATCATAAGCCGGCGAAGGTGTCGGACCTGGTGGATTTCGTGGTACAGCGCATACTCGATCATCTCGACATCGACATCGCGCTCACGAAGCGCTGGGAGGGTTGAGTGGACGCTCGGGAGATGCTGGCGCGCGAGGTGAACCGCGAGATCTATCACGAGGTGCGCGAGCTGTGGAAGGCGCATTCGATCGCCGAGGACCGGCGCGACATCGCGGGGTTGATCGCGACGCTGACGGATGATTGTGTGTACGAGGTAATTCCCGGCGGCACGCGTTGGGAGGGCCACCCCGGCGCGGTGCGGTTCTATACCGAACTGATCTCCGCGTTCCCGGACATTCACTTCGATCTCCAGAACATCGTGATCGGGCCGCAGGGCGTGTGCGAAGAGGCGAAGGTGACGGGCACGCAGAAGGGAAAGTGGCTCGACCGCAGGCCGACGGGACAGAAAGTCGAGTTCGGCGTCGTGATCTTCTTCCCCTGGGATCTCGAGAAGAAGAAATTCAAGGGCGAGCGCGTTTACATCTTTCAGTGAGACTCGGGGTCATCTCTGACACGCACGGACTTCTGAGGGTGGAGGTTCTGGAGGTTTTCGAGGGGGTGGATCACATCCTGCACTGTGGGGATGTAGGGAATTGGGATGTGATCATCGAATTGCAGGCGCTCGCGCCTGTGACCGCGGTCTATGGCAACGTCGATGGGCCAGAAATCCAGCGGCTGCCAAAGGTAGCGGAGGTCGAGCTGGATGGGTTTCGCATCGTCGTGACGCACGGCGATCAGCTGGGAAGTCCCACGCCCGCCAAGCTGCACGAGGCGTTTCCGCATGCCGAGATCATCCTGTATGGGCACACGCACAAGCCGCTGCTCGAGTTGGTGGACAAGACCGTGACGGTGATGAATCCGGGTGGGGCGGGGGCGCCGCGGTTCGGGCTCTTGCCGAGCGTCGGGATCTTGGAGCTCGAGCCGGGGATTCCGCCAAGGGGGCGGATTGTGGGGTTGGCGGGGAAAGACGGTTCGCACAAGGCCGGTTGAATCCGTGTGCTGAAGCGCCGGCTCGGCCAAATCGTGCGTTCTTCAGGACGCGTGTAGTAGCCGAGCCGGTCCTTTCGGACACGGTGATGAATCCGGGCGAGGGGGGGGCCGCGGTTCGGGCTCTTGCCGAGCGTCGGGATCCTGGAGCTCGACCCGGGGCTTCCGCCAAGGGGACGGATTGTAGGGTTGGGGGGGAAAGACGGTTCGCGCAACCCCGGTTGAAACCGTGCGCTGAAGCGCCGGCTCGGCCAAGACGCGCGTCCTGAAGGACGCATGATTTCGCCGAGCCGACCCGCTAGGCACGGATTCACCTTCCGGATAGACTGGTCAGCCTAGCATGCACATTCGTGGGTGCGATTGAGCGCATAGCTGGCGGAGCCGGCTCGAGCGGTGTACGCTAGACAGGTCAGTCCAATTCCTAGTTAGGCTGCACGCGACGTACGGCAAAACCTTTGGTGGGTGCAGTTGGGCGAGCTCGAGGAATGGCACACCCGGGGCGGCGAGTTCGATCTCGGGTTTTGTGGTCGGAGCGCCCTACGGGGCAGGGCATCACGCTACGG
>WNGQ01020456.1_pt1 | contig 13412 bp, 13 predicted proteins | sample 5407661 | NCBI WGS metagenome assembly WNGQ01 (sample SAMN13153382, study PRJNA577476) | soil metagenome | isolation source: 60 cm soil or saprolite under Garry oak tree replicate 2 | place: USA:California | collected 2016-06-15
TCGGCAGCCTGATCCTGACCGTCCTGGCGGTCGTCATCGGCACGCCGATCGGCATGCTGGCCGGCACCTACATGGCCGAGTACGGCCGGTATGATCGGCTGACCTCGGTCGTGCGGTTCATCAACGACATCCTCCTCAGCGCGCCGTCGATCGTGGTGGGCCTATTCATCTACGAGGTGATGGTCGCCCCGATGGGCCACTTCTCCGGGCTCGCCGGAGCGGTCGCGCTGGCGGTGATCGTCATTCCGGTGGTGGTGCGCACCACCGAGGACATGCTCATTCTGGTGCCGGACCAGCTGCGCGAGGCCGCCGTTTCGATTGGCACGCCGCGCGCCTTCGTGATCGCCAAGGTATGCTACCGCGCCGCCAAGGCCGGCATGATCACGGGCGTGTTGCTCGCCATCGCCCGCATCAGCGGCGAGACCGCGCCGCTGCTCTTCACCTCCCTCAACAACCAGTTCTGGAGCACCAATCTCAACGCCCCGATGTCGAGCCTACCGGTCGTCATCTTCCAGTTCGCGCTCTCGCCCTACAAGGACTGGCAGAAGCTCGCCTGGACTGGGGCGCTGATCATCACCTTCACCGTGCTCGCGCTCTCGATCGCCGCGCGTGCCCTTTCCGCATCGAGGAAACCGTCATGAATGTCGCCTCCGCCTCGGTCGCCGTTCCCACCGTCGCCCACGCGCCGATCAGCACGGCCGGCCTGGACGAAAAGATTTCAATCCGAAACCTCGACTTCTATTACGGGACCAGCAAAGCGCTCAAAGGCATCAGCCTGCCGCTCTACGAGAACAAGGTGACCGCCTTCATCGGCCCGTCCGGCTGCGGCAAGTCCACGCTGCTACGCGTTCTCAATCGGATGTACGATCTCTATCCCCACCAGCGAGCGGAGGGCGACGTCCTGTTCGACGGCGAAGACATTCTTTCCCCCAAGCAGGATCTCAACCTCCTGCGCGCGCGCATCGGCATGGTGTTCCAGAAGCCGACGCCGTTTCCGATGTCGATCTACGAGAACATCGCGTTCGGCGTCAGGCTCTACGAAAAGCTGCCGCGGTCGGAACTGGATGGCCGGGTCGAGACCTCGCTCCGCCGCGCCGCCCTCTGGGAGGAGGTGAAGGACAAGCTCAGCGCCAATGGGCTGAGCCTCTCCGGCGGGCAGCAGCAGCGCCTATGCATCGCGCGCACCGTCGCGGTGCGGCCAGAGGTGATATTGTTCGACGAGCCATGTTCGGCGCTCGACCCGATCTCGACCGCCAAAATCGAGGAGTTGATCGACGAGCTCAAAGAGGACTACACGATCGTGATCGTCACCCACAACATGCAGCAGGCGGCGCGCGTCTCCGACTTCACCGCCTTCATGTATCTGGGCGAGCTGATCGAGTTCGACACCACGAGCAAGATGTTCACCGCGCCGAGCGATCGACGCACGCAGGACTATATCACGGGCCGCTTCGGCTAGATCGCACGGTTCGCCAGCCAGGACGACATAGATGGTAATAACCGATCATACCACGAAGGCCTTCGACATCGACCTCCAGGAGCTCACCCGCATGGTGGCGGAGATGGGTGGCCTCGCGGAGAAGCAGGTCGCGGACGCCCTCGATGCGCTTGCGCGACGTGATACCGATCGCGCGCAGCAGACCGTGGCCACGGACCCCGACGTCGATGCGCTGCAGGCCGAAATCGAGGAAAAAGCCGTGCTGACGATCGCCCGCCGCCAACCGATGGCGGTCGACTTGCGGGAGATCGTCGGTGCACTGCGCGTCTCCAATGACCTCGAGCGTATCGGCGATCTTGCCAAGAATATCGGCAAGCGGGTCATGGCTCTCGATGGCGAATTTCATCCGCCCAAGCTGATCCGCGGCGTCGAGCACATGGGGTCGTTGGTTCTGGCCCAGCTTAAAGAGGTGCTCGACAGCTATGCCCGCCATGATCTCAAGAAAGCGTTGGCGGTGTGGAATGGCGACGAGCAAGTCGACGCGATGTGCACCTCGCTGTTTCGCGAGTTGCTGACCTATATGATGGAAGATCCGCGCAACATCACATTCTGCATCCATCTCATGTTCTGCGCCAAGAACATCGAGCGCATGGCAGTGCTGGATGCGGAGAAATGATCAAGGGACGCTGAGCTGATGAAGGCCAACATCCTGATCGTGGAGGACGAGGAGGCGCTGGCGCTTCTCCTGCGCTATAACCTCGAGGCGGAAGGTTACGGGGTCGCGACGGTTCCGCGCGGCGATGAGGCGGATTTGCTGCTCAAGGAGCACTCGCCCGACCTCGTCATCCTCGACTGGATGCTCCCGGGCCTCTCCGGCATCGAACTCTGCCGCCGGCTACGGGCGCGCCCCGAGACCAAGCAGTTGCCGATCATCATGCTCACCGCCCGCGGCGAGGAGAGCGAACGCGTGCGCGGGCTGGCGACCGGCGCCGACGACTACATCGTCAAGCCGTTCTCGGTTCCGGAATTGAGCGCTCGCGTGCGCGCCCTATTGCGGCGCGCGCTGCCCGAGCGGCTCGCCGACGTGCTGTCCTTCGGCGACCTCGAGGTCGACCGCGAGAAGAAGCGCGTCTCGCGCGCCGGCCGCGCGATCGATCTCGGCCCAACCGAATATCGGCTGCTCGAATTTCTGATGGAGCGGCCCGGTCGCGTGTTCTCGCGCGAACAGCTCCTCAACGGCGTGTGGGGCAGCGAAATCTATATCGACGAGCGCACCGTCGACGTCCATGTCGGCCGGTTGCGCAAGGCGCTCAACCGCGGCCACGATACCGATCCAATCCGCACCGTCCGCGGCGCCGGCTATGCGCTCGATGACCGGTTTGGGAAGACGGCGTGATTGGAGCCAGCGTCGGCCTGCGGTGTCAAAGCGCGTCAAGCCCGGGCAGAACGCCGGGCCGGATCGATCAACCCCTGAACGGTCGCCGGTCGCGGCGCATATGGGCCGGCTGATAGGCGACGCGCGAGTGGTACGCGCAATAGGGCAGGCCGGTGATGGTCTGGCCGCCGCAAAAGAAGAAGTCGGGATGGCCTGGATCGCCGATCGGCCAGCGGCAGGTCTCCTCGTTGAGTTCGAGCAACGTGCGGCGCTGGCCGAGCGGGATGACGTTGTCGACCAGCTCCGGCTCCAGCTCGACATCGAGTTCGTAGGCCTGGGCGAGCGCGGTGTTGCCCCGTATCGACGGCCGCGAGACCCGCAGCATGTGCGCATGGGGGCGCACCTTACGCGGGCGCGGGGCGGCGGAAGATGGCGACTTGGCGCGGCCCGACAGCCCGAGCCGGTGCACCTTGCCGATCACCGCATTGCGGGTGATGCCGCCAAGCTCCGCGGCGATTTGGCTCGCCGACAACCCATCCGTCCAGAGTTTCTTCAGCGCTTCGACGCGCTCATCGGTCCAGGTCATGCCTCAAATCCTCGCCAGTCGCCGCGGCGGAGAGGTCCAGACACAGAATCCCACTGCGGGCCTGGGCAACGACCAGTTGGCCCGACGCATACCCGCGCCACCGATTTACGCTATGACTTGTCCGCCGCACGAAGTGTCGTATTCGACGATGGAAAAGCTACAATATGGCGGGAGTCAGGCGCAAGAGTCCGAGCGGCCTGCTTCCACATGTTCTGTCCACGTCTACCCAATGCGTCCACACTTATCTGCAGGCTTGTGCAGTGCGTTAACGTTTGCGGCGGTCGCCGTGGCGTCCTCGGTCATGTTGACAGCCGACCATGCTGCAATACAATACCGTGCGGTGCCGCCCGGAGAGGCGGCACATTTCGTTTCCGCGGATTGTCGGCTCGACGATGAGTAGCGTCCAGACATCGCATTTGCTGCCAACCTACGCGCGCGTCGATCTTGCGTTCGAGCGCGGCGAGGGCGCGTGGCTCATCGCGACCAACGGTGATCGTTACCTCGACTTCACGTCGGGCGTGGCGGTCAACGCGCTCGGCCATGCCCATCCGCACCTGGTCGAGGCGATCAGCCGGCAGGCCAGCAAGGTCTGGCATGTTTCCAATCTCTACCGCATCCCCGAGAGCGAGCGGCTCGCCGAGCGTCTGTGCGCGGCGAGCTTCGCGGACGTCGTGTTCTTCGGCAATTCCGGCGCCGAGGCGATGGAATGCGCGATCAAAATGGCGCGCAAATACCAGTCGGCGAGCGGCCGGCCGGAGCGCTACCGCATCATCACTTTCGAGGGTGCCTTCCACGGACGCACGCTCGCCACGCTGGCGGCTGGCGGCCAAAAGAAGTATCTCGACGGCTTCGGTCCGGTGGTCCAGGGCTTCGACCAGATGGCATTCGCCGATCTCGAAGCGACCAGGCGTGCGGTCGGGCCTGAAACCGCCGCGATCCTGATCGAGCCGATCATGGGAGAAGGCGGCGTGCGCGTGGTGCCGCCCGAGTTCCTGCGGGCGCTGCGGCGGCTATGCGACGAAAATGGCCTGCTGCTGGTGTTCGACGAGGTGCAGACCGGGGTCGGACGCACCGGGGAACTCTTCGCCTATCAGCGCTACGGCGTCACCCCCGACATCATGGCGCTGGCCAAGGCCCTGGGCGGTGGCTTCCCCATCGGGGCCTGCCTCGCCACCGCCGAGGCCGCGAAGGGCATGACCACGGGTACGCACGGCTCGACTTTTGGCGGCAATCCGCTGGCGATGGCGGCGGCCGGTGCGCTGCTCGACGTCGTGCTCGCCGACGGCTTCCTCGAGCGGGTGCGCCGCATTTCCCTTGTCCTCAAGCAGAAGCTCGCCGAGATCAAGGATCGCTATCCCACGGTCATCGCCGAACTGCGCGGCGAAGGGCTCCTCGTCGGCCTGCGTGCCGTGGTGCCGAGCGCCGATCTCGTCGACGAGTTGCGGGCGGAGAAGATGATCACCGTCGCGGCCGGTGACAACGTGGTGCGGCTGTTGCCGCCGCTGATCGTGAGCGAGGACGAAGTGGCCGAAGCGGTCAGGCGCATCGAGCGGGCCTGCGCCCGCATTGCCAAGGCCCAGGAAAGACCGCAAAAGCGGGAGGCAGCCGGATGAGCGCCAACGGCCGCCGCCACTTTCTCGACCTTATCGACATCCCTCCGCAAGAGCTGCGTGGGATGATCGAGGCCAGCCGCGCCATGAAGGCGCGCCGCCAGCTCGGTCCGAGGCCGCTCGAGGGCCGCACGCTCGCCATGATCTTCGACAAGCCGTCGACCCGCACGCGCGTCTCCTTCGACATCGCCATGCGCCAGCTCGGGGGCGCAGCCATCCTGCTGACGGGCCAGGAGATGCAGCTCGGCCGCGGCGAGACCATCGCCGACACGGCTCGGGTTCTCTCGCGCTATGTCGACATCATCGTGATCCGCACGCTCGACCACGACACGCTGACCGAGCTCGCGCGTCACGCCACCGTGCCGGTCATCAATGGTCTCACCCGCCGCTCGCATCCCTGCCAGGTGCTCGCCGACGTCATGACCTTCGAGGAGCACTGCGGGCCGATCCGCGGCAAGACCGTCGCCTGGACCGGCGACGCCAACAATGTGCTCACCTCTTGGATGCACGCCGCCGAGCGGTTCGATTTCCGCCTGCGGGTGGCAACCCCGCCCGAGCTCGCGCCGAAGAAGTGGCTGCTCGAGTGGGTCAGGGGTTCAGCCGCCGCGATCCATGTCGGCAGCGATCCGGAGGAGGCGGTGAAAGGCTCCGACTGCGTGGTAACGGATACGTGGGTCTCGATGGGGGATAAGGACGGCCAACGCCGCCACAACCTGCTCAAGCGCTATCAGGTCAATGCCCGGCTGATGGCGCGGGCGAACCCGGGTGCGGTGTTCATGCACTGCCTGCCCGCCCATCGCGGCAGCGAGGTCACGGACGAAGTGATCGACGGGCCGCAATCGGTCGTGTTCGACGAGGCCGAGAACCGCCTGCACGCGCAAAAAGGCATTTTGGCCTGGTGCTTGAACGCACGATGAATGCCCGCGGCGCGCGCTCGGTCTGCTGCCGAAAACCAAGGGGGAAGCCGATTTTTCGCCGGTCACACCATATATCCAGCCATCATGTCTGATCCCCGCATCGAAATTCCAGCACGCGCGCCGGCGGCGACGTCCGAGGATGACACGATCTTGCCCTTCCAGGTCGAGGCGCTCGACCTGCGTGGGCGCGTCGTGCGCTTCGGTCCGGCAATCGACACGATTCTTTCGCGCCACGGTTATCCCACGCCGGTGGCGAAGCTTTTGGGCGAGGCGATCGTGCTTGCGGTGCTGCTCGGCTCGACGCTGAAATTCCAAGGCCGTTTCATCCTCCAGACCCAGAGTGACGGGCCGGTGCGGATGCTGGTCATCGACTACACCACGCCCGGCAAAGTGCGCGCCTGCGCCCGCTTCGACGCCGCCCGTGTCGCGGCGGCCATTGCAGCGGGAGCTGCCGATCCGGGCGCGTTGCTGGGGCGTGGGCATCTTGCCATGCCCATCGACCAGGGACCGGACACCGCCCGCTACCAGGGCATCGTCGCGCTCGAGGGCAAGGGCCTCGAACATGTGGCGCATGAATATTTTCTGCGCTCGGAGCAGATCCCCACCCGCGTGCGCTTGGCGGTGGCGGAGGAACTGCGGGCGGGCGCGGATGGCGCGCGCCATCGCTGGCGGGCCGGCGGCCTCCTGCTGCAGTTCCGGGGTCGAGGTCGAGCTGCCGCCCGAGGACGACGCCTGGGTGGAAGGCCGCGCTCTGGTGGCGAGCGTCGAAGACGTCGAATTGCTCGATCCCAACGCATCGGCCGAGCAGCTTCTCTACCGGCTGTTTCACCAGCGCGGCGTGCGCGTCTTCCGTAGCCGGGACTTGCACGCCCAGTGCTCGTGTTCGCGCGAGCGGGTCGAACGAATGCTGCGCAGTTTTTCCCAGGACGACCGCGACCATATGGTCGAGAACGGGAAGATCACGGTCACCTGCGAGTTCTGCAATTCGACCTACAGGTTCGAGCCGCTGGACGTGCGCGAGCCGACGCCGTCATCGTGATCACGCGTGCCGCAAAACGGCATGGTCGGCGCGCACCCCGTCGGCCGGGCCGGTCCGCGGCGGCATGGCCGCCCTTGCGGGCCTCAATTGATCGTTCGCTCCCGCTGCGGGGTATCGAGCGAGAAGGCCGGAATATCGATGTCGAATTCCTCGCCGGCCGCGGTCACCATGCCGTAGGTTCCGGTCATGAAACCGGACGGGGTGGGTAGCGGCACGCCGCTGGTATATTCGAAATTCTCGCCCGGCTTGAGCACCGGTTCCTCGCCCACCACGCCCGCGCCGCGCACCTCCTGCAGGCGGCCTTGCGCGTCGGTGATGCGCCAATGGCGCGTCTTGAGCTGGACGGTCTCGCCGCCGAGATTGGTGAGCGTGATGGTATAGGCCCAGAAGAAATAGCCGTTCTCGGGCGAGGAACGCTCGGGCAGGAAGCGCGGGGTCGCCGTGACCTCGATCTGGCGGGTCACGGCACGATACGCGGTTTTGGGGGCATTCATCGTCGGGTCTTTAGCCCCAATCCGGGCTTTTTGTCGCGTATGTAATCGACCTTAGTGAACAGCCTAAGTCCCCGGCCTGCAACCGTCGCGATGGCATGACTCCCAAGTCCGGCAAAGGCCCATTAGAATTTAGCTACATCCATCACCGCCCGAAAGATCGCCTGGAATGCATGCCGCCGTGGTGACTACCGGACGCGATCTGCGGCTCGATTTGTTCCGTCTTCCTCGACCATATCCCTTCGAACCTGGTCGCCTGGGGCACCATCCGCAACTACGGCTTCAGCGACGCGACTGAAATCTTCGTCTTCGTCTCCGGTTACACCGCTGCCTTCGTGTACGGCAAGGAAATGCGCGAGCGCGGGTTCATCATCGCGGGCGCCCACATCCTGCGGCGAGCTTGGCAAATCTACGTCGCCCACGTCTTCTTGTTCGCGATCTACCTCGCCGAAATTTCCTATGTCGCCACCAGCTTCGAGAACCCGCTCTACGCCGAGGAGATGAACATTCTCGATTTCCTCAAACAGCCCGACGTGACGATCGTCCAGGCGCTGCTGCTCAAATTCAAGCCGTCCAACATGGACATATTGCCGCTCTACATCATCTTGCTGCTGTTGTTTCCGCCGATCCTGTGGCTGCTGCAGTTTCGATCTTCGCTTGCGCTCGGCGCCTCGGTGCTGCTCTACGTGCTCACCTGGCACTTCAACTGGAACATGCCGAGCTACCCCAGCGGACATTGGTACTTCAATCCCTTCGCCTGGCAATTGCTGTTCGTGTTCGGCGCCTGGTGCGCGCTGGGGGGAGCCCAGCGGCTGTCGACGGCCTTGCAGTCACCGGTGACAGTGTCGATCGCGGCCGCATATTTGTTGTTCGCATTTGTCATCTCGCTCACCTGGTATTTGCCCGGCATGAGCCAGTTCGTCCCGCACTGGCTGGAAGAGCTGATCTACCCGATCGACAAGGTTAATCTCGATGTCCTGCGCTTTGCGCATTTTCTCGCGCTGGTGGTGCTGACGCTGAGATTCGTGCCGCGCGACTGGCCGTTTCTCAAATCGTGGTGGGCTTGGCCGCCCATCGTGTGCGGGCAGCATTCGCTGGAAATTTTCTGCCTGGGCGTATTCCTCTCCTTTGCCGCCCATTTTGCCATGGTGGAGGTGTCGGGCGCCGTCTGGATGCAATTCCTGGTCAGCGGGCTGGGCATTGTCGTCATGATTGCCGTGGCCGGCCTGCTAACGTGGTATAAGAGAGCAGAAGGACGTAGTCCCGGATCGGGTTCGAGGAAAACGCCGGACGCGGACCTCGCGGGAGGCGAGGCATGAAGACGCCCGTTGCGGCAATGTTGGCCGGATTGTCTGTGGCTGTGTTGGCTTTCCCCGGCACCGTGGTCGCCGAGGAGCACCAGGCATGCGAGATTCCGACTTATTTGCGGTTCGGAAACAATGAGTTAAAACACGTCGCGGAGGCGGTCGAGAAGGACCGGCGGTTGACCATCGCCGTGGTCGGAACCGGTTCCTCGATCCTCGCCGGGCCCGACGGCCCGCGTTCAGCCTATCCGGCGCGACTGGAAGCGGCGCTCCAACAGCGGCTCCCTTCGGTCGCGGTCAAGGTCGTGACCCTGGTCAGAACGCGGATGACGGCCGAGGACTTGGCCAAGGGAATGGCCAAATTGCTGGTCGACGAGAAGCCCGATTTGGTGATATGGCAAACAGGAACCCTCGATGCCATACGCAGAATCGAGCCCGATGATTTCAGGGCGGCGCTCGAAGAAGGGGTGGAGACGCTGCACAAAGCCGGCGTGGACGTCATCTTGATGAACATGCAGTACAGCCCCCGGACCGACATCATGGTTGCACTCGGCCCGTACGCGGATAACATGCGTGTGGTGGCGCAGCAGCACGAAATCCCGCTGTTCGACCGGCTTGCCGTCATGCGGCATTGGTCCGACACCGGTGCTTTCGATCTCTATGCCGCCGGCAAGGACAACGTGCTCGCCCACCGCGTGCACGATTGTATCGGCCGCGGCATTGCGTCCATGATCATCGACGCCGCCCATCTGCGGCCGGTCGAGCCCAAGGCGGGCGAGTAAAGGCGGGTGAATAAAGGCGGGTACTAACAGGCGTCAAAAAAGGAAAGAAGCTTCCAACAGGGACGAAACGCACATCATGCATCGCCATGTCTTTTGGGCTCGCGCGGCTGTGTTCGCGGCCGTTGCGACGGCAGGTCTATTCGCGCTGCTTCCGGCGCAGGCGCAGCCGCCAGGGTCGATTGCTACCCCGGCCGCGCTGTCATCCTCCGCGACCGCCCCGCGTCCACCCGCATGCATGGTGGCGGCTGAGCAAGTGCGCTTCGATCTCCCGCTGCCGCGTACGGCACGGCTCCTCGCCGCCGGCAAGCCGATCAAAATCGTGGCGCTGGGTTCCTCGTCGACCTTCGGCGCGGGTGCGAGCACCTCCGCCGCCTCCTATCCGAGCCGGCTGGCGGAGGAACTCGCCCGTCATTTCCCGGGACATGAAATCACGGTGTTGAACCGCGGCGTCAACGGCGACGAAGCCGCCGACATGCTCGCGCGCCTCGACAGAGCAGTGATCGCCGAGAAGCCTGATCTGGTGCTGTGGCAGGCGGGCACGAATTCGGTGCTACGGGACAAAGCGGTCCTGCCGCATGCCTCGCTTCTGCACCAGGGCTTGGCTCGCCTCAAGGCGACCGGCGCCGACGTCGTGCTGATCGATCCGCAATACGCGCCGAGGGTCCTCGCCAAGCCAAACATCGAGGGCATGGTGTCGCTGATCGCCACGGCTGCGAAGGCGGAGCATGTCAGCCTCTTTCACCGCTTCGATCTGATGCGGCATTGGTACCAGACCGAGCACCTGCCGTTCGAAACGTTCGTGTCGCCGGACGGGCTGCACATGAACGACTGGAGCTACGCCTGCCTTGCCAAGGCGCTCGGCATGGCGATTGCCGAGGCCGCGAGCCGGCCCACCGCGACCGCGATCGGGCCGCAGATCGCACCGCGCTGAAAAACGGACGACACACGACCAGACGGATGACGTCGATATTATCGTCGTCCGAGGCCGAAGTGCCCGCCTGCCGCGACTACGCCTGATCCGGATGGAATGCAGAAAGGATCTGCTCGTTGCGGGCCTTTCAGCTCGTGAACGAGCGCTGTCATTACCAAAACCAGGGTCCTCAGAGGTCAACGAGCTTGTTGCGAATGGCGTATCGAACGAGGTCGGCGGTTGAAGATAGTTTGAGTTTCCGAAGCGCCGATGCCCGATGACTTTCGACCGTCTTGAGACTGATCGAGAGCACGTCGGGCCGGCCTCTCTAGGCGGAGTGTCACCGGTGGGCGTAGGCGAAGACGGTCGCGTAAGGGACGCATCATCATACGCTGAAGGCAGCATAGAACCCCGACGCGATCACGCGTTGCCGTGGGCCTGTTGCTGAAGGTGGTTAGATAGACTACATAGACAACCCGTTGGGTGTCGTTGTAGCCGCGCTATGGAGTTTTTGCATGAGCAGACTTGGTGCGAAGGAAGATGCCATCGACGAGGCGGCAGCCGTTGCTATGGGTCGGCCCGATGAACAGCTGCTCTCCACTGAGTGGTGCTATGTATGGTTTCTCGACGCGCTGAACGAGCGTGGTTATGACGTCGTCAGGAAGGTGAGTACTAAGGGTGGGGAAGCTGGCAACAAAGAGCGAAAACGAAAGCGTCAAGTCGCACGCACGCCTGAGGACGTTGCGAAATACAAGGAACGCTTTCTCAAGCAGCTCGCACTGGGATGCTCGCCTGGCGCTGCTGCACGCGTTGTCGGGATCGCGCGTTCAACAGCATACGGCTGGAAGAAAGAGGATCAGGAGTTTGATGCTGCGTGGGTCGACGCGGTCGAGACTGCGCTCGATCTGTTGGAGGCAAAGTTGTACGACAGCGGCATGGCCGGCAACAGCTCCGATGCGCAATTTATACTGAAGCATCGTCGTTACCACCGACCGCAGCAATCAAATTTTATTTCGCAGATCACATTGCAAGAACATTACGAGCGGCTTGAACGTCTCGGCTTGCCGATTCCCGTAAAACAAGTGCCACGCGAGAACGGGCAGGAGAAGGCTGCGACGCCACCGCCGGTCCTCACTAATACGAACGTCGTGCCAATGCCCATCTTGGGCAACAGCAAGGAACACCACCCACTTTCGGTGCGGCGCAAGTCAAACAAATGAACGGCGATCACAAGCGCAACACGGGGCCGATGCTTTCCAGTCTCCGCTGCGGCGCTAAGACAAGACCCGCTCAGGCAGGCCCTGCAAGTCACCATCGGTCCTTGGCAAGAAGCGCTGCCGCATGCATGGGGGCGCGTTGGGATCAGGCGCCCCACGTGGCAACAAGAACGCGCTTAAGCATGGTCGCTTTACTCGCGAGGCTATTGCGGAACGCGGGCAGGTTCGAGACCTGGTGCGGCAAGCGCGCAAGTGCTCCTGCAGATTAGTAACCTGCGTCGCTGAGCACCAGGCAGCGATCGGGAGCCCCGCAATCCGGCAATCAGCCGCGACCAAAAGACGCGGATTTCAGACGAAACGTGTGGTCTGATCCAGGGGTGATCTAGCTGCGCTGAGGCCGGTATTGAAAGGCCTGATGGGTTTTGCGTCAGCACCGTCAGCACAGCAGCGGTAATGAACACGTCTTTAGCCGTGCGCAGCTTAGCGCTTAGCTCGCTGACGCTTTCGGAGCCGCACGCCCGGCTGGGCGTGATTGAGAAATTCAATTCCTAGGGCCTCCAGTGCAAGCTGCACTCTGCGGACAGTCACTGCGCTGCTGGTGATCGGCTTGCTGCCCCGGGCTTCCATGTTTCGGATCGTGTTCACGTTGACTCCGGCGGAATCCGCTACCTGCTGCTGATCGACCCCCGCTAAAGCGCGCGCGGCCTTCAACTGATTTCCGGTGGCGAGCACTGGTTTCCGTACCTATTTTCATGGTTGACATAACTATCAAAAAGCCCTAAGCTTTTGGTTATGATACATAGCCGGTTAGTTGTAAGCCACAGAGCCCCCATGAATGAGCACCTCAGCCATAAGCGCATGGTCTTCTCGTCGTCCAGGCTAGGCACGATCGAACCCCTCACGTGTAGGAGTTAGCAATGACCACACCCATCAGGATAGCCGATTCACGCAATAGGCGGACTTTTATCGGCGGCTCCGACGCCCGGGTGATCATGGGGACCGACGAGGCTGCCTTGCTGCGGCTGTGGCGCGAGAAACGCGGCGAGGCGGAACCTCTCGGACAATCTCATTGTCCAGCTTGGCCTCGTGACCGAGCCCCTCAATCGGCATTGGTTCGAGCGCAATACCGGGTACGTCATTACGCAAGTGCAGCGGCAGGTCCAGCACCCGGTGATCCGCTGGATGGCCGCGACCCTCGACGGTATCGTTGAGCAGGCCGGCGCCGTCTTCGAGGCCAAGTTCATGCTGCCCTGGTCGTTTTCGGAGGAGGCCGCGGCCGAAAAATACATGCCGCAGCTCCAGCACAATATGTGGGTCATCAACGCCAAGGCGGCGGTGCTCTCGATTATTACCGGGGGCGGCAAATGGGTCGAGATCACCATCCCGGCCGATTCCCTCTACCAGCACCTCCTGCTCACGGCCGAAAAAAAATTCTGGCGCTGCGTCGAGAATGGCGAGCCCCCTCGCCTGTTTGGAATCGAGCCGCCCCGCCCGCGGATCGAAGCGGTGCGGATCGTCGACATGAGCGCATCCAATGCCTGGGCGGAATTCTCTGGCGTGTTTCGGCGCACGCGCGAGGCTCACCTCGAGCATGAGAATGCCAAGGCGGAGCTCAAAGGGCTTATGCCGGAGGACGCCAAGGAGGCCATCGGCCACGGGATTCGAGCCAAGCGTTCAAAATCAGGGGCCGTGAGCTTTGATGTGCTCAGCTTGGAGGTTGATCGTGCACAGCTCCAGTGAGTC
>WNGQ01010287.1_pt1 | contig 13408 bp, 17 predicted proteins | sample 5407661 | NCBI WGS metagenome assembly WNGQ01 (sample SAMN13153382, study PRJNA577476) | soil metagenome | isolation source: 60 cm soil or saprolite under Garry oak tree replicate 2 | place: USA:California | collected 2016-06-15
AGGCCGCGCGGGGCGTGGCCGACCTCGGCTCCAGAGCCGTCCTGGTCGAGCTGCGCGACCGCCTGGGCGGCACCCCGGACTCGGCCAGCTACTCCTCCTTCACCCTCGACCGGCGCAAGGCTACCGAGGTCCTGGACGCCGCTCGCGCGCAGGTGCAGTCGAACCCGCTGATCGACGTCCGCCTGCAGACCCGGCTGACCGCCTTCGAGGGAGGCGCCGGAGACTTCCGGGCGACGCTCACCAACATCAAAGGCGAGACCAGCAGCGTCGAATGTGCCTCGGTCGTCGTCGCCACCGGCTTCGACCATTTCGACCCCGGCCGCGAGACCCAGATGTACGGCTACTACGAATACGAGGACGTGATCACGCTGGTGGACGCCGAGCGCATGTTCAGCGCCGGCAAGTTCGTGAGGCCGTCGACCGGGGAGCCGCCCAAGCAGGTCTGCTTCATCCAGTGCGTCGGCTCCCGCGACCGCCGGATCGGCAACGACTACTGCTCCAAGGTCTGCTGCGGGATCTCCTCCAAGCAGGCGATCGAGGTCAAAGAGCTGGTCCCCGACTGCAAGGTCTTCGTCTTCTACATCGACATGCGCATGTACGGCTTCTGGGAGAACGAGATCTACTGGAAGGCCCAGGAGGAGCACCGGGTCAACTTCGTGCGCGGCATCGTGACCGAGATCATCCGCAAAGGCGACCGGCTGCTGGTCAAGGGTGAGGACACCACCATGGGCCGGCCGATGGAGGTCGCTATGGACGTGGTCATCCTGGCGGTGGGCATGGAGCCCTCCCGAGGGACTCGCGAGGTGGCGAAGGTGCTCGGAGTCGCCCAGGACCGATTCGGTTTCATCGCGCCGCCGGAGAACGCCTTCGACACCGTCGCCACTTCGGTGCCGGGCATCTTCGTCGCAGGCGCGGCGGCGGGGCCCAAGGACCTCGACGACAGCATCTCCATGGCCGGCGCCGCCGCGATGAAGGCGGTCGCCATGGCCCGCCGGCTGGCGCTGGCATCGGGCTGAGATGGGGAGTGCGGTGGCCCAGGGCCCGGTCGTCGACACGGATTCAGCCCAGGAGTTCATGCGCCAGGCGCTGGAGATGATCCAGGCGCCGGAGCTGGAGGCCATCGCGAGGGAGCTCGAGGTGAAGTCGGCCCACTTCCAGGCGGTCCTCGGGCCGGAGTCGCTGCCCGGAATCGGCCCTGAGCGCCTGCGCGGGCTGCTCCGCACGGTCTTCACCGCCCGCCGCCGCGCCGACGCCGTGATCGGCAGCGTCGGCCAGGACGTCCTGGTCGCCGAGCTGGGTCACCTCCTGCACGGGCACGGTCAGGTCGGGGCCCGGATCGACCGTTTCGACAGCGCTCTGGCCGCCCTCGAGCCGGCCCTTCGCCGGGACATCGCGGGCGAGGTCCTCCACTTCTACGATCCGGACCGGCACTGGCTCTGGACGCGCTGGATGTGGGACCCGGAGCTGCGCACCGGCGCCCTCCCACTGGTGACCATGCAGGAGTTCGAGCTGGAGGCGCCCAGCGCAGGCGGGGCCTACCTCCGGGTCGGCCAGGCCGTCGCCTTCGTCAACGAGACCGGCCGCGGCGTCGGCTTCACCCGCTTCGGCAGCGAGGCCTTCGGGATCGACGTCTACCTGGCCTGCGTCTACGGCGTCTACCTCTACACGATCACCCGGATGCGGATGACCCAGGAGTTCAACAAGGTCATCCCGCGCCTCCCGCAGCTGGCCCGAAGGTTGCTCCGGCCACTGGAACCGGATGTTCGAGCAGCGCGTGATCTGGCAGTACGACACGGACGTGCTCGACCGGATCACGGCCATCCCCGGCGCCGAGTCGCTGGGCTACTGCTACCAGTGCGGCAAGTGCACGCCGGCCTGCCCCGTCGACCACGTCGGCGACTACAGCCCGCGCAAGATCTTCCGCCGCACACAGAACGGCATCGACCTCCTGGAGAGCCCCGACCTCTGGCTCTGCACCACCTGCATGAACTGCCTCCGGGTCTGTCCCAAAGAGGTCGACATGATCAGCATCATGCCAGCCGTCCGCGAGGTCGCGGTCGGGGCCGGCAACGTGCCGCCCGAGCTCCAGAAGGCGTTCGAGAACACCTTCCAGCACGGCAACCCGCTGGGCGAGCCAGCCCGCAAGCGGGCCGACTGGGTGGCCGAGGCGGGGGCGCCGGTGACCATCCTGCCCCGTGAGCGGCGCCCGGTCCTTCGCCCGCGTCATGGCCGAGCTCGAGGTCGACTGGGGCATCCTCGGCCACGAGGAGAAGTGCTCCTGCGACAGCCAGCGGCTGGCCGGCGAGAAGGGGCTCTTCGAGATGATCGCAGAGCAGAACATCGCCACCCTCGCCAGGTACGAGTTCAAGCGCCTGGTCACGTCCGACCCCCACGCCTACAACGCCTTCCGCAACGAGTACCCCAGGCTGGGCGGCGAGTACGACGTCCAGCACTACACCCAGTTCCTGGCTCCACTGATGGACCGGCTGCCCTGGAGGCGGAACCTGGGCTACAGGGTCACCTTCCACGATCCCTGCTACCTGGGCCGCCACAACGGCGAGTACGACGCACCCCGCCAGATGATCGGCGCCATCCCCGGCCTCGAGTTCACGGAGATGTTCCGCTGCAAGGCCCAGGGCTACTGCTGCGGCGGCGGGGGCGGCGGGATGTGGCTGGACAGCTTCACCGGCAACCACGTCAGCGAGCGGCTGAGCGAGCGGCGGGTGAGGGAGGCGGTCGAGACCGGGGCCGAGGTGCTCGCCGTGTGCTGCCCCTACGAGGTGTCCCGCTTCGAGGACGCCGTCAAGTCAACCGGCAACGAGGGCCGGCTCATCGTCCGCGACGTGATCGAGCTGGTCGACGAGGCGCTGCACTAGAGGAGGCGACGCGTGCACATCGCGGTGGTCCTGAAGCAGGTGCCGGACCTGGTCGAGGAGCTGGAGGTCGACTCCAGCGGCACCGACATCGACCGGGCCTGGGTGAAGATGAAGCTCAACGAGTTCGACGACCACGCCCTCGAGCAGGCTGTCCTGCTCAAGGAGTCGTCCGGAGTGCAGGTCACCGCGCTGGCGCTGGACGCCGAAGGCATCGGCCAGGTCCTCTACTCGGCCGTGGCTCGAGGCGCCGACAGGGCCCTGAAAGTCGAAGCCGGGGAGGGCCCGTTCAGCTCGAGGCAGGCGGCCGCGGCCCTGGCGGCGGTCATCAAGGGCATCGCGCCCGACCTGGTGCTGACCGGCGTCCAGGCCGCCGACGACCTCTTCGGGCAGACCGCGCCGTTCCTGGCCGCCGAGCTGGGCTGGCCGCACGTCAGCGTCGTCAGCGGCGTGGAGCCGGCCGCCTCCACCGTGAGGGTCAGGCAGGAGTACTCGGGCGGCCGCATGGCCGTCCTCGAGGTCGACCTGCCGGCCGTGATCGGGGTCCAGGCAGCGCCCCGACCACCGCGCTACGTTCCCGTCGCCCGCCTCCGCCAGGCCATGGCGGCGGGGCCGCTGGAGACGACCGCGAGCTCGGCGCCCGAGATGCCCTCCGGCAGCGCGGTGGTGGCCGTGGCCAAGCCCGACCGGGGTCGTGGCGCCGAGATGCTGGAGGGGCCAGCCGACGAGGTGGCGGAGCGAATCCTGGCGCTCCTCAGCGACCGCGGCCTGGTGAGGGCGTAGCCATGGGCAAGGTGATGGTCTACGTGGAGACGGCCGGCGAGGCGATCGCGCCGGTCACCTACGAGCTGATCGGCGCCGCACGCTCGCTGGGCGGCGAGGTGGAGGCACTGGTCGCGGCCCCCCAGCCGGAAGAGCTCGCCTCCCGGCTGGGCGGGGCGGACACCGTGGTGACGGTCTCGCACCCGTCGCTGGCGCCCTACGTGCCGGAAGCGCACGTAGCGGCGCTGGCCGAGGCGATCAGGGCACGCCAGCCCGACACGGTCCTGGTCGGCAGCACCTCGGTCGGCATCGACCTGGCCGCCGGCGCCGCGGCCGCGACCGGCCGTCCGCTGATCTCCTACTGCCTGCGGCTGTCCGCCGAGGAGGGCGGCGTCATCGCCGCCCGCAGCCAGCTCTACGGCGGCAAGCTGGTCGCCAGCACCCGGACGGAGGGACCGGCCGTCTTCGCCGTGCTGCCGGGTGCCTTCCCCGAGGCCGCCGGCCGCTCGGGTGGCCGCGGCGAGCGTGCTGCCCTGGACCCGCCGGGTGCGCTGGACGGCCTGCGCACGCGCTTCGTGAGCGCCACCGAGCCGGAGCCCGGGATCGACATCACCAGGGCCGAGCGCCTGGTGGCGGTCGGCCGGGGCATCGGGGGACCGGAGAACCTGGAGCTGGCCGAGGAGCTGGCCCAGGCCCTGGGCGCCGAGGTGGGCGCCTCGCGCCCTGTGGTGGACAGCGGCTGGCTGCCGCGACCGCGCCAGGTCGGCAAGTCAGGCATGACCGTCAAGCCCAAGCTCTACTTCGCCGCTTCTCCCTCCTCCTGCGCCCGGTCTTCAAGGGGCGGCCCGAGAACCGCTTCGACCGCATACCGGAGCGGCTCTGGGGCGTCGTCACCAACGTCGGCCTGCACAGCCGCCTGCTCAAGGTCCGCTACTCGGGCCTGCTCCACCTGATGATCTTCAGCGGCTTCGTCATTCTCTTCACCGGTATCGTCCAGGCCTTCGGCGAGGGCCTGGTCCCGGGCTTCGGGCTGGCCCCGATCGGCGGCAACACCTGGATCGCCCTGGTCCAGGACCTGTTCGACGTGATCGTGATGGCCGGCCTGGCCCTGGCGGCCTACAACCGCTACGTCCGGCGCCCGGAACGGTTCCAGGGCTCCAACAACCGGGATGCCACCATCGTGCTGCTGCTGATCTTCGCCGTCGTCTTCGACATGCTGCTGCAGAACACCTTCCGTGTTGCCCAAGGCGGTGATCCCTCAGCGCCCTGGCGGCCGGTGAGCTCGACCCTGGCCGCCGCCTTCTCACTGATCGGCGTGCACGGCGCCTCGGCCCGGCTGCCGGCCGAGGTCTTCTACTGGACCCACGTGCTGGCGATCCTGGCCTTCCTGGCCTACATCCCGGCCTCCAAGCACCTGCACATCTTCGTCGGCATCCCCAACGTCTTCTTCCGCGACCTCTCCCCCAAGGGGACGCTGCCCAGGGCGGACCTCAGCCAGCCCTCGATCGGTCTGAAAGACGTCCACCAGCTGGGCTGGAAGCAGGTGCTCGACCTCTACGCCTGCACCGAGTGCGGCCGCTGTCAGGCCGTCTGCCCGGCCCACGCGGCGGGCCAGCCGCTCAGCCCGAAGCTCCTGATCATGGACCTCCGCGACCATCTCCTGGAGGTGGAGGGCATCGGCGGTCACCGCCACCTCGAGGGCGGAGGCCAGCTCCTGGGTGGAGCCATCCACGACGACACGCTCTGGGCCTGCACCACCTGCCGCGCCTGCATGGAGGCCTGCCCGCTCCACATCGAGCACGTGCCCAAGATCGTCGACATGCGCCGGCAGCTGGTGGAGCAGGGCCGCATGGAGCCCCGCCTGCAGGACACGCTGGCCAGCCTGTCCCAGCACGGCAACTCCTTCAACAAGTCCGAGCGGATGCGGGCTCGCTGGACGAGGGACCTCGGCTTCACGATCAAGGACGCGCGCAAGGAGGAGGTCGACGTGCTCTGGTTCGTCGGCGACTTCGCCTCCTACGACCCCCGCGTGCAGCGCATGACCCAGGCCGTGGCACGCGTTCTGCGCACGGCGGGAGTCGACTTCGGGATCCTCTACGAGGCTGAGAGGAACAGCGGCAACGACGTCCGCCGGGTCGGCGAGGAAGGCCTCTTCGAGATGCTCGCCCAGCACAACATCGAGGTCCTGGGCAGCTGCCGCTTCGGGCGGATCATGACCACCGATCCCCACAGCCTGAACGCTCTCGGCCAGGAGTATGCCGCGCTCGGCGGGCGCTACGAGGTGGTCCACTACACCGGGCTCCTGATCGAGCTGCTGCGCGGGGGCCAGCTGCCGCTCAAGCGCAGGCTCCGGGGCGTGGCGACCTACCACGACCCCTGCTACCTGGGTCGCTACAACGATGGGTTCGACGCGCCCCGGGAGATCCTCGAGAGACTGGGAGTGAAGGTCCACGAGATGCCTCGCTGCCGTGAGAACAGCTTCTGCTGCGGTGCCGGCGGGGGCCGGATCTGGATGGACGACTCCGGGATCCGGGAGCGGCCCAGCGAGAACCGGATCCGCGAGGCGGTCGCGCTGGGCGACGCCGACTGGTTCGTGGTCGCCTGCCCCAAGGACGTGGTCATGTACACCGCGGCCGTGCAGTCGACCGGCACGGAGGGCCGCATCCAGATCAAGGACATCGTCGAGCTGGTCGAGATGGCCGTGACACCGGAGCCGGTGGCGATCACATGACGGAGCGGGTCGCGAGCACCCTCGGTGGCGCCCTGCGTGAGCGGCTTCTCGACCGGGTCCGGCTGATGGAGCGCGTCCAGGCGCTCGAGACCTACCCGGAGGGAGGGGAGAGCCGGGCGGTCGCCCGGCGCGACGCCGAGGCCGTGCTGCGGCAGGCCTTGCGCGCACTGGGCAACCGGGAATGCTACGAGCTGGCCGGCCGCCTGCTCGCCGGCGATGCCGTCACGGGCGGCGGCCTGGAGGAATGGGTCGGCCTCCAGGAGCTGGCCCAGGCCGGGCTGGTGGCCTGGGACGTCGGCTCCGGGCAGGTCGAGGTCACGCCCCTGCTGCGCGAGCTCCATGCCGTCCTGGCCGGCGCCGTCCAGGAGGCGGCCGGACCGTGAGATGCCCCTTCTGCGAGGCGGCCGGGTCGCGCCCCCAGCTGCATGCCCACATGCTCTCCGAGCACCCCGACCGGCTGGAGACCAGGCACGAGGGCGAGCGCATGTACTTCGAGGTCAACTGCCCGCTCTGCTCGGAGGGCCTCACCCGCGAGGTCAACCCGCGCGGCCGCGACCCGCTCTTCGTCGAGAAGTTCGCCCAGGAGATCCGCCTGGTCGGATTCGACCTGCTCCTCTACCACTGGGAAGCACACCCTGAGTCCGGTTTCGGCGCCGAGGCCAGCTCATGAGCACGGTCAACAACTGCAACATCCCTGACGACCTCCTCTACCAGGTCGACAAGCACGTCTGGGTCCGTCCCGAGCCGGACGGCACCGTGCTGATCGGCATGACGGACGTGGCCCAGAAGCTGGCCGGCAAGATCATCGTCGTCACCCCGAAGCGGGTCGGTCGCAGCATCTCCAGGGGCCAGAGCGCCGGCACGGTGGAGAGCTCCAAGTGGGTGGGACCGGTGCCCAGCCCGCTCTCCGGAGAGATCGTGGCCGTCAACGACGGGCCGCGGACCGACCCGGCCGTTCTCAACGCGGACCCGTACGGGAACTGGATCGTCCGGCTGCAGCCGTCGGCCTGGGAGGAGGAGAAGGGCGAGCTGGTGACCGGTCCCGAAGGCGTCGAGGCCTACCGCCAGCTGCTGGTCACCGAGGGGATCGACTGCGGGAGCTGATGAGATGGAGGTTCCGGAGCAGGTCTACCAAGGGTGCCTGGTGCCGCCCGAGCTGGAGTACGACGTCGAGCGCGACGTCTGGGCCAGGCTGGAGGATGACGGCACGGTGACGATGGGGATGACCGACGTCGGCCAGACCCGGGCCGGCAAGCTGGTCAGCATCCTCTTCAAGGCCCCGGGCCGGGCATTGAAGGCCGGCCAGAGCGCCGCCACGATCGAGAGCGCCAAGTGGGTCGGCCCCTTCCCGACCCCGCTCTCGGGGGAGATCGTCGCCAGCAACCAGGCCGCCTTCGACGCCGACATCCTGGTCGCCAATCGCGACCCCTACGGCGCCGGCTGGCTGGTCCGGCTGCGGCCCTCCGACCTGGCCGCCGAGCGCTCGCGGCTGGTCCCCGGCCGGGAGGCCTTCGCCGCCATTCGCGAGCGCATCGACAGAGACCGGATCCGGTGCTTCCGCTGTGTCGACTGACCAGCTCTGCATGCTCTGCCAGGTGATGCCGGTGGAGCCGGGAAAGCGGGTCTGCACGACCTGCTGGCAGCTGGCGCCGGCCTGGGTCAAGCGAACGTTCATGAAGGGCGAGCGGGTCGACTGGTCCCGGCTGCTGGAGCGGGGCTCGAACGTCCCCGACGTCACGAAGAAGGAGGAACCCCATGGCGCTTGAGACCGCGGACCGGACCCTCGACTGCCTGCACATGCTGTGCCCGATGCCGATCGTCAAGATCTCCAGGGCGATCAAGGAGATCGAGGTCGGCCAGACCCTGCTCATGGTCGCCGACGACCCCGGCGCCAGGCCCGACATGGACACCTGGACGCGACGCATGGGCCACCCGCTGGTCGGCTTCGAGCAGGAGGGCAGGGTCATGAGGTTCCTGGTCCGGCGAGGCAAGTAGAGATGCCCAGCCCGACGCAGGTACCCGACGCGACCCAGGAGGAGAAGGAGCGCGCCCTGGCCCAGGTCGAGGCCGACGTCCGCTTCAAGGAGTTCTTCAAGGGCTGCTACGAGTGCGGCATCTGCGTCGCCGCCTGCCCCTCGGCGCGCTTCTACGACTTCAGCCCGCGCAAGATCACCCAGGCGGTGGCGCGGCAGGACGCCGAGCTGGTCTGGGAGCAGATGAACAGGGACGTGTGGGACTGCTCGCAGTGCTTCAGCTGCCTGCGCTGCCCTCGCGGCAACAACCCGGGCGGGATCATCACGATCATGCGGGAGGTGGCCGTGACCAACGGCCTGGCCACCGCCAGGGAAGCGCTGGAGGGCTACGGCCGCATCATCTACAAGATCATGGGCACCGGCACCCAGGTCTCACCGGACATGATCCAGCCGGAGGCCTTCCCCGATTGGGGCCCGGACACCCGCGAGATCTCGTCGAACCTCCAGCTCTGGCGGAAGGCTCTGCCGCCCGAGACGCTGCACACCACCAGCACCGCCTGGGACGTGGACGACAAGACGCTGACCGAGCTCTATCTGATCTGGCACCTGACCGGTGTGCTGGACATGATCAAGAGCATCGATCCCGGCCTGCACATGATCCTGGGCGACGTCATGGAAGAGCTCCTGGAAGAGCGGGGCTACTCGCTGTGAGCGCCGCCTTGTCCCCCGAGCAGGTGCTGAGCGCCCTGGCCACGATCCAGGACCCGGACCTCGGCCGCGACGTGGTCTCGCTGGGGATGATCAAGGACCTCCAGGTCGCCGGCGGCCGCGTCAGCTTCACCTTCGAGCTGACCACTCCTGCCTGCCCGGTCAAGGATCGATTCGAGAGCCAGGCCCGTGAGGCGGTGGCCGGCCTCGACGGGGTCGAGGCGGTCGCGATCCGCATGACCTCCAACGTACGGGCGTCCGGACCGCCCGGTGGGCTGCTTCCGGACGTCAAGAACACCATCGCGATCGCCAGCGGCAAGGGCGGTGTGGGCAAGTCCACGGTGAGCGCGAACCTGGCCGTGGCGCTGGCGGGCGAGGGGGCTCGAGTCGGCCTGCTCGACGCCGACGTGTACGGTGCCACGATACCCTCGGTCATGGGCACGGCCGAGCGGCCCGCCGTCGACCAGGTCAACGAGCGCCTCCTGCCGGTCCGGGCCCACGGTGTCGACCTGATCTCGATGGCGCTCCTGGCCGGCCCTGATCAGAAGGCCGTGGTCTGGCGCGGACCCATGGTCGGCAAGGTCGTCACCCAGATGCTCGGCGACGTGGTCTGGGGCCAGCTCGACTACCTGCTGGTCGACCTCCCGCCGGGCACTGGCGACGCCTCCTTGAGCCTGGCCCAGGCGGTGCCCCTGACCGGGGTGGTGGTGGTCTGCACGCCGCAGCGGATGGCTGTCGACATCGCGGTCAAGGCGGTGGCGATGTTCCGCCAGCTGAACGTCAAGGTCCTCGGCCTGGTCGAGAACATGAGCTACTACGAGTGCGAGTGCGGGCGTCGCCACCACCCCTTCTCGAGCGATGGGGCGAAGGCCGCCGGCGCGGAGCTGGCCACACCCTTCCTGGGCGCCCTGCCCCTGGACGACGGGATCCGCGAGGGAGCCGATTCGGGCCGGCCCGCCGCCGCCGTGGCCGGCAGCCCGCAGGCGGAGGCCTTCCGGGAGCTCGCCCGCCAGCTGGCTGCACAGGTCAGCGTGCAGTCCTTCCGCCGGCTGCCGGTGATCCAGGTCCGGTGAACGAGGCGCTCAGGGTCATCGACGCGGGCGTGGTGCCGCCGGTTCGCTCACAGAGCCTCTGGCACGGCATCGCCTCGGCCATGGCGAAGGGCGCCAGCCCCACGCTCTCGCTCTGCCGGCCCAGCCAGCCGTACGTCTGCATTGGATTCCACCGCCGGCTGTCGGAGCTCGACCTGGACGCCTGCGCCGAGATGGGCCTGCCCATCCTGCGCCGCCAGATTGGGGGTGGTCCGGTCTACTGCGACTCGGACCAGCTCTTCTTCCAGCTGACCCTGCCGGCCGCGAGCGCCCCGGCCTCGGTCGATCGCCTCTACTCCGAGCTGCTGGCGCCCGCCGTGAGCGCGCTCCGGGCGCTCGGGCTTGACGCGCGGCTGGAGTCCGTCAACGAGATCGTGGTCGAGGACCGCAAGCTGAGCGGCACCGGCGCCGGCCGGATCGGCGAGGCGGTCACCGTGGTCGGGAACATCATCTTCCGCTTCCCCCATGAGGCCATGTCGAGGGTTCTCGCGCTGCCCGATGACTCGGTGCGAGCCGAGTTCCTGCGCCTGCTGCGGCGCTATGTGTCGTCGCTCCAGGACGAGGGGTTGGCGGACATCACGGTCGATGCGGCGGTTGCCGAGCTGATCGGAGCATTTGCCCGGGCCCTGGGCCGGAGGCCGGTGGCCGACGAGCCGACACGGGTCGAGCAGCAGGCAATCGAGTCGTGGGAGCGCCGCTTCGACGACGAGAGCTGGCTGCGAGGTTCCTCCCAGATGTGTGCGGCAGCTTCGAAGATCAAGGTTCGAGCCGGGGTGTGGATCGACATCGGAGCCAGCGCATGAGCGAGACCTGGTTCGAGGTCGAGGGCTACCGGCTCCGCGCCGACCGCTTCTACGACCCCGAGCTGCACCTCTGGGTCGAGCTCCCGGCCGGCGCCGGGCCGGCCCGGGTCGGCCTCGATCCCCTGGGGCGGGAGACCCGCGGCGACGTGGTCGAGATCGTGCTGATCGAGCCCGGCTCCGCGGTGCAGCGGGGGAAGCCCTTCGGCAGCCTGGAGGCGGCCAAGTACGTGGGCCCGCTGGAGGCGCCGATCTCGGGCACCGTGGCGGCGGTCAACCCGGACGTGATCTCCTCTCCAGGGCTGCTCAACCAGGACAGCGACGAGACCTGGCTGATCGAGGTCGAGCCGGCCGACCGGTCCGAGCTGGAGCGGCTCCTGCAGGGCGAGGCACGGGTCCGGCCCTGGTTCGCCGCCGAGGTCGAGCGCTACCGCCGCCAGGGGGCGGTCGCCGAATGAGCGTCGCTCCGGCCGACAGCCCGGGCCTGCGGCTTCGCAAGGAGCGCTTCGGCTCGGCCATGGAGTTCTACGCCCCCGGGCTCAAGCGCTGGCAGACCCCGGAGTGGCGGCCCGAGAAGCACAACCGCTTCCTGCCCGTCAGCGTCACCGGCACCGCCTGCGCCCTCCAGTGCGATCACTGCCAGACGAAGGTGCTGGAGGGCATGGTGACGCTGACGAAGGACGTCGACCTCTTCGAGACGGCGCGCCGGCTGCAGGCGGCCGGCACCGAAGGCATCCTGGTCTCGGGAGGGTCCAGCCGTACGGGCGGGGTGCCCCTCCTGCCTCACGTCGACGCCATGCGGCGAGTGCGCGAGGAGCTCGGGATGCGCCTGATCGTCCACTCCGGCGTGGTCTCGCCGCGCCTCGCCGAGGGCCTGGTCTCGGCAGGCGTGGACGGGGTGATGCTCGACATCATCGGCGCCGACGAGACGATCCGGGAGGTCTACCACCTGGACCTGACGGCGGCGGACTTCGAGCGTTCCCTGGCGCTGCTCGCGGAACGCGGACTCCGGATCATCCCCCACATCGTTCTCGGCCTGCACTACGCGAGCTTCCTGGGTGAGTGGAACGCGCTGGATATGATCCGCCGCTACCCGGTCTCGACCCTGATCCTGGTCGTGCTCACGCCGCTTGTCGGAACGCCCATGGCTCATCTGCCCCCGCCGCCCCTTGAAGACGTTGTCGAGTTCTTCGGCACCGCCCGGCTGGCGATGCCCGGCACCCGCGTCAACCTCGGCTGCGGGCGGCCGATGGGGAGGATGAAGCTGGCGATGGACCGTGCCGCCGTCGACCAGGGCCTGAACGGCATCGCCTACCCGGCGGACGGGGCCATCGCCTATGCGCGGGACCGCGGCCTCGAGCCCGCCTACTACGAGTACTGCTGCTCGCTGACCTGGAGCAACTCATGAACGATTGGCGTTACCTGACCGGCGAGTCGGTTGGGGCAGCCGAAGGGCTCGCCGCCGACGAGGCGCTGATGCTGCACCACGGCCGGGGCGAGCGGCCGCCGGCCGAGGCGACCCTGCGCCTCTACACGTACCGTTCGCACTGCGCGCTGGTGGGCCGCTTCCAGAGCCTGGAGGACGAGGTCGACCTCGACGCCTGCGCGCGGCTCGGTCTGCAGCATGGCCGGAGGCCCACGGGTGGCGGCGCGATCCTGATGGGCGCCGGCCAGCTCGGCGTTGCGGTCACCTCCCGAGCACCGGCCGGCCTCGCCCCCCGCGACGTCCTCCGCCGCTACGCCGACGGCGTCATCGCCGGGCTCGCCCGGCTCGGGATCCGAGCCGCCTTTCGTTCCAAGAACGACCTCGAGGTGGAGGGCCTCAAGATCGCCGGCCTCGGCCTCTACGTCGACGACCGCGGCGGCCTCCTCTTCCATGCCAGCGTGCTCGCCGACCTCGACGTGCGGCTGATGCTGGAAGCGCTCCGCATCCCGGGCGCGAAGCTGTCCGACAAGGCGGTCGCGAGCGTCTCCGAACGGGTGACCACCGCGTCCCGCGAGCTCGGCCGGCCGGTGAGCGGCCTTGACATCCGGGACGCGGTCCGGGACGGCTTCGCCGACGCGGATGCATCAGCTGGTCCGCGAGAGGTACGCCGCCGCCGAGTGGGTCCGCCAGCGCAGCCCCCTGCCGGACGCCCGTGGCACCGCCGGCCTGAAGACGCCTGAGGGCTTCCTGCGTATCTACGTCGGCGTGCACGGCGAGACCATCAAGAGCCTGCTCGTCACCGGCGATTTCAACTCCATGCCCGCGAGTGTGCCGCGATTGGAGGCCGCTCTCAAATGGTCGGCGGCCGCGCCGGCCGGGATCACGGCGGTCTGCGATCGGGAGCTGGCCGACGGTGAGCTGGGCGTCCCCGCCGACGCGGTTGCCGAGGCGATCTGGAAGGCGGCCGAACGGGCGCTCGAACGCGAGCGTGAGGCCCACCCGGTCCGGGCCGCGGGCTCGTGCTACTTCCCCGAGCCATGATCC
>WNGQ01008553.1_pt1 | contig 13407 bp, 12 predicted proteins | sample 5407661 | NCBI WGS metagenome assembly WNGQ01 (sample SAMN13153382, study PRJNA577476) | soil metagenome | isolation source: 60 cm soil or saprolite under Garry oak tree replicate 2 | place: USA:California | collected 2016-06-15
GTGCTTGCGTCATCCTTGCTCCCTACTGCTTGGGCGGTCGCGTCCTTCCATGCCATCCAGCCAAGGAGCGCGCACTTGATCCGCGCCGGGTACTTGGCCACCCCGGCGAACACCACGGCGTCGCCAAGCACCTCATCGTCGGGCTCGGCCGTGTCGCGGGAACGCATCAGTTCGAGGAATTCCGCACTGATCTCCATCGCCTCGCTGACCGGCTTGCCGATCAGCAGGTCGGTCAGCACCGAGACGCTCGCCTGGCTGATCGAGCAGCCGAGCGCGTCGTAGGACACGTCGGCCACGGCGGGCTCGCCGCCGGCGTCCTTGAGGCTGACCCGCAGCGTGATCTCGTCTCCGCAGGTCGGGTTGACGTGATGGACCTCGGCGTCGAACGGCTCCCGCAGGCCCTTGTGGTGCGGGTGCCGGTAGTGGTCCAGGATGATCTCCTGGTACAACGACTCGATCTGCATCACGCTACCCCGAAGAACTTCTGCGCCGTCCTTATTCCGTCGGCGAGCGCGTCGACCTCGTCGGGGGTGTTGTACAGGTAGAAGGTGGCCCGGGTCGAGGCCTGCACGCCGAGCGCGCGGTGCAGCGGCCACGCACAGTGGTGGCCGGTGCGCACCGCGATGCCAAGCTCGTCGAGCACCTGGCCGACATCGTGCGGATGCACCTGGTCCACCTCGAACGAGACCGCGCCGCCGCGGTCCTGCGTGGTCAGCGGGCCGAGTATCCGCACCCCGCCGATCGCGGTGAGCGCCTCGATCGCGCGGGCGGTGAGCATCGTCTCGTGCGCGGCGATGCTCTCCATGCCGACCGCGTCCAGGTAGTCGCACGCCGCGGCCAGGCCGACAGCCTGGGCGACACCGGGCACGCCCGGCTCGAAGCGCTGCGGCGGCGGCAGGAAGGTAGAGCCCTCCATCCGGACAACCTCGATCATCGAGCCGCCGGTGATGAACGGCGGCATCGCTTCGAGCAGTGCCCGGCGCCCCCACAGCACGCCCACGCCGGTGGGTCCCAGCATCTTGTGCCCGGAGAAGAACAGGAAGTCCGCCCCGGTCTCGGCCACGTTCACCGGGTGATGCGGCACGGACTGCGCGGCGTCGAGCACCACGATCGCGCCGGCCGCGTGAGCCGCCGCGGCGATCTGCGCGACCGGCGGCATCGCTCCCGTCACGTTCGACTGGTGCGTGACGGCCACGATCCTGGTCCGCTCGCTGATCAGCGTGCCGATGCCGGAAAGGTCCACCCGGCCCTCTGGGGTGACGGGGAACCAGCGCAGCGTGGCGCCGGTGCGCTGGCACAACTGCTGCCACGGGACCAGGTTGGCGTGGTGCTCGAGCTCGGTGATCAGCACCTCGTCGCCCTCGCGCAGCACCAGGGACTCCGCCGGCGTCCCGGCGGCCGGTCCGCCCGACGGCCCGCCGGTGGCCGCGTTGCTGATCGAGTACGCGACCAGGTTGGCGGCCTCGGTCGCGTTCTTGGTGAAGACGATCTCGCCGGCGTCGGCGCCGATGAATGCGGCGATCCGCTCCCTGGCGCCTTCCAGCGCGTCCGTCGCCTCCTCGCCGAGCAGGTGCGCGCCGCGGTGCGCGGCCGCGTTGCTCGTGACGTTGTACGCCCGCTCGGCGTCGAGCACCGCAACGGGCTTCTGCGCCGTGGCGCCGGAGTCCAGGTAGATCAGCGGGTTGCCGCCGCGCGCCGTCCGCCCCAGGATCGGGAAGTCGGCGCGGATCGCCGTGACGTCCAGGGTCATGCCTGAGCACCTACCGGCGCGAACCGCTCGTAGCCGCTCGCCTCGAGCTCGTCGGCCAGCTCGGGACCGCCCTCGGCGACGATCTTGCCGCCGAAGAACACGTGCACGAAGTCCGGCCTGACATAGCGCAGGATCCTGGTGTAGTGCGTGATCAGCAGCACCCCGTGGTCCGGCACCTCGCGGTAGGCGTTCACGCCGGCCGACACGACCCTGAGCGCGTCGATGTCGAGGCCGGAGTCCGTCTCGTCGAGGATCGCGATCTTCGGGTTGAGCAGCCGAAGCTGGAGTATCTCGTGCCGCTTCTTCTCGCCGCCGGAAAAGCCCTCGTTCAGATTGCGCTGCGCGAACGACGGGTCGATGGACAGGTCCTTCATCGCCGCGTTCATCTCCTTGATGAACTCGCGAAGCCGCGGGGCCTCGCCGCGGACCGCGGTCACGGCGGTGCGCAGGAAGTTCGAGACCGTGACGCCGGGGACCTCGACCGGGTACTGCATGGCCAGGAAGAGTCCCGCCCTGGCCCGGGCGTCGACCTTCATCGCGAGCACGTCCTCGCCGTCCAGGGTGACGGTTCCGCTGGTCACGTGGTACTTCGGATGGCCCGCGATCGAGTAGGCCAGGGTGGACTTGCCCGAGCCGTTCGGGCCCATGAGCGCGTGGGTCTGCCCGGCCGCGACGGTCAGGTCGACGCCGCGCAGGATCTCCTGGCTCTCGCCGGGCTGGGCGGTGACGCTGACGTGCAGGTCGCGGATCTCAAGGGTGGACATCTCTCTCCTATTCGGGAACGGCCACGTAGACGTCGCCGCCATCTATTCGCACCTGGTAGGTGGCCAGTGGTTTGGTCGCGGGCGGGCCCGTCGGCTTGCCGGAGCGAACGTCGAAGCAGGAACCGTGCAGCCAGCACTCGACCGTGTGGTCGTAGACCTCTCCGTCGACCAGCGAGACCTCTTCGTGCGTGCAGAACTCGTCGAGCGCGTAGACCTCGCCCTCGCTCCTGACGAGCACCAGCGGCGTGCCGTTCAGTTCCACGCCGAAGGTGCCCGGCTCGGGAACCTCACTCAGCGCGCAGGCCCGGACGAACTCGCCCATCAGACCCCCTTCTCAAGCTCCGTCTCGATGGCGGCGGTAATCCGCTCGCGCAGCTCGGGCACCTCAATCTCGGCGATGAGCTGGCCGAAGAAGCCCCTGATCACCAGCCGCCGCGCCTCGTTGAAGCCGATGCCCCGCGCCATCAGGTAGAACAGGTGCTCGTCCTCCAGGCGGCCGCTGGTGCTCGCGTGCCCGGCCCTGGTCACTTCGCCGGTCAGGATCTCCAGGTTCGGCACCGAGTCGACCCTCGTGCCGTCGGTCAGCACCAGGTTCCTGTTGCTCTCGTAGCTGTCCGTCCCGACAGCCTCCGGCCTGATGATCACGTCCCCGATCCACACCGCATGCGCCCCGTCGCCCTGCAGCGCCCCCTTGTAGGTCACCCGGCTCCGGCACTGCGGCTCGCCATGGTCGACAAGCAGCCGATGCTCCAGATGCTGCCCCGCATCAGCGAAGTACAGCCCGCGCAGCTCCGCGTTCCCCCCGGGCCCGGCATACCGCACCGACGGCGCGATCCGCGCGACTCCCCCGCCCAGCGACACCGCCGTATGCGCGATCGACGCGTCCTTCCCCACCTGCGCATGATGATGCGACAGATGCACCGAGGACGGATCCCAGTCCTGCACGCTCACGACACTGAGCGAGGCGCCCTCCCCCACCACGAACTCGACATTGTCCGCGTACGTGACCGACCCGGAGTAGTCCAGCACCACCACGGCCGATGAGTTCGCTCGCAGTTCGACCAGCAGGTGCCCGGCAGCAGCCACGGTCGGGTCATCGCCGCGAACGGAGACCACGACGGGCCGCGACGTCGTGAAGCCTGAAGGTACAGTCACGACGGTAGCGTCGGTGAACGCGGACCAGGCCCTGGCACTGACCCGGTCCGAGGGCACGAGGGCGGTGCCGAGCCGAGGATCGCCGTGTTGCGCAAGCACAACGGCGATCTCGCGTTCGGCACTGACCTCGACGTTCACCTTCCCGTCGAGCGGCGCATCCGAGTGCAGCCCCCGCAGCCGCCTAAGCGGTGTGAACCGCCATTCCTCCTCGCGCCCGGTCGGTACGGGAAAGTCATCAGGATCGAACGACTCCCGCGCGTGCAGCTTGGAGACGGGGCCGGCGGTCTCGACGGCCCCGGAGAGCGAGCTCATCAGCCGACCGCCCCTTCCATCTGCAGCTCGATCAGCCGGTTCAGCTCGAGCGCGTACTCCATCGGCAGCTCGCGCGCGATCGGCTCGACGAAGCCGCGGACGATCGTCGCCATCGCCTCGTCCTCGGTCATGCCGCGGCTCATCAGGTAGAAGAGCTGGTCATCGGAGATCTTGGAGACCGTCGCCTCGTGCCCCATCTCCACGTCGTCCTCGCGGACGTCGACGTAGGGGTAGGTGTCGGAGCGGCTGATCGCGTCGACGAGCAGCGCGTCGCACTTGACCGTGGACTTCGAGTGCTCGGCGCCGTCGGCGACCTGGACCAGGCCGCGGTAGGAGGTACGGCCGCCGGCCCGCGCGACGGACTTGGAGATGATCGTCGAGGAGGTGTTCGGCGCCATGTGCACCATCTTGGCCCCGGCGTCCTGGTGCTGGCCCTGGCCGGCGAAGGCGACCGACAGCGTCTCCCCGCGCGCGTGCTCGCCCATCAGGTAGACGGCCGGATACTTCATCGTGACCTTGGAGCCGATGTTTCCGTCGACCCACTCCATGCTCGCGCCCGCGTGCGCCACGGCTCGCTTGGTGACCAGGTTGTAGACGTTGTTCGACCAGTTCTGAATGGTCGTGTAGCGGCAGTACGCGTCCTTCTTGACGATGATCTCCACGACCGCCGAGTGCAGCGAGTCCGAGGAGTAGATCGGTGCGGTGCAGTTGTGGACCGCGAAACCGTAGGCGAGGTAGCTGTCGGGCTCCTCGACGTCGAGATTAAACACCGGCTCGTCCGCCTGCCGGACCGAGCGCTTCTTGATCGGGACCAGGAAGTAGTCCCCCGCGTCCCGAGCCTGCCGCGGCCCGCGCCCGCCCTCGGTCCACTGCACCTGGTACAAGTCGTGCCGGGTTACCTGGCGGCCCAGGATCTCGGCCGCCCCGCCAGCGCGCCGACGCTCGACAGTCGCGTACGTGCCGAGCCGCGCGAGGATGGCCTGGATCTGGAAGGCGAGGGTCCGCGACGTAGTGTGCACCCGGCGCCAGGTCGCGCCACCGCGCTGGATCTCGTTCCCGTCGCCGGCCACGTACGCGTCGAGCAGTTCGCGCAGGAACTCCTCGGATTGGCCCATCAGGTCACCTGACAGGCCCTTGCGGTACGAACGGTCGCCGATGTGCTGCTTCATCGCGTAGTAGCCGGCCTTGGTGTACACCAGTACCCGCGCTTCGTGCTTGGACTCAATGTAAAGCACCGAGCCCTCGGCGTCGTAGAGTTCCTTGCAGGCTCGGCGGACCGCGTCGACGTGGTCCACCTCGTCGATGTGGAACGAGAACGCCAGTGATTCGCAGCCGTTGGTGAGCGTCGCCGAACCCTCAGCCAGGTAATAACCAGCCAGCCTGGCGAAAGCAAGCGACATGGCACTCCTGGCCGGCTTGTTCCGTGGCTTCGGGTACACGAGGAAGTCGCCGTCCTGGATATCCTTCGCGGGCACCCAGCGCGGCTGCGTTGCGAGCAGCTTGCCGGTGTTCACCTCCGGCTTCCAGCCGTGCCTCGGCGTCCGCTTCACCAGAACGTCGGCGCGCGGTACCACAAGCACCGGGTGCTCGTCGGTCACCGAGAACGCGTTGGCGGGCGACATCGGTGTGAACGTGTGCAGGTTGCCATGCAGGTCCCGCATCTGGAACGCGGTGACCCGGTGCGGCCTGCCATCATGGCTGAGCACGTGGTCGCCGACCTTCACCTGCTCGATCGGCCGCCAGGTCCCGTCCGCCATCTCGATAAGCTCGCCCGCTGGCAGGCAGCCCTCGACGTAGTGCACGCTGGCGCCCTCGTCGGCGATGATCAGTGTCCGCTCGAACTGGCCCATGTTCTCGGTGTTGATCCGGAAGTAGGCCTGCAGCGGGATCTCCACGTGCACGCCCTTCGGCACGTAGATGAAGGACCCGCCGGACCAGACCGCCGTGTTCAGCGCGGCGAACTTGTTGTCCCCGACCGGGATCACGGTCGCGAAGTACTCCTGGAACAGTTCAGGGTGCTCCCTGAGTGCCGTGTCGGTGTCGAGGAAGAGGACGCCCTTCTCCTCCAGGTCCTCGCGGATCTTGTGGTAGACGACCTCCGACTCGTACTGGGCGGCCACGCCGGCGATCAGGCGCTGCTTCTCCGCCTCGGGGATGCCGAGCTTGTCGTAGGTGTTCTTGATGTCGGCGGGCAGGTCGTCCCAGCTCGCGGCCTGCTTCTCGGTGGACCGCACGAAGTACTTGATGTTCTCGAAGTCGATGCCGGACAGATCAGAGCCCCAGGTCGGCATCGGCTTGCGGCGGAACAGCTGCAGGCCGCGCAGCCTCAGCTTGAGCATCCACTCCGGCTCGTCCTTCTTCGCCGAGATGTCGCGGACGACGTCCTCGGACAGGCCGCGGCGCGCGATCGCGCCCGCGGCGTCGGAGTCGGCCCAGCCGAACTTGTACCGGTCAAGACCTTCGAGTTCTGGGCGGGCGGTAGTGGTCATGCGGACAGGCCTCCGACCTCGGTTACGGTGTCGCCGGCGACGTGTCGCCGGACGGCGCGGTGCTGGTGGTTGCGGTGCTGGTGGTTGCGGTGCTGGTGGTTGCGGTGCTGGTGGTTGCGGTACTGCGGGTGGTTCGGTCGCCGCGGGCGGCGGCGCCGTCCCGCAGCGATGGAGCGGTGACATGGGTGGTGCAGATGCCGTCGCCGTGCGCGATCGTGGCCAGGCGCTGCACCGGCGTGCCGAGCAGGCGCCCGAAGGCCTCGGTCTCTGCCTCGCACAGCTGCGGGTACTCGGCGGCGACGTGGGCCACCGGGCAGTGGTGCTGGCAGAGCTGCTCGCCGGCGGCCGGTCCCGGGTCGGCGCCGGCCGACGCCGCGTAGCCGTCGGCCGAGAGCGCCTTGGCAAGCGCCCTGACCCTATCGGCCAGCGGCGCGGCCTGGACGACCGGCCGGTACCTGCGCTCGAGTTCGGCCACCTGATGGCGGGCGAACTCGGTCACGGCCTGCGGCCCCGCACGCTCGGCCAGGAAGCGCAGTGCGCTGGTGGCCAGGTCGTCGTAGGTGTGCTCGAACGCGCTCCGCCCGGCGTCGGTGATCGCGAACAGCCTGGCCGGCCTGCCGCGGCCGCGGTTGCCGTAGACCCTGGCCATCCTGGTCTCGATCATCCCCTCGTGCCGCAGATGGTCGAGGTGGCGGCGGACCGCTGCGGGAGTCAGTCCGAGCGTGCTCCCCAGCGCGGCCGCGGTGACCGGGCCGTTCTCCAGGATCAGCCTGGCAACCCGGGCGCGGGTACTCTCCTCCGCGCGCACCGGGTCTTTCGCGGCGGTCTGCGCCGCACCTGACTGCCCCATGTTTTTCACAACATCATTGTGCCGTAAATCGTTCCCCGGCCGCAAACCACCCCCCGCCCCGGGGGCTCGGGCCACCCTCGGACCTGGCTACGTGCACGACAACCCTGATTAGCGGCCTGGCCTTCCTGCATGCGGACTGATGCACTTAATGTCGGAACATGCCGCGCAGACGGGACGGCAGCACAGACAGGACGGAGCCGCGATGACCGCCAGCCAGACTGCCCGGCGGATGTGGACACTGTTCGAATCCGTGCATGCCGTGACGTATTTCGCGGCCGAGGGCAGGGCGGCGTTCGAGGCGGCCGGGATCCGCGGGTTCTGGCGCGGCTACTTCGCCGGCCGGTCCGCGCCGCTCGGCCGCGTGAGCGCGGCTCCGGTCGCCGCCTCGTTTTATACCTTCGCCCCCGCCATGGTGAGCCGGGCGCTGCCCGCCGTCTGGGACATGGTCACGCCCGAGTGGACCAGCGCGGCCGGGCGGCTGGCTGGGCGGGGCCTGCTCGGCGAGGACGGCAAGGCGACCGCCGACGGCGTCGCGCTGCGGGCCTGCATCGGTCGGGCCACGGACGCCGCTGCCGCGCGGCCGTGGCCCGACCAGGAGTTCGCCGTGGACCTGGCCGGGGTGCTGCGGCCGATCGCGCTGGCCTGCGCGGCGGAGTTTCCTGCCATGAACCCCGTCGGCGTGCCAGGTCCCGACGGGGGCGAGGGGTGACAGAGCAGCCCGACGACGTCGTCCAGGCGCGGCCGGAACAGGCTCCCCCGGGCCTGGCCGACCTGGTCAGCCTGGCCGATCCGGTGGTGATCGCCGATCCCTACCCGCTGCTGGCCAGGTTCCGCGAGGCGTCGCCGTTCGCCGAGCTCGACGGCGCGCTCGTAGTGATCGGCCGGTACGAGGACTGCTCGGCGATCCTGCGCGACCCGCGCGCGAGCAGCGAGCGAGACCAGTCGCGGCTGGTTCCGCCCGAGTTGCGCGAGCAGGAGCGGACCAGGTCGTTCCTCTCGCTCGACCCGCCTGACCACACCAGGCTCAGGCGCCTGGTGGCCAAGGCGTTCACGCCGCGCGTGGTCGCGACGCTCGCGCCGAGGATCGGCCAGATCACGCACGAGCTGCTGTCGGCGGCGGCCGGCGGCGGCGAGCTCGAGCTGGTCGGCCAGCTCGCCTACCCGCTGCCGGTGCGGATCATCTCCGGGCTGCTCGGGGTGCCGGCCGAGGACCACCCCAGGTTCGCCGGCTGGTCGGCGAAGCTGGCGCACTCGGTACAGCCGAGCTTCGGCACCATCGACCCGGCCGAGCTGGCCGCGGCCGAGCAGGCCGGGCTGGAGTTCGCCGAGTACTTCGCCGAGCTGATCGCCGCGCGGCGGTCGAGCCCGGCCGACGACCTGCTGACCAAGCTGATCGAGGCGGAGGACGTGAAGCGGGACGGGGAGGCGGGCGGGGACCGGCTGAGCGTCGACGAGCTGATCGCCACGTGCGTGCTGCTGCTCGTCGCCGGGCACGAGACGACGGTCGGGCTGATCTCCAACGCGATGCTGGCACTGCTCAGGAACCCCGGCCAGTTCGCCGCGCTGGCCGCCGGCCCCGGCCTGGCGGCCGGCGCCGTCGAGGAGACGCTGCGGTACGACCCGCCGGTGCAGCTGACCGGGCGGGTCGCCAGGGGCGGGATGACGATCGGCGCGGCAGAGCCGCCGGACGGCGCGGTGCTGCTGCTCCTGCTGGCCGCCACCGGCCGGGACCCGGCGGCGTTCGCCGATCCCGACGTCTTCGACATCGGGCGGGGCGCGAGGGAGCACCTGGCGTTCGCCGCCGGGCCGCATTTCTGCCTGGGCGCGCCGCTGGCGAGGCTGGAGGCGACGATCACGCTCAGGGCGATCGCCGAGCGGGTAACCAACCCCAGGCTCGACGAGTCCGCGCTGGTGTACAAGCCGAACTTCAACCTGCGCGGCCCCCAGCGGATGGTGGTCAGGTTTGACGAGATCCGGCCGCCGGAGGTGAGCTTTTCAGGCGGCCAGGAGGGCTCCTCGGTTCAACCGGGACGCTGACTGCGCCCAAAGTGTTATCTCGGTTTCCCTTACGGCAATACTGCGGATCGATGTATAACAGCCGTAAGGAGGTGCCAGATGATACCTATTCCGGCAATATCCGAGATGCCCAAATTGTTCGGTTTGGCAGGCCGGGCTGGCCAGACGCGGCACGGGCGAGGCACGGGCGGCGCACATCCGGGCCGGGTGCTGCGCCGGGCCGGCGCAGCGGCCCTGACGGCGCTGTCTCTGGCCGCGGCTGGATGCGGCAGCTCTGGCTCTCCGAGCTCGGGCTCCTCCAGCCCCGCCGCGGGGCACGCGGGCGGCACGTACACGATCCTGGCCAGCTCCGCCTTCGGCGTGGCCGACCCGGCCCAGAACTACACGCTCGAGGAGTGGCAGCTCACATCCGGCGCGGAATCAAGTTCTCCAACGGCCAGGTGATGAAGCCGAGTGACTTCGTCACGACCTTCGAGCGCCAGTTCACCGTGCCGGGGCCGACCTCGTTCTACTCCGGCATCGTCGGCGCCTCCACGTGCGGCCATGCCGCGAAGACCGGGCATTGCGACCTCAGTCAGGGCGTGGTCGCCGACGACAAGAACTACTCGCTGACCATCCACCTCACCGCGCCCGACCCCGAGTTCCTCGACAAGATCTCGCTGCCGTTCGCCTACGTCGTGCCGGGCTCCACCACGATGAAGCTGACCGGCAACAACGTGCCGCCGGGGACCGGGCCTTACATGTGGAAGTCGTACAACCCGAACTCCGAGGCGGTGCTCGTCCGCAACAAGTACTTCCATGTCTGGAACGCCCAGGCCCAGCCGGCCGGCTACCCGAACGAGATCGTGGAGAAGTACGGGCAGACCGTCTCGGACGAGGTCACAGCCGTGGAGAACGGCCAGGCCGACGAGGTCTTCGACGGTGACGTGATCCCGGCCGACCGGCTCAACGAGCTCAACAGCTCGCAGTACACCAAGCAGGTACATGTGAACCCGCTGACGGCCGACTGGTACTTCGCGTTCAACACCCAGCAGCCGCCGTTCAACAACCTCAAGGCCCGCCAGGCGGTCAACTTCGCCGCCGACAGGAACGCCTATGTCAAGATCGGCGGAGGGCCGTCCCTGGCCGTCCCCACTTGCCAGGTCCTGCCGCCCAACTTCCCCGGCTACAAGCCGTACTGCCCGTATACCTCGGGATCGGACACCACTAAGTGGACCGGACCCGACCTGGCCAAGGCCAAGACGCTGGTAAAGGCTTCAGGCACCGCAGGGGCGAAGGTCGTGGTCAACACCGACATTCCGGACAAGGCGCTCGGGGAGCAGATGGTGTCTGATCTCAACAAGATCGGCTACAAGGCCTCGCTCCAGGTGCTGTCCGGCACGATCCAGTACCCGTTCGTGCAGAACTCCAACAACTCCAAGAAGTGGAACATCGCCTGGTCCGCCTGGTACCAGGACTACCCGGCTCCGTCGGACTTCCTGAACGTGCTGCTCGGCTGCGGCAGCATCCACCCGGGCAGCGACGCGAGCCCGAACATAGCCGCGTTCTGCGACAAGTCCATCCAGGCGCAGATGACCAAGGCCGAGAACCTCGGGGTCACCAACCCCACGGCCGCCGACAACATCTGGGCCCAGGTCGATCACGCGGTGACCGACCAGGCGCCGTGGGTCGACCTGTACAACCCGAAGCAGATCGACTTCCTGTCCAAGCGCGTTCAGGGGTATCAGTGGAATCCCCAGTGGTACATCCTGATCGACCAGCAATGGCTGCAGAAGTAGCCAGCGGCGCGATTGCCATCGGCGGCCGCCCAGGTGGCTGCCGATGGCGATAGCGCTCACCGAGTCCGCTGAGCCTCCGGCGCAGGTACCAGATGACCTGCGGCCGGAGATCAGCGGGCGCAGCCCGTGGGCGCTGGCCGGGCGGCGGCTGTGGCGTAACCGGATCGCCATGGCGGCGGTCGTGCTGTTCCTGCTGATCATCGGAGTCAGCTTCGCGGCGCCGCTGTACGCGCACGACGTCGCTAAGGTGAACCCCTTCGTCAACAACCTCAACGGCACCACCATCGTCAACGGGCACCGGGTGCCGCTGCTGCAGCGGGGCGGCGGCATCCTGCGCCTTGGGGAGACCCCGATCGGGCCGACCTGGAATCTGGCCAGCTACTTCCTCGGCGCCGACCAGCAGGGCCGCGACGTCATGGCCAGGATGCTCTACGGGGGCCGCAGTTCGCTGGAGATCGGCATCGGCTCGGCGGTCATCTGCTGCGTGATCGCTACCGTGATCGCGCTGATCGCCGGCTATTTCGGCGGCCTCGTCGACGCGGTGCTATCCCGGCTGATGGACGTGATCTGGGCGTTCCCCGTCTACCTGCTGGCGATATCGATCTCCACAGTGCTGCTGACCCAGTCAAGCGGCCTGTCCATCGGTCCCGTGCATCTGGTGGCGACGAGCTTGTGGCTGCCCACCATCATCATCGCCTTCATCTACCTGCCTTATGTCTACCGGCCGATCCGCGGCCACGTGCTCTCCGTCTCCGAGAAGGAGTTCGTCCAGGCCGGCATCGCCCAGGGTGCCTCAGATCTGCGCCTGATCTTCTCCGACATCCTGCCCAACGTCGTCTCGGTCGTGATCGTGCTGTTGCCGCTGATGATCGCCACGACGATCCTGACCGAGTCGGCGTTGTCGTTCCTGTCGATCGGCGTGCAGCCGCCCAACGCCAGCTGGGGCACGATCATCAGCGACGGCCAAGAACTGCTGTACACGAGGCCGTGGGTCGCCATCGCCCCCGGCATCATGATCGTGCTGACCGTGCTCGCGCTCAACGTGCTGGGCGACGGCGTCAGGGATGCCCTCGATCCCCGCGCCAAGCTGCGCGTGGAGGCATAGTCCGTGCTGACCTTCATCGTCCGGCGCGTGCTGTGGACCATCCTGGTCATGCTCGCGATCACCGTGCTCGTCTTCGTGATCTTCTTCAAGACCCCGGGGATCGACCCGGCCAGGCAGATCGCGGGCCGCAACCCGAGCCCGCAGGTGATGGCCGAGATACGGCACCAATTCGGGCTCGACCGCCCGTTCCCCGTCCAGTACGGCCTGATGATGAAGAAGATCTTCATCACCCAGGACCTGGTCTCCTACTCGAACCAGGGTCAGAAGGTCGTGCCGGAGATCGTGGCCGCGGCACCGGCGACCCTCTCGCTGGTCTTCGGCGCCGCACTGATCTGGGTGGTCATGGCGATCGCGATGGGCATGGCCGCCGCGCTGCTGCGCGGCACGCTGCTCGACCCGCTGCTGATGATCATCGCGCTGATCGGGATATCCATGCCCGTCTTCTGGCTCGGCGAGGTGGTCAACCTGATCACTCAGAGCCGGCTGCACCACTCGTTCCTGTTCAGCTGGGTCCCGCCGCTCGGATACACGCCCTTCACGCAGAATCCGGTGCTGTGGTTCAAGGGCCTGTTCTTCCCCTGGATCACGCTGTCGATCCTGTACATCGGCTTCTACGCCCGGGTGCTACGGGCCAACCTGCTGGAAATCCAGAACGAGGACTACATCAGGACCGCCCGCGCCAAGGGGCTGACCGAGCGGCGGGTGCTGCTCCGCCACACGCTGCGGACGTCGATGATCACGTTCGTCAGCCTTTTCGGGCTCGACTTCGGCGTGCTGGTAGGCGGCGGCGCGCTGCTGACCGAGGTGGTGTTCGCCATTCACGGAGTCGGATTCCTGACCTACCAGTCGCTGACCAACCTGGACCTCCCGGTGATCATGGCCACCGTGATCTACGGCGCGTTCTTCATCGTGCTCGCGAACACTCTGGTCGACATCGCCTACGCCGGGCTCGACCCGAGAGTGCGGCCCACATAATGGCCGGGTCGTGATGGCAGAGCCGCTGCTTGAGGTGCGGAACCTCAAGGTGAGCTTCCGGACCGAGGACGGAGTCGTCAGGGCGGTCGAGGGCGTGTCGTTCGCGGTGTCGGAGGGCGAGACGCTTGGCATCGTCGGCGAGTCCGGGTCGGGCAAGAGCGTCACGATGATGTCGGTGATGCGGCTGATCATCGATCCCAACGCGACGTTCGA
>WNGQ01004764.1_pt1 | contig 13406 bp, 11 predicted proteins | sample 5407661 | NCBI WGS metagenome assembly WNGQ01 (sample SAMN13153382, study PRJNA577476) | soil metagenome | isolation source: 60 cm soil or saprolite under Garry oak tree replicate 2 | place: USA:California | collected 2016-06-15
CGCGGCCAGCCGGCCGCTCGCCGTCACTTCCCGCGGCACGCTCACCCATGCCACCGTAGCCTCACGTCAGCATGAGCACCGCGTACGCCGCGAGCCAGTGCTCGACGTTGTAGTGGTCGCCGACCACGTGCGGGAGCGCCGCGTCGGCGTGCCGGCGCGCCGCCGCCAGGGCGGGACCGATCCGCTGGTCGGCGGCGGGCAGGCTCTCTGCGGCCCGCCGCCAGCACCAGGCGCGGCTCGCGTTCAGGCCGTGCAGGTGCGCGATCTGGCCGTCGCTCGAGTCGGAGACGGGCACCGGCTCGAACAGGCCAGCGGGCTCGCCGCCCGCGATTCCCGGCAGGAACGCCGACAGCCAGGCCGCGAAGCGCTCGGCCGGCAGCAGCAGCGCCATCAGCTCGACCTCGGTCAGCGCCGGCGACAGGAAGTCGGCGCCGGACGGCTCCCAGGCGGCCGGGTAGTCGGCGTCGCCGCCATACCACCCGGTCGCGGCGGCCTCGATCGCGGCGGCCAGCGCCGGGTCGCCGGCCGCCGCCAGGTTGCGAGCGTGCGGAAGCGACCTGGACAGCGCGAACGCCGTGTTCGGGTGCAGCCCGTGCCGGACCGGGTAGGCGGCCTTGGGCAGCCAGCCGATGAACAGGTCGGCCGCGTCGGCGGCCAGCGGTGCCAGCGCGGCCGACCAGCGCCTGGCATCGGGATCGTCGAACGCGGCGACCTCGGCGGCCAGGGCCAGTGCCCAGCCCCAGGCGTAGCGCCCTGGACTGCTCGGCCCGGCCAGGTAGGCGGCCTCGGCCGCCAGCGCGTCGGGGTCAAACTGCCGGTCGAGCGTGGCCCTGATCTCGGCGGCCGGCACCCACGAAGCCGCCGTGCGCAGCAGCCTGGCCAGCAGCCAGTGCATCTCCACGCAGGAGTGCCAGTCGAAGCTGCCGTAGAAGACCGGGTTGCGCGCCCGCGGCCGGGCCGGGAAGTCGCCCGGCCCGGTCATCGTGTGCTGGACGGCGTTCGGGAACTCCCGCCCGATATTGGTCATCGCGACCCGCGCGTACGCGGCCGCGTTCTGCTCGAGTACCCCAGTCCACTCCGGTATCGCGGTCATTCCCGAAGGCTACGGCGTGGCCGCCTGGGCCGGATCGTCCACCGCGGCCTCAGCCGCGGTCGAGGAGGTCGCCGAGGCCAACGGTGAGGGCCAGCGCTGGTTCCAGCTTTACTGGCCGAAGGACAGGGACGTGGCGGTGAGCTTCCTCGGCCGGGCCGTTCGACAGCGGCATCCGCGGCGCCGACGTCGTCAAGGCGCTGGCGCTCGGCGCCCGCGCCGTGCTGATCGCCCGGCCGTACGCCTACGCGCTCGGGCTGGCCGGAGAGGAGGGAGTCCGGCACGTGCTCCGGGCGCTGCGCCAGGACTTCGAGCTGACCATGCGCCTGGCGGGCCACGCCACCCTGGCCGACCTCACCCCCGACGCCGTGACCCGCGTCCGCTGACCGGTTCATGCCGGTTCATGCCGGTCATGCCGGTCATGCCGGCCGGCGGCCTGCCAGGGTCGCGCCGATGAATCCGGGGATCCATCCGGCCACTCCGGATCAATCCCCGGATCCATCCGGTCGGAGACCGGGCGGGGGTCGGTCGGGAGCGTTATGGGCCTGGCGGCGGAATCAGAGCGAGGACAGGTAGCGCTCCAGCTCGAACTCGGTGACGTGGCGGCGGTACTCGTGCCACTCCTCGCGCTTGTTGCGCAGGAAGAAGTCGAACACGTGCTCGCCGAGCGTCTCGGCGACGAGTTCGCTGGTCTGCATCACGTCGCAGGCGTCGGACAGGCTCTGCGGCAGCGGGTCGATGCCGAGCGCGCGGCGCTCGGCGCTGGTCAGCGCCCACACGTCGTCCCCGGCGCCCGGCGGCAGCTCGTAGTCCTCCTCGATGCCCTTCAGCCCGGCGGCCAGGATCGCTGCGAACGCCAGGTACGGGTTGCACGCCGGGTCGAGCGAGCGGAACTCGATCCTGGTCGCGTTCCGCTTCTTCGGCTTGTACATGGGCACCCGGATCAGCGCCGACCTGTTGTTGTGGCCCCAGCAGATGTAGGCGGGCGCTTCGCCGCCCGCGCCGGCGATCCGCTCCGCGCCGCCCCACAGCCGCTTGTAGGAGTTCACCCACTGGTTGCAGACCGCCGTGATCTCGGCCGCGTGCGTGAGCAGGCCCGCGATGAACGACCGGCCGACCTTGGAGATCTGGAACTCGCCGCCCGGGTCGTAGAAGACGTTGCGGTCGCCCTCGAACAGCGACATGTGGGTGTGCATCCCGGAGCCCGGGTACTCGGTGAACGGCTTGGGCATGAACGTGGCGTAGACGCCCTGCTCGAGCGCGACCTCCTTCATCGCGAGCCGGAACGACATGATGTTGTCGGCCGTGCTCAGCGCGTCGGCGTAGCGCAGGTCGATCTCCTGCTGGCCGGGGGCTCCCTCGTGGTGGCTGAACTCCACCGAGATCCCCATCGCCTCCAGCATCGCGATCGCCGACTTGCGGAAGTCGTGCGCGATGTTGTGCGGCGTGTGGTCGAAGTAGCCACCCTGGTCGATCGGCCGCGGCTTGGCTCCCCCCTCGGGCCGCTCCCTGAGCAGGAAGAACTCGATCTCGGGGTGGGTATAGAAGGTGAAGCCCAGGCCCGCTGCCTTGGCCAGCGCGCGCTTGAGCACGTGCCGGGGGTCGGCGTGCGACGGCGACCCGTCGGGCAGCAGGATGTCGCAGAACATCCGCCCGACGCCGACCGGGTCGTCGCGCAGCGGCATGAGCTGGAACGTCGACGGGTCGGGCTTGGCGATCATGTCGGCCTCGTAGACCCGGGCGAAACCCTCGATGGCCGAGCCGTCGAATCCGATGCCCTCCGCGAACGCGCCCTCGAGCTCGGCCGGGGCGACGGCGACCGACTTCAGGTATCCGAGCACGTCGGTGAACCAGAGCCGGACGAACCGGATGTTGCGCTCCTCGAGCGTGTGCAGTACGAACTCTTCCTGCCTGTCCACGTGGCCAGTCTGCCCGGTCCGTGTTTCCAGCCGGTAACGCGACCCGCCGTAAGCTGATCTGGTGCCCGCCATTCGGATCGCGCTCGCCCAAGTCAACTCCACCGTCGGCGACCTCGACGGCAACGCCGCGGCCATCGTCGACCAGACGGCCAGGGCGGCCGCCGCGGGGGCCTCGGTGGTGGTATTCCCCGAGATGATGCTGACCGGCTACCCGGTCGAGGACCTCGCGCTGCGGGCGTCGTTCGTGACGGCGTCGATCGAGGCGCTGCGCCGTACCGCCGCCGACCTCGCCCGCGCCGGCCTGGGCGGCATCGCCGTGGTGACCGGATACCTGGACCGGCAGCCCGGCATGGTCCCGCGCGTCGGGCTGCCGGCCGGAGCCCCGAGGGACGCCGCCGCCGTGCTGCACGGCGGCGGCGTCGCGGTCACCTCGGCCAAGCACCACCTGCCGAACTACGGCGTGTTCGACGAGTACCGGTACTTCGTCCCCGGCAACGTCCTGCCGGTGTGCCGGATCCCCGCGAGTTCCGGCGAGCCGGTCGACGTCGCCGTGGCTATCTGCGAGGACCTGTGGCAGGACGGCGGCCCGGTCGCCGTCGCCCGGCAGGCCCGGGCGTCGCTCCTGGTGGTGCCGAACGCCTCGCCGTACGAGCAGGGCAAGGCGGAGGCCAGGCTCGCGCTGTGCCGCCGCCGCGCCGCCGAGGCCGGCTGCCCGCTGGCCTACGTCAACATGGTCGGCGGGCAGGACGAGCTGGTGTTCGACGGCGACTCGATCGTCGTCGCCGCCGAGGGCGCGCTGCTGGCCCGCGGGCCGCAGTTCGAGGAGGCGCTGGTCGTCACCGACGTCGACGTCCGGCCGGCGGGCCAGGCCGAGATGGGCGACACGCCCGCCGACGCCAGGGACGGCACCACGATCACGATCCGCAGGCTCGAACTGCCCGCGGTGCCCCGCGCGGCGCACGGCGGCCCGCCGGACGGCCCGCCCGGCGGGCCCGGCCCGATCTGGCCCAGGCTGGACGGGTTCGCCGAGGTGTACGCGGCGCTGGTCACCGGGGTGCGGGACTACGTCACCAAGAACGGGTTCCGGTCGGTGATTATCGCCCTGTCCGGCGGGATCGACTCCGCGCTGACGGCGACGATCGCCGCGGACGCGATCGGGCCCGACCGCGTGCACGTCGTGCTGATGCCGAGCGACTACTCATCGGCCCACTCTGTCGCCGATGCCGAGGACCTGGTCAAGCGGCAGGGACTGCACGCCCGCACGGTGCCGATCGCCCCGATCGTCGCGGCGTTCGACGCCGGTCTGCACCTCGAAGGGCTGGCCGCGGAGAACCTCCAGGCCAGGGTGCGCGGCATGATCTTGATGTCGCTGTCCAACGCCGAGGGCCACCTGGTGCTGACGACGGGCAACAAGAGCGAGCTGGCGACCGGGTACTCCACGCTGTACGGCGACTCGGCCGGCGGCTTCGCGCCGATCAAGGACGTGCTCAAGACGCTCGTCTGGCAGCTCGCGAGCTGGCGGAACGAGCGGGCTGCCCGGGCCGGCCAGGACCCTCCGGTCCCGGAGAACTCGATCACCAAGCCGCCGAGCGCCGAGCTGCGGCCCGGCCAGCTCGACACGGACTCGCTGCCCGACTACGCGGTGCTCGACGCGCTGCTCGACGACTACGTGGAAAAGGACCTCGGCGCCGCCGAACTGCTCGCTGCCGGCCACGCCCCGGACCTGGTCGAGCGGGTCATCGCGCTGGTGGACCGGGCCGAGTACAAGCGCAGGCAGTACCCGCCGGGGCCTAAGATCACCGGCAAGAACTTCGGCCGCGACCGTCGTCTGCCGATCACCAACCGCTGGCGGGAGCCGTTCGGCCGGTAGTCCCGCCAGCCGAGCCGGTCGTCCCCGCCAGCCGAGTTGAGCGCCCGGGCCGAAGGCCAGATACTTGGACGGTCCCATGTGACTGACCGGAAAGACCGACAAACCGGCGCGGCCCCGCACCGTAAGCTCGGCGGGTGGCGAACCGGCCGGGCCGGGCGCGCGTTCGGAGGCAGGCAGTGAGCGGCGAGAACAGGCCTGCGATCGGCGACTTTCCCGCCGGAGCACAGATCGGCGGTTACCAGATTCGGGAGCTGATCGGACGCGGCGGCATGGCGGTCGTCTACCGCGCCGCCGACGTGCGGCTTGACCGCCAGGTCGCGCTGAAGGTGCTCGCGCCCGAGCTCACCAAGGACGCCGCGTTCCGGCAGCGGTTCATCAGGGAGTCACGCGCGGGCGCGGCCGTCGACCACCCGAACGTCATCCCGGTGTTCGAGGCGGGCGAGGCCGACGGCGTGCTGTTCATCGCGATGCGCTACGTCGCGGGGCGGGACGTGCGGGCGCTGCTCGAACAGGCGGGGCCGCTGCCGCCCGCTCGCGCGGTCAGCATCATCACCCAGATCGCCTCCGCGCTCGATGCCGCGCACGCCCGCGGCCTGGTGCACCGCGATGTCAAGCCCGCCAACATGCTGCTCGGCACCGTCGGCAGCGACACCGCTCCCGACCACGTCTACCTCTCCGACTTCGGGCTCAGCAAGCTGTCGGCATCCGCCGTGTCGCTGACCGGCACCGGGCAGTTCCTCGGCACCATCGACTACATGTCGCCCGAGCAGGTCGAGGGCCGCCCGACCGACGGGCGTACGGACCTGTACGCCCTGGCGTGCGCGGCGTTCGAGATGCTGACCGGCCGGCCACCGTTCCACCGCGACCAGGATCTCGCCGTCATGTGGGCGCAGGTCTCCGCGCCGCCGCCGTCCGCGCGCAAGCTGCGGCCCGAACTGCCCGCCGCGGTGGACCAGGCGCTCGCCAAGGCTCTCGCCAAGGCGCCGGAGAACCGGCAGGCAAGCTGCCTGGAGTTCGCCGCCGAGCTGCGCGCCGCCTGCGCCCTCGGGACCGGCCAGGGCCGGCCCGGTCGGGCCAAGCCGGCCGAGTTCGCCGTCGCGGCTGGTCAGGCTCTGCCCGCCACCGAGCAGGCGCCGGCCGTCTCGCCACAGGAACGCACGCCACAGGAACGCACACCACAGGGCCGCACACCACAGGCCGCGGGCGTGACGCCGCCGGTCGGCGGCGGGACCCCGGGCGGCGAGGCGACGATCACCGAGGCGGTGCGCCCGGTGAGCCGCGGGCCCACGGCCGCCGGCTCGGCTCGCGGCCGGGCACCGGGCGTGACCACCCCCGACCCGTACTCCGGCGGCTACGGCCCGCCCGGGCAGCCGGACCAGCCGCGTGGCGGCGGACCCGGCTATCAGGCACCGGCACCGTACCAGGGCGCGCCGCGGCGCCGGCGCCGCCGGGCACTCCCCTTCCTGCTGGGGTTCGTGATCGTCGCCGCGCTGGCCGGAGCCGGCCTGGTCGCGCTGCACCTGGGCGGCATCGGCAACCCGCACGCCGGGCCGACCACGCCGGTCACCGTCACCGCCACGGCGGGAGCGTCCAGCCCGACCTCGGGACCGAGCTCGCCGACTCCGGCGGTGACCGGCCCCCGCGGGGTCGTGACCGCCTTCTACAACGCGATCGACAGCCACCACTACGGTGCCGCCTACCGGCTGGACAGCCAGGTGCAGTCCAGCCAGTCGTTCGCCACGTTCAAGCAGGGATACTCTGGCACGCAGCACGACGCGCTGACGATCACCGGCGTCTCCGGTGACGTCGTCAGCTTCAACCTGACCGCGGACCAGACCGACGGGTCGGTCAAGTACTACTCGGGCACCTACACCGTGCGCGGCGGCAAGATCGTCCAGTCCAACGTGCGGCAGACCGGCTAGGCGCCTAGATTTCCACGCTCGAGCCCGGTTCCAGCCGCGCGTAGCCGCCGTCGCCGGCGTTCCCGAGCAGCACCCCGGCGAGCTGCCCGATCAGCGCGATGCCGTTGGCGCTCAGCACCGCGTCGTGGATCGCGTAGCTGACCCTCGGCCGCACCGCCCGCGCGTAGTCGAACGTCTCCGACGCCTTCAGCCACGGCGCGCTGATCGGCAGCAGCAGGGCGCGCACCGGCTCGTCGGGGATCGTGAACGCGTCGCCGGGGTGGAAGAGCTGGCCCTGGACGGCGAAGCCGATGTTGGGCACGACCGGCAGGTCGGGGTGGATCGGCGCATGGTCGTGCCCGCAGACGCGCACGTCGAACCCGGCCGCGCTGAACGCGTCGCCGTGGCCGACGGCGTGCACCCGGTCACCCAGGTCGCCGAACTGTCTGGCGACGGCCGCGTTGGTCCACAGCTCCAGGCCGGCGTCGCGCTCCAGCGCCGCCCGCACGACCGCGGCGTCGATGTGATCGGCGTGCTCATGGGTGATCAGGATGGCGCTCGCGCCGGACATGGCGTCCGCGCCGCTCCAGATCCCCGGGTCGAGCACGATCGTCCGGCCGTCCTGCTCGAGCCGGACGCAGGAATGCCCGAGCTTCGTCATCCGCATAGCCGCTCCCGCCGGTTGCCGCCAGGTCTCAGGGCGAACCTATCGCGATGCCAGCCCGGTCAGCAGCTCGTCGACCAGGCGCCTGGCGTATCCGCGGTCGGCCCGCTCCTGGGCGAGGCTGGTCCTGGCGAGCACCGCGCCGGTGAGCATGTCCACGGCCAGCTCGATGCTGGCTCCCTCGCGCAGCTCGCCGGTGGCCACGCCGCGTCGCAGCACCGCCCGCAGCACGTCCCGGCGCGGCTCGACGACCGCCTCGACGTACCGGTCGATCAGCCGCGGATACCGGTCGCCCTCGCCGAGCAGCAGCGCGAACTGCCGCACCTGGCGCGGGTCGACCGACTCGCTGCGCATCGCCTCGAGCAGAGCGACCAGGTCGTCCCTGACCGACTCGCCCTTCGGCTCGGGCAGCGGCCGCCGCAGCGCGCCGAGCGCGTCCAGGAGCAGGTCTTCCTTACCTGGCCAGCGTCGGTAGATGGTCGCCTTGCCCACGCCGGCCTTCGCCGCGACCTGCTCGATGCACAGTCCGTGCGGCCCGGACTCGGCGAACACCTCGAGCGCGGCCTTGATGATCGCCCGGTCGGCCTGCTCGCTGCGTGGCCGGCCGGCCCGGCGCAGCCGGGCGTCCTCGGACGGGTGCGTTGACGTCATGGTCCCGGTCAGTCCTCCATCACGACGGCGACGGCGCCATGGCCGGCATGCGGCTGGCAGGCGGGCTGGTGAAGCGGCTGGTCGGCCGCGGCCCGCCTGGCCGCGGCGCGCAGCCCGGGCATCCAGATCGCGATCAGCACGGCGCCGGTCGCCGCGATCACGCCGGACACGGCCGTCGTCACGTGCATGGCATGCACGAACGACCGGTTCGCGAGCGCCAGCAGCGGCCGGCCGGCCGGCCCGAGGCGGTCGGCCGCCGCCTGCGTCGCGGCGACCGACCGGGCCGCCGCCGCCCGGCTGCCGGCCGGCAGCGCGCCCAGCCCCGGGGCGATCGTGGCCCGGTAGGCGTGGGCCAGGATCGAGCCGAGCACGGCGACGCCGAGCGCGACGGCGACCTGCCGAGAGGTATTCGTGATCGCGGAGCCCGCGCCGCCGCGATCCCGCGGCACCACCGACATGACGGACTCGGTGGCGGTAGGCACGACGACCCCGATGCCCGCGCCCTGGAGGAAGTAGATGCACTCAAGCGCGACGATCGGGGTGGTCATCGTCAGCGAGTGATAGCCGATCAGCGCCGCCGTCACCACGGTGAGGCCGCCCGCGGCAACGCGCTTGGCGCCGAACCGGCCGACCAGGCTCGCGCTCCTGTTCGCCGCGATGAGCTGGCCGCAGGCCACCGGGATGGTGAGCAACCCGGCGTGCACCGGGGTGTACCCGCGCACGTCCTGCAGGTAGAAGCTCATGAAGAAGTACACACCTGACATGGCGAAGAAGTTCAGCGCGATCGCCGCTGCCGCCGCTGACAGCCGCGGGTCACGGAACAGGCTGACGTCGAGTGACGGATCCGGGGTCCTCGACTCGTGCACGCAGAATACCGTCAGGACGGCCAGGCCCGCCGCGATCGGCCAGACGACGCCGCGGTCCAGCCACGAGCCGGCGTCGCCGCCCCTGATGATCCCGTAGACGAGCAGCACGAGACCGGCGATCGACAGCAGCACGCCCAGGTAGTCGATTCGCCCGGGAGCCTGGCTCCTGGACTCGGGCACGAGCAGGATGATCGCGAGCACGCCGGCGGCCGTCAGCGGCACGTTGATCAGGAAGACCGATCCCCACCAGAAGTGGTCGAGCAGCAGCCCTCCGGTCATCGGGCCGATCGCGATCGCCACGCCGACCGCCGACGCCCAGATTCCGATCGCCTTCGGCCGTTCCCGCGGGTCGAAGACGGTGGTGATGATCGACAGGGTCTGCGGCATGACGGCGGCGCCGCCGAGGCCCATCGCGGCGCGGGCCCCGATCAGCTCGGCGGGCGTCTGCGCATAGGACGAGATCAGGGAGGCCAGGCCGAACAGCGCCATCCCGGTGATCAGCATCCGCTTGCGGCCCACCCGGTCGCCGATGACGCCGAAGGTGAACAGCAGCCCGGCGAACACGAGCGTGTAGGAGTTTATCGCCCACTCGAGCTGGCTCTGGCTCGCTCCCAGCCCGGCCCCGGGCTCGGAGATCGTCTTCAGCGCGATGTTCAGCACGGTGTTGTCGAGCACGATCGCGACCAGGCTGATGATCATGACGCCGAGGACGACCCATTTACGCCGGTCGGGGGTCACCGCGGGCAACGCCAATCTCGAGTGCCGTCCTCAATTACGATACGAAACGACATCGTATCGTATCGAGCGTTCCGGCCCGCGGCCGGGCATGCCGGACGGCCACCGGACCGCTTCGCCTGGCCTTCCATGAGAAGTCGCCGCATGTCATCATCGATACGTCCGGGGACGCCAGTGTGGCGCCACGAGACATGGAGGATCACGATGCCCGCAGCACCAGTCCACCCCCCCGACCACGCGCGGCTCTACGGTGGCGCCGGCACCCGCCGGATCACCATCCGGGACCTCGCCGAGGCCAAGGCACGAGCCGAGAAGTGGCCGATGCTCACCGCCTACGACGCGCTGACCGCGCGGGTCTTCGACGAGGCCGGCATTCCGGTCCTGCTGGTCGGCGACTCCGCGGCCATGGTGGTCTACGGCCACGACAGCACCATCCCGGTGACGGTGGACGACCTGATTCCGCTGACCGCCGCCGTCGTGCGCGGCAGCACGCGGGCGCTGGTCGTGGCCGACCTGCCGTTCGGCTCCTACCAGGTCTCGGTGGAGACCGCGATGGCGACCGCGATCAGGTTCCTCAAGGAGACCGGCGCGCACGCGGTCAAGCTGGAGGGCGGGCACCGGGTGCTGCGGTGCGTCGAGGAGCTCGTCGCCGCCGGCATTCCGGTGATGGCCCACCTGGGGCTGACGCCGCAGTCGGTGAACGCGCTCGGCGGCTACCGCGTCCAGGGCCGGGGCGAGGAGGGCGAGCGGCTCATGCACGACGCCAAGTCACTGCAGGCGGCCGGCGCGTTCGCGGTCGTGCTCGAGTGCGTGCCCGCCGACCTGGCCGCCAAGGTCACCGAGACGCTCGCGATTCCCACGATCGGCATCGGCGCCGGACCGGACTGCGACGCCCAGGTGCTGGTCTGGCAGGACATGGCCGGCCTGACGCCGAAGGTGGCCAAGTTCGCCAAGCGCTACGCTGACCTGGCCGGCCTGCTCGGCCAGGCCGCGCGAACGTTCGGCGATGAGGTCGCCGCCGGAGCGTACCCGACGCCGGAGTACAGCTACCACTGAACCGGCCGGTTCGTCCGGCCCCGGGAGGCCTGGGTGGAGCAGGAGCGGCCGGCGCCGGCCCGCCCCGCGCAGACCTGGGATGGCCTGCCGGTCGCCGCCGACGAGCCGCACGGCGCGGCGATCGTCGTGCGGCGGCCGGACGGCCACGGCGGCCGCGAGTACTTGCTGCTGCACCGGGCGCACCGGGGCCCGGACTATGACGGCGACTGGGCCTGGACGCCGCCGTCAGGCGCCCGGCTGCCGGGTGAGCCCGTGCTCGCCGGCGCGCTGCGCGAGCTGGCCGAGGAGACCGGGATCACCTCCGCTGAGCCGGTGCCGGTGAACCTGTCCGGCCCGTGGGCGGTGTTCCTGGCCGAGGTGCCCCGCGCCGCCGCGGTCCGCCTCGACGTCGAGCACGACCGGTTCGCGTGGACGTCGCCCGGCCGCGCGCTGGCGCGGTGCCGGCCGTCCAGCGTGGCGGCCAACATCGCGGCCACCGCAGCGGTGCCTCTGCACGCGGTCGCGTTCCGCCCGCTGACCCGCGCCGACCTGCCCGACCTGGTCGGGTGGCAGCGAGCGCCGCACGCGGCGCGCTGGTTTCCCGAGCGGCTTGACCTGGCCGCTGCCGAGCGGAAGTACGGCCCGAGGATCGACGGCAACGCACTCGTCCACGTGCACGTGGCGCTGGTCGGCGGCCTGCCGTGCGGCTTCATCCAGCACTATCCGGTGCCGGGTCACTCGCTGCCCGACCACGCTGCCGACCACGCCGCCGAGCGCACTGCCGAGTGCGCCGCCGCCGGCCTGGACTTCTGCATCGGCGTCGCCGAGTACACCGGCGTCGGCCTCGGTCCGCAGCTTATCTGGGGCTACCTGCGGACCGTGGTGCTGCCGGCCTGGCCGCGGCTGCGGGCGGTCGTGGCCAGCCCGGAAGCCGCGAACGGCCGGTCGATCCGGGTGCTGGCCAAGGCCGGGTTCCGCCCGCACGGCGAGCCCGTCCCCGGCCCCGGGCCCGGCCGGCCGGAACTGCCGTTCGTGCTCGACCGCCGCCGGATCTTCGGGCCGGGCGGCTGAGCCTCCGGATCTATCGCGCCGGGCGGCCGAGCCGCCGGCCTCACGCGGTGAGCTTGGGCAGCACGTCGCGGCCGAACGCTTCGATCCACTCGGTCTGGTTCCGGCCGACGTTGTGCAGGTAGACGCGGTCGATGCCGAGATCGAGGTAGCGCTGGATGTCGGCCCGGTGCGTGTCGAGGTCGCTGGTGATGAGCATCCGTCCGGCGAAGTCCTCCGGGCGGACGAGCTGGGCCATCTGCGCGAAGTCGTGCGGAGAGCGGATGTCCTGCTTGGGGAACTTCATCCCGCCGTTCGGCCACTCGGTGACCGCGTTGTGCAGCGCCTCCTCGTCGGTGGGCGCCCAGGACAGGTGCAACTGGAGGATCTTGGCCTGTGACCCGGGGTCGCGCCCTGCCTCCCGGGCGCCGGAGTCGAACCGGCCGAGCAGCGATGTGACCTTCTCGGCCGGGGCGCCCGGCGTGATGATCCCGTCCGCCAGCTTTCCCGCCCTCTTGGCGGTCAGCGGCCCGGCGGTGGCGATGTAGATCGGCGGCGGGCTGTCCGGCATTGTCCACAGCCGCGCCGTCTCCATCTTGAAGTAGGTCCCGCGGTGCTTGACGTCCTTGCCGGTGAACAGCTTGCCGATCAGCTCGACCGCTTCCCACATCCGCTCCAGCCGCTCCGGGGCTTCCGGCCAGTACCCGGCGGTCACGTGCTCGTTCAGCGCCTCCCCCGACCCCAGCCCCAGCCAGTGCCGCCCCGGGTACATCGCCGCCAGCGTCGCCGACGCCTGCGCCACGATCGCCGGATGGAACCGGAACGACGGGCACGTTACCCCCGGTCCCAGGTCCCCCCGCGTCCGCTCGCCCATCGCCGTCAGCACGTTCCACACGAACGGCGCCTGTCCCTGCGCCGGCACCCACGGCTGGAAGTGGTCGGCCGCCATCACGCCGCGGAACCCGGCCGCCTCGGCCGCCACCGTGTAGTCCGTCACCTCGACCGGGCCGAACTGCTCCAGCATCGCGGCATAACCGACATGCGCCTGGCTCATCTGTCGCCTCCAGGTTCAGGAATCGTCACTTTCGTAGACTGGCACAGCCCGGCCGGCGCCGCCCGCCGCCGGCATCACCGCCGCGCAGACGCCGGCCAGAAGCCGGGCACATGTTCGGCCAACTCCCGCGGGTTCGCGATTGTTTCTGCCAGCATGAATGGGTGAATGCCGCTCAGGTCGAGGCGCTGCGAGCGCTGCTCGCGTCGTCTGACTGGCTGGAGCGCACCAGGTACTTCGCCAGGGCGCTGCGCGGCCGGTGCAGGACGCCGTACGGGCTGCTCGTGGTGGGCACGCCGGCGCACGAGCCGTGGCACATGACCGCACACCTCGCCGACGAGAGCGCCCTGGCCGGGCTGCCGGGACTGGCGCCGACGCTCGTGCGGTGGACACCGCCGCCGGACGGCCCGCCGCACCTGCGGGTCGGCCTCGACCGGCTCGGGCAGGCAGGCCGCGCCGGGACCGTGCTCGTCGTCGGGTCGGATGCCGCGCCGGACGCCCTGCTCGAGCGGGTTGCCGATGCCAGGAAGGCGGGGGCGGCCATCTTCGCGCTCGACCGCGGCGACGACGAGCTCGA
>WNGQ01008703.1_pt1 | contig 13402 bp, 9 predicted proteins | sample 5407661 | NCBI WGS metagenome assembly WNGQ01 (sample SAMN13153382, study PRJNA577476) | soil metagenome | isolation source: 60 cm soil or saprolite under Garry oak tree replicate 2 | place: USA:California | collected 2016-06-15
ACGCTTCCAATCTCGCCAGTGGGCTGATCCGCCGGCCGCATCCTGTCGGTGTTACATCCAACCTCCAGCTCGGCGCCGCTATCAAATCCCCATAGCGCCCGCTGCAATATCAGTGCCAAACTTCCCGCGACTTCGTGCCTTGGCGCTTTTTGGACGCCGGCCGCCACAGCGCGTGGAAGAGTTCATCATGCCGGCGTCCAAAAACCTGCACAACAAGAGACTCATGCACTGCACCAAAACAGGCATGAAATTCAGCACCGAAGCGGAAATGTTGGTGTGCATGAACTTAGGGGGACCTGCGCCGATTGCTCGAGGGGCAGGTAGCATGCTGACAGGACGCCGGCAGCAGCGCCCGCTTACGATCTATCTTTCGCGCTGTTGAGGCGTGCGGCAAGGACCAGTGGTGACTTCTGGGAAACGGGGATGAGGGTGACCATGACGGACCGTACGGGAGGATGCGCTTGTGGCGCGATCCGATTTAAGATCACAGCACCACTGATGGGTGTCGAGCCGGCTGTCCGGCACCGGCCTTGAGGTCTCGCCTGGCCTCACGGTCAGCCGCGAGCGCGAAACCAGGCATTGGCGGCCAATGATCGTCAGAGGTACATTGCTTACACCTACGTTGCTTACCTCTTGTCTCAGCCCGCATTCACCGGATATGCTTGGCATCTGACCGGTCGCGGGGACGTTGCCTCGGGTCTTTGGCTCCGCATCCGGCGGGCGGGACCACGCTGATGGTGGCTTACCTGAACGTGGAGCAGCGCATCGCGGGCGAGGCCCGGGTGGCGCGCCGTCGACCTAGCTTCCTAGGGCGTGATTCGCACGTCGCGTACGCGTTCATCGCACCGGCATTCTTCCTGCTCGTGGTCCTGGTCGCCTACCCGTTCGTGCTCTCGGTCTGGTTCAGCCTGAGCGACGCCCGCGTCGGCAACGCCGGGAGCTTCGTCGGGCTCACCAACTTCAGCCGTTTGCTCTCGAGCTCGATCTTCCTGCAGACGCTGCAGAACACCATCGTGTTCACCGCGGCGGCCCTGGCTGCCAAGACGGTGTTCGGTATGGGGTTGGCGCTGCTTCTCTTCCGCGTCGTACACTTCAAGCGGCTGATCCGCGGCGCCGTGCTGTTACCGTTCATTGTGCCCACCGCGCTCAGCGCACTGGTTTGGTGGTGGATGTTCGAGCCGCTCTACAGTGTCGTGAACTGGACGCTGAAGAGTCTGCACATCATCGACCACGACATCCCGTGGCTGTCCGACCCCTACCTCGCGATGTTTACGGTGATCCTGGTCAACATCTGGCGCGGCCTGCCCTTCTTTGCGATCACGCTGCTCGCCGGTTTGGTAGCAATCCCGCGCGAGCTTTACGAGGCGGCGCAATCGGATGGCGCCGGCCCCATCGCGCGCTTTTGGTACATCACCCTGCCGTTGCTGATGCCGGTGCTCGCCGTGGTGATCCTGTTCTCGACGATCTTCACCCTGTCGGATTTCAACATCGTGTACGTCCTGACCAGGGGTGGGCCGATGAACATGACGCACCTCTTCGCGACCTACTCCTTCGCGCTGGGCCTGCAGGGCGGGCAGATCGGGCAAGGCGCCGCGGTCTCGCTGTTCCTGTTCCCGATCCTGCTCGCTGTCGTGTTCGTGCAATTGCGCCTCGTGCGCAAGGCGGCGCTTTATGAGTAGAAAAAGCAGGGCGCGCTGGGCGCGCGACATCCGGCCGCTGTTCACGGTCTACCTGCCGGTGCTGCCCTATGTGCTGTTCGCGCTCTTCCCGCTCTACTTCATGCTGGTGACCTCGCTCAAGAGCAGCGCCGAGCTCTACGACGTCAACGCAGTCCCGTTCTGGATCGCGCGCGGGCTCACCGCCGACCATTACAGGCTCCTGTCGACGGATACGCCGTTCTGGAGCTGGTTCGCCAACAGCCTGATCGTCAGCTTGGCGTCGACGGTGATCTCGGTCGCCTTGGGCGTGCTCGCCGCGTACCCGCTGGCGCGGATCCGGTTCGCCGGGGCCGACTCCTTCGGGGTGGCGATTTTCGTCACCTACCTGGTGCCGCCCTCGCTCCTGTTCCTGCCGCTCAGCACCGTGGTGAACTGGCTCGGCCTCTCGGACACCCTGTGGGCGCTGATCGTAATCTACCCGACCTTCCTTGTCCCGTTCTGTACCTGGCTCCTCATTGGGTACTTCCGCACCGTACCCAAGGAAATCGAGGAATGCGCCATGCTCGATGGGTGCAGCCGGTTGCAGAGCATGCTGCTCATCCTACTGCCGGCCGCGCTTCCCGGCGTGATCTGCGCGGCGCTCTTCGCCTTCACGCTCTCGTGGAACGAATTCCTTTACTCCCTGGTGTTCGTCTCGCCTGCCGAGCTCAAGACGATGACGGTCGGCGTTTTCTCCGAACTCATCCGTGGCGACATCTACTACTGGGGTTCGCTGATGGCGGGGGCCTGCATCGGCTCGTTGCCGATCGTGATCGCTTACGTGTTCTTTCTCGACTACTACGTTTCCGGCTTGACCGCCGGAGCAATCAAATAACCGCGCCAGCAACCGCGCGCAGGCCGGCGCCAGAAGCAATTCGGCCCGCGCCACACATGGAGGAAACCACATGGCGAAATCCAGCGTCACCAATCCGCGCTGCCCGGGACGGCGGCAATTCCTGCGCACGGCGGCGGGCGGCGCCGCAGGCCTTGCAAGCATACTCGCCCTGCGCCAACCGCCGGCCTATGCGCAGACCCGCGAGCTCACCTTCCTCACCATTGCGAGCTTTGTGCCGGAGACCGACAAGGAACTGAAGCGCCAGTTCGAGGAGTGGGGCGCAAAGAACAAGGTGAAGGTCAGGCTCGACATCATTGCGCACCTGCAGTTGCAGACCAAGAAGGCTGCGGAGGTCCAGGCGAGATCCGGGCACGACCTGACGGCCCTCGGCCCCGGGCTCGGCGACGCTGACCTCTACTTCGATTACCTCACCGATCTCAGCGATGTCTCCGCCGACGTCGCGCCGAAAAACGGTGGATGGCTCAGCCCGAACGACTATCTGATCCGCGGCAAGTGGGCGCTGCTGCCATGGTGGCTGCCACCGTTCCCGATGGCGATCCGCACCGACCTCCTCGAGCAGATCGGCGAGAAGAACCCCGACACCTGGGAGGACTGGCTGCGGATCGGCAAGAAGGGGAAGGCGATCGGGCATCCGTTCGGCACCGCGCTCGGTCATAGCGCCGATGCCAATACCACGCTGCTGTCGATCCTGTGGTCCTACGGCGGCTCCTACGTGGCGAAGGACGGCGAGACGGTGACGATCAACTCGCCTGAGACGCGCGAGGCGATGGAGTTCGTGAAGCGACTCTATGCCGAGGCGATGGACCCCGAGGTGCTGGCCTGGGACGACGCCAGCAACAACCGCTGCCTCAACGCCGGCAAATGCATCGCCATCCACAACCCGATCAGCGCGTTCGAATCGGCGAAAAAAGACAAGATCCTGGTGCCCGGCACGCAGCAGCCGATCGCCGAAGTGATCGACCACATCAACACGCCGCGAGGTCCGAAGGACCGCAAGGCCACAACAGCTTTCTTTTGCGTCGGCATCTGGAACTTCTCGAAAAACGTCGAGCTCGCCAAAGACTTCCTGCGGTTCCACTTCCTGCCTGAGAACCAGGCCAAGTGGGTGGAAGCCGGCCACGGCTTCAACATGCCGTTCTTGAACAACCTGACCAACCATCCGGTCTACAGGAGCGACCCGCAGTACCGGCACATTCCCGACGTGGCCAAGGTCACGGTCCCGCCGTCCTGGCCAGGACCGACCACCGCGGCCTCGCAGCAGGTCTGGGATCTCTACATCATCCCCGACATGTTCGCGCAGTACGCAACCGGCCGGATGACGCTCGACCAGGCGATCAGCTGGGGCGAGAAAGAAATGCTGGCAATCTACAACAACAAGCGGCGGACCTGACCGTTTGTCAGCCGCGCACGGCCTTGCTATTCTATTTGAACGCGATTAGGGGGCATACCCAACTAGGCAAATGTACCCCGAGACTTTTGTAACAAATGCGATTTTCTGGACGGGTGTCTTATCCGCTCCGGGATGCGGCGACAGATAACTGACCTCAGAGAAAACTCCTTCTTGGGCCTTGGCCAATTCTTCACCGTAGGGCTTTCCTGAAGCGTCCTTGCTGTCTTTTTGAACAATGCCAAGGCGCGCCGGATTCGGGTTTGCAACCATTTTGCCATCCGGACCAGCACAGGTGGGGTACAAATCCCTGTCGCTGAATTTTGGGTCGCTTTTATTGATTTGGGCGATTGTCTCGGCAGGATCTGCTTTGATACCAGCGATAACCCTTTCCAACATGGCGCGGGCCTCAACCGCGTTGCCGTATTGCTGCTGACCAATCGCTGCTTGCATGGACGCGAGGGCAACGGCGCCCGCAATAAAGAACTTGCACATCATATTCCTACTCCCAATGGTCCGATTAGCGGGTAATCAATCACGACGGTTATCCCGCGAAGTATTGCAAAAAAACGTCAACGTTATCGGTTTGTGCCCCGAAGAAGGCAGCCGACCATGAGAACTTTCAACTACCGCTACGCTCGCGCCCCGAGCGGCATAGCAACAGTCGCACCCCAGAAGTGTGATGAACTCGCGCCGCCGCATTTGAACCCGCCAAGAACGTGCCTTCAAATCTCTAAGTTATCGCAGGCTCGACCGTACAGAGAGTGACAAATGGCCGCTACAATTCTCGGGCGTGATCAGGTCCAATGTCCGGTGTGGGTCAAAAACGGAAGTGGCGGCGCTTCCACGTTATGTCTGCGTTACCCCACAAAGCAGACATCAACGCCCGCGACTGCGACGTCCGTTTCGTGCCAGAAGCAGAAGCTGACACAAAGACCGGCGCGGCCCGCTGACGGCTGGCGTGATGAAATCCGACCGAGCTAGTTCCAGTAAAGACCAATGATGGCGATGGAGGCTATGCCGATCCCGGCGGCGATGAAGCCTTTGGCCAAGCGGGAAGCCGACTTCAGCGACGATAGATGACGGCCTTGATCCGATCTAGCTAAGTAGCCCCGCACGATGACGTCCTCGTCGTATTCCGCCATTGCTCGCACGTATTCTCCGAACCCACATGCGATCACTAGCGCTCCGATGACCGCAAGACCGGCAAAGCCTAGCAGCGGAAACAAAAGCATCGGGAGCATGCCAAGTAAGAATATGGGGAAGAGCGGAACAAGCAGCACTAACTCGGAATAATCTTTGCGCATCGGAGGTCTCCCAAAACAGCGAAACTGTGGAGGCAGCCTTCCAGCATCATAGCATGAAATTACATTGTTCAGCGCCCTTTCATCGGCCGCTATGGGTGACTAGCGTCGCCCTTTGCGATAGACGGCCGCGCGTCGACGTCCGCTATGCCTCGATCGCGACCAAATGATGCAGCACAGCGACATGTCGCGATGTGCCATGAAGAGACTCATGCACCGCAGCAAATAACCGCTCTATTCAATCACCTCGTCGGCGCGGGTGAGGAGTGTCGGCGGCACAATGATATCAAGCGTCTTTGCAGTCTTCAGATTGATCACCAGTTCGTACTTGGTCGGTTGTTCGACCGGCAGGTCGGCTGGCTTCGCTCCCTTGAAAATCTTGTCGACGAAGCCCGCAGCACGCCGATATAGGTCTCGAAGATCCGCCCCGTAGGTCAGAAGGAAGCCGGCATCCGCATACTCTCTCCCTACCGAGGCGGCTGGCAAACGGTTCCTTAAAGCCATTTCTACAATCTGGCTGCGATAGTTGAACAGCACACTATCTCCCAGCATCACGAACGCCTGTGCGCGCTCCCGCACCATTATCGCAAACGCTTGTTCAAGCGCGTCCAGCCCGCGTGCTTCGACCGCGACAAGCGTCAACCCCATCGTCGGGGCGATCTTCATCATCGATGTTAGCCGGCTACGAGTGTACGCAACGTCCGGATTGAACAGAATACCCACCCGTGAGAGGTTCGGTAGTGTTTCCTTCAGCAACTCAAACCGCTTGCCGAAAATCTCGCTGCCTGTATCCACGGCGAGCCCGGTGACGTTCCCGCCGGGGCGCGCCAGACTGGCGACAAGCCCCGTCCCGACCGGATCGACACTGCTGATCATGACAATCGGGATGGTCGTGGTCGCCTTCATGGCCGCAACAGTACTCGGATTGAGCACGGTGACGATGACGTCCACGCCAAGCCGGACCAGCTCCGTAGCTAGTGCGGGCAGCCGTTCCAGTTCGCCGTTAGCGAAGCGGTACTCGATGGCGACATTCTCGCCAACGCGGTAGCCGGGGCTTCGCAGGCCTTCTTCCAACGCTCTAGTGAGATAGAGCGGCATTTGCTCCCGGGATGGGATCCCGAGGTACCCCACCCGGTAAGCCCGTCCTGCCGGTTGTTGCGCACGCGCGGCCAGCGGCCACGCCGTCGCACCGCCGAGAAGCGTGATGAACTCGCGTCGCTTCATGCCTGCCCCCAAGGCTCAGAAGACGGCATCGTAGCGGTTTAGCCGGGCACATTGATAGGGGCTTGAAACCAACTTCGCTAACGCAACATGAGAAGTGCCCGATGTCGCAGTTGGGTCAAACTGGGAAACACTCGGCACGAGCAGATGTCTTCCGCTCTTCTCCCAAGAACGGACATTGGTTTACGCCCCAAAATATTGCGCAGATCAGATGTTATGAAAGAAGTCGGCCTGTGGCCCAATGCGAGCTAACCCGGCCCTGCGGGAAGGCTAAGTGGCTGCACCTCCATTTCACTCCACAAGCGCCCCCCCCAAGCGGATAACGCACTTCGATCAGTTCACTCCGTTGTCGGGGACAAAGCGGATGCGAGCCAGTTTGTCTCCAGCCGTCAGCTAAGCCGCAACCACGAGCTAACGCGCACATCCGCACCTCAGTCTTCAATGGCTGCCTCAATCCAAGTTGACTCTTGGTCAAGGTTACAGCTGTTCCGGGAGAGAAGGCGCACGCGATCGTTTTCTCGGATAGTCCGCATCCGGTACCATCGTGCTTCATCTCACAGACGTTATGACGCCCGCAAGGAGCCGAACCGTGTCGGTGACCTGGGTGTGGCGACAAGGCCCAACGGGGGCTTGGCCGGCCAAACCTCGCCGCCCGCCCGTCGGCGGTCTGCTGGCCCATCGAGACAGGCGTCTCCGTGAATGGCATCACACTCAACTCCAGGAAGACATGCTATAGTTGCTTTGCCGGTCCGGCTAAATCACGCGCCGTAGGAACTATGAACCTGTTTCCGATGAGCCTAAACGTTGCGCCGGCATTCTTAACTGCGGCAGCGGCTTGATCACATCGCAAGTACACAAAGGGGAGTGAAGAAGCGACGGGAATCCAATGAGCGACGACGTGCAAACGTGGTTGCGATCGCTCGGTCTCGAGCAATATTCCGATGCCTTCGCCGCCAGCGACATAGACCTGAGGGTGCTCCCGCATCTCAACGAAGCGGATCTTCGCGAGCTAGGGCTGTCCCTCGGACACCGCAAGATCCTGTTGGCTGCGGTGGCGGAGTCCTTCGGGACAGCCTCGCCGCTAATAGGCACTATTGCCGCCAATGCTAACCACCAGCCCGTCCCGCATATTGCTTCTTCGGAGCGACCACCAGAGCGACGCCTCCTGAGCGTCCTGTTCTGTGATTTGGTTGGGTCCACCGAATTATCTCGGCGGCTCGATCCGGAAGATCTCCGGGAGGTACTTCGCAGTTACCAAGATCGGGTCGCTGAGACTGTGATCCGGTATGGAGGCTACGTCGCCCGCTACATGGGTGATGGTGTTATGGCGTATTTCGGGTGGCCATGCGCCTATGAGGATCAGGGCGAGCGTGCAGTTCGAGCCGGGCTCGAGGCTCTGGCCGCCGTGCAAGTGCTAAAAGCCAAAGACATCGAACTCAAGGCGCGTGTTGGCATTGCCACGGGACAAGTCGTTGTAGGGGACCTCATCGCCGGCTCTGTTCGAGAGGAGGGCGCGGTCGCGGGCGAGACGCCTAATCTCGCAGCCAGGCTCCAGGCGATCGCCCAACCTAATCAACTCGTTATCGCGGAGTCGACCAGGCGATTGATCGGCGGCGCTTTCGTTATTGAGGATCTTGGCGAGATACCCCTCAAAGGATTCGGGACCGGCACGAATGTGCATCTCGTCAAGTCGGAGCGCGAGGTCGAGAGCCGCTTCCGCGCCGCTCATGCGGGGGAGTTGTCACCATTCGTTGGACGCGTACATGAACTCACGCTCCTCGTTGAAAGATGGGATCTCGCACGCGCGGCGAAGGGACAGGCGATCCTGCTTTCGGGGGAGGCCGGCATCGGCAAGTCGCGGATCGTCGAGGTGTTTACAGAAAAGCTCGGTCCAACACCCCACGCGGTCATCCGTCTTCAGTGCTCACCTTACCATAGCAATAGTGCACTGTTTCCCATCGTTCAGAACTTGTCGCGAACGGCCGCCTTTCGGCCTGAAGACCACAACGATCAGCGCCTCGACAAGCTCAAGCACATGCTCGTCAATCTGGGCATTGACACCAGTACAGTGGGAGCCGTCTACGCCGAGCTCCTTTCACTTGATTACCATGATCGCTATGGCGAGCTCGAGCTCGCGCCGCAGCAAAGGAAGATTCTCACCTTGCAGACTCTGGTCGAGCACTTCCTGCAGCGGGCAGAACGCGTCACTCTGCTGCTAATTGTTGAGGATGCCCACTGGATCGATCCCACCACGACTGAGCTACTCGATGCACTATTGGAACCGATTAATCGAGCATCTATCATGTTGCTCGTGACGCATCGGCCGAGCTGGAAATCCGAATGGCCCCGCACATACGGCCATGTGCTTCCGCTTTCCATCGGGCCCCTCGCTCAGCCCCTCGGCGCCGACATGGTACGAAACATTGTAGGCCTTAGTGCCAGCGCTCGACTGGTCAAGGAAATCGTTGGTCGGACCGACGGAATCCCGCTATTCATCGAGGAGATGGCCCGCTTCCTTGTTGAACAAGACGCAAGCGGCCGCGAAATTGAGATGGTGCTGCCAGCAACACTGCAGGGCTCCCTATTGGTGCGCCTAGATCGCTGTCAGCCGGCGGCAAGGGAGGCTGCGCAAATTGCCTCCGTCATCGGCCGCGAGTTTAGCCGAGACCTCCTTACGCATGTTTGCGGGTTCCCGTCCGCAGACCTTGATGCTGCAGTCGCCGAGCTCATGGCGTCGCACCTCGTTATGAGGGCGTCCGAAGATGTCCTCGTCTTCAGGCATGCCCTAATTCAGGATGCGGCGTACCAGTCTCTTCTAATGAGCAAGAGACAGCTGTATCACGCGGCGATCGCCCGCGTCCTGACCAAGTACCGTGAAGTAGCAGACACGCAACCCGAGCTGATCGCGCGACATTTTTCCGAAGCCGCATTACCGGAGTCGGCCCTTCCGTTCTGGCGGCGTGCAGGCGATCGCGCGATCGCGCGCTCGGCAAACTACGAGGCCATAGACCATTATGAGAAGGTCTTGGCTATTGCCCAGAAGTTACCCGACGCGCAAGGTCGCGAAGACGCTGTCCTCGAGACGAAGATTGCGCTGGGCTGGGCGCAGATTGCCGCCGGCGATCTGCGACAGGCATCCGCCACTTTCGCCGACTCCGCTCACGAAGCGAGAGCTCGCGCCAAGCCTGATGCGCTCGCCAATTGCGCCATTGGACTTGGGCAGGCTCATTTCTACTATCATGACTCCCTCGATCCCTCGATCAAGCTTCTGCTCGAAGCATTGTCCGCGATCGAAGCAAAAGACACTCGACAGCGCTGCCAGATACTGAGCGCACTCGGCAGAGCCTTTTACATGAACGGCGATCTTGAGCAAGCCGGTGCATTCAACTCCAAGGCCATCGAGATTGCACGTCGCATCGATGATGATCGCACTCTCTGTGAGGCTTTGTTTAATCCGCTCCTCGTCCCGGCAGCCCTTTCTGGGACACAGTCTCAGGACTTACTCAAGCGCCTGGGCGAGCTGCTAGCCATCGCAGATCGACTCAACGACGCGGACTTCCGTACCCGAGCCCTTGCCACGCGGATCTATTATTCTGCCGAGTTCGGTGACCGCGAAGGAATGATAGGAGCTCTGGACACGTTCTGCTCACTGACTGAGGGGCGGCAAATGACGCACCAGCAGTGGGTCGGACAACATGGGCGTGCCATGCTGGCGTTATTGGTCGGCGACTTTGCAGCCGCAGAGGAGTTTGCTGAAAAGGCCCATGAGCTCGGTCGCCGGAGATATGGCGAGAGCGTCGAGGGCGTCTATGGCATGCAGATGTTCACGATTCGCCGCGAGCAGGGACGCCTTTCGGAGGTAGCTCCGATCGTCAGACATTTCATTGACAAAGGCGCTCTAAACACCTGGAAGCCCGGATTCGCGGTCGTGGCGGCAGAGCTCAAGTTCAAGCCGCAGGCGCAAAGGCTGCTTGATGAATTGAGGGACACCGGCTTTACGCTTCCAATGGATGCGATGCGCAGCACTACGCTGTCCTATCTGGCGGATGTCTGTGCAGCACTGGATGATGCGGTTATCGCACCCGCCCTCTACGATCTGCTCGAGCCCTATCGCCACATGACAGTTACGGCAGGCGTCGTGACGGTGTGCTACGGATCAGCCGGCCGCTTTCTCGGAGAGTTGGCCGACGTACTAGCGGACTGGAATCGGGCCGAACAGCATTTTGACGAAGCTCTCCAGATGGATCGGGACATGCAGGCATGCCCCTGGCTCGCACACACGCAGCACCGTTTCGCGCGCATGCTGCGCCGTCGTAGCCGGCGTGGCGACCTCGAACGCGCCGAGATCCTACTGAATGAATCGTGGACGACTGCATGTCGCCTGAAGATGACAGCCTTGATGGATAAGATCCGGGAGCAACGGCACTGAAACCACATCACACATAGGAGAGGGCCATGCCACGTTTCATGATCGAGCGGAATTTCGCCGAAAGACTCGAGATGACAAAGGAGGGAACAGAAACAATCAACCTCATCAACGATGAGGAAGGCGTGAAGTGGCTGCTTACTTTTCTCAGCGCCGACAAGCGCAAGACCTATTGTCTTTATGAAGCCGAGAGTGCCGACGCAATTAGAAACGCGGCACGGCGCAATGATATTCCGGCCGATGTGATCATCCAAGTGGATGAGATAACGCCTGCAATGTTCGCGTAAAGAAGTTGCAGGGTTGAAAGTAGGTAGCGCAAAGGCCGTGCCGGGACCGAGCCTGAACGACATTGACCCAACGGGCACAGAGGGCTCGCTCGGGCCTCGCGAGCGGCCCATTCCAACTTGCTGTGCTGGCGGCACTGGCCGACGCTTGCCTCCGGCTGCTGATGATCTTCCGCAGGCGCGCGAACTGTCGCGCCGATCTGGGCTTTTAATCCACGAACGGACATTCGCGCATGAGATGCTACGGAAGAAGCACCAATGGCCAACAACCAGGTTAGATGCTCGACCAAGGCGGCCTATGAGACAGCATTCCTCACAAATCTGCCGTCGACACCCTACCATGTATCGCGCGGTACGAAGCGCGCTTCTATTCGCCCAGCACTTTCTTGACGAAAGCGAGTTGCCCATGATGCCCAATGAGACGCTGCTGGCAGGCATCGCAACAAATCACCTCCTGTTGCGCCACGCCGCGATCTGCAAACACGAGTTCTAACAGCCACGTCGAAAATCTCCTGCGTGCAACTCGTTTTGGTCCCGTAAAATACCTAACCAAAGAGTCGCGGAAGCATCCGCTACTCGTCGCTAAATTTGCCATCCTATCGATTTGCTGGGCTTTGCGGCTCGACGCAGCCTTGGTTTCGGCAGCCGACAATTGCGCGTTCCCAACCGCCCGATCGGCCATAAACTGCAGGAGGCCGATATCGCGTTTTGCATTGCTTCGATCATGGAGCAACACCGCGACAGAGGCCTTGCCGTCTCGGCCAGCACGTCCGAATTCCTGCAAATAGTCCTCGATCGAAGCTGGATGCTGCCAATGAACGACCATGCGAACATTTGGCATGTCTAGACCCATGCCGAACGCGCTCGTACAAATGATCCGATCGACCTCTGGTCGACTATCGCCAACAAACCGCTTCAGGAGTTGCTCCCGATCCCAGGCATCGCCGAGCCGCGAGTAATAAAAGGGCGTTTCCAGCCCATGCTCACCTAGATAGTTTTGTAACGCCTGACCAACTTTGAGGGTTGGCACAAAGATCATCACTTTGCCATCGCCCGGCATGCGAAGTCGGCAGAGCTGCGCGACGGCCCGTGCGCGTCCTTCGACGGCTACGGTCCATCGAAGAAGCGCAATGTTAGGACGGTCGACCCCGCGGACGAATACTTGGGCGCCTGGGATTCCGAGCGACATCAAGATGCGCTCTTGCATGTCCTGTCCAGCCGTCGCCGTGAACGCCAAAATCGGCGGCGAACCCAGGGCCTCGCGGACCTCTTTGAGGCGGCCGTACTCCGGCCGAAAATCCGCGCCCCACTGGTCCACGCAGTGGGCCTCGTCGATCACCAGAAACGCGGGACGAACTGACCTGAGCAACTGTTGTTCACTGACATTCCGAACAAAGAACCGCTCTGGCGCCACGTAAAGCAACTTGAAATGGTTGCTCGCCAAGAGCCGGTAGCGAAGGCGCTTCTCGTCCGCATCGATGTCGCTGTTGATGTAACTGGATGGAATCTTGCGCCTCAGCAGTGCGGAGACCTGCTCGCCCATGAGCGCTTTCAGCGGAGAAACGACCACGCTGACCCGCCGCCGCAGAACTGCCGGCAATTGAAAGCACAGTGTCTTGCCAAAGCCCGTTGGACTGACAACCAGAATCGATCGACCCGCAAGGGCTGCTTGGACAACCGCCAGCTGACCGTCGCGAAAGCGATCCAAGCCGAATAGGCGGAGCGCCGGCCCGAAACTTTGGCTCTCCTCAGATACCTCACTCCGTCGATCAAGCCACCGCGCCAGTCTCACGGCCCATCGTTCGATGGCACGACGCGCCAATCCGGCAGCGAGTTTGGGATGATGCGCCGCGTGACAGCCGTCGCACAGGGTGATCAAATTTGATGGCTCATCGCTGCCGCCGGCCGACCGCGGCAGGAGGTGATGAATATCAGCTTCATCGCGATTGCACGGCTTGTCGCATTCGACGCACTTGAATTTGTCACGTCGAAGTATGCTCTCTCTAACTCTGCGCCATTCTCCTTCGGCTGGGCCCGTCAAACTGATTTCGCTCCCTGAATGGACGATAGCTGGAGTTCGAGCCGGCCCACCGCGATGGCAATGGAGCGACTTTGTCGAGGACCCGCTCGCATCAAGGTTGTACTACCGAACCGTTCGGGAAAAGAAAGTGCTTGGCCAGGGTTAAGGCGTTGCGACGGTTTGGCGCACAAGCGATGCCCCCGGACG
>WNGQ01011031.1_pt1 | contig 13400 bp, 8 predicted proteins | sample 5407661 | NCBI WGS metagenome assembly WNGQ01 (sample SAMN13153382, study PRJNA577476) | soil metagenome | isolation source: 60 cm soil or saprolite under Garry oak tree replicate 2 | place: USA:California | collected 2016-06-15
AATACCGAGCCACGCTCCGCCAATCAGGTAAGCCCCCAATACATCGCTCGCCCAGTGATCACCCAGGTAGATACGTGAAGGACCTACCAGGATAATAAAGAACGCCGAAACAATTAATAAGGCGATGCGCCACCAGTGCTTCCCCTTAAAAAGAATTATACCCAGCGAAAACAGAAACCCCCAAAAAGCGACGTACTGCATCACATGTCCACTTGGAAAGCTGTTCCCAGAGGCTGCCTGTATAATCTCTACAAGTTGCGCGTTTGGACGTGGACGCGCCACGATTAATTTGATCAGTCCGTTCAACAGCGTGCTCGTGGCACAAGTAGCCACGAGCATAATAGCTTCTAAACGCAGGCGTACTAGCCAGAGGATGGCGGCAGCTAGCAAGACAAGACCTGCGGAGAGCAGCAGTACTGAACCGATGTAACTGACAGCAATCATTGTAAACTTCAACCACGGAGACTGGTTCTCTTGAAACTCACGTGTTATCGCGACGTCAATCGGCAGGACAGGGTGATAATGCACCCACCATGCCAGAGCCGCAAAAAGAGCCACTTGTAAAGCATACAATACCAATAATATTTGACCTCGTTTGAGCGTACGATACCATGGTAAATGAGCCGCAGCTACCTCTTGTTGTGCTCCCTCGACGACGGCCTGGGTACGTTCCCGAAGTTGTTCTGTATTCGGTTTCTGTTCGTCTTCTTGCCTTCGTTCATCGACATGTTTTTGTTGCATAATGTCTCCTGGATACCATTCCTTTTAGAATACTAATAGTACGTTTTTGGCATGGAATATGTTTCTACTGGTAGCGCTTTTCAAAAGCTATTGAATGTGTTCCCCACCCCAAACGAGAGAAAGCGCGTGGTGCGTTGGGCCCCCGCCCAACGCACCACGCGCTTTCTCTCGTTCTTTTGCCGCCGCAGGCGGCTCGTCTTAGCTGAGCGATGTGACTTTTGAGACCGTGGAGGCAATACTCACGTACATGTTGCGGCTGCGCCGCAAATTGTCCTTTTATACAAGTTTGTGTGTGTTGGGCGTGCGCGCCAGCGCACGCCCAACACACACAAACTTGTACTTCAACGTGTGGTCGCCGAAGGCGACCCGCCTGCACGAGGCTATTGCTCCCACGGTTTGAGAAGCCATTTTTCTATTTGAGGGAGTATTGACGAAAGCTACCTTTCCCGTTACATTTCCTACAGAAGAAAGAAAGAGTATGAAATGAACACGGCAATTTAGGAGTTTACTATGCCTTACCTGGAAATTCGAGAAGCACGGCCAGAGGACCGCGCGGCAGTGCTGGCATTTTGCGCCCACACATGGGAATGGGGCGACTATATCGAGTTTGTTTGGGATGAGTGGCTGCATGATCCGCATGGAGTTCTCTTCGTGGCCACAATTGATGGTCAACCAGTAGGGATAAGCCGTATCCGAATGCTTAACGAAACGGATGCCTGGCTAGAGGGCATGCGAGTTGACCCGGCCTTTCGTCATCGCGGACTGGCCACGGCTCTCCATAATGCACAGCTGGTAGAAGCTATGAAGCGTGGAGCTACCAGTGCTGGGCTCATCACGGAGTCTACCAATACAGCTTCTGTTTCGCTGATCGAACGCGGTTTCTTTCGCCAGGTAGGGGCATTCGCACTGTTCAAAGCAACGCCGGCAACAACACCTGCTAAACGTGACTATGGTCTGGAGAGGCCACAATTGGCAACAAAAGCCGACCTTGATGACATTATCAACTACCTCAATGCTTCAAATATTTTCCCTGCTGTAGGTGGCCTGTATTATTGTGCTTTCACGGCCTACGCCATTACTAATGACTTGCTGGAGGCAAAAGTATCGGCTCAGCAGGTATATATCATGCGTCGTTGGGATCGCCTGGATGGGTTGGCACTTGTGGAGTCACGCAGTGGACGCCAGGGGTCACAACTCTCCATTGGCTATATTGATGGTACAACCGAGTCAATTAGTCTGATTGCATATGACCTGCGCCGTAAGGCAGCCGCCATGGGTTTAGAGAGCGTAACTGCATACGTGCCCGATCTGATGATGGTACGCGACGCATTTGTTGGGGCCGAGTACGAATGGGATGGCAAAGTGTTCTATACCTATGAAAGGAACTTAACCTGACCAGCTTTATACGGGATTTAAGATGGCATCGAGATTCTTGAATTCATGGAAGCGTAGAAGCCAGCAGCCATAATTCATACCACCACCAACCGCAGGCAGAGCCATCCATTGACCGTCCTGGAGTCGTCCCTGGCGCAGCAGTTCAACCAGGGCTGTTGCAATGCTGGCATTAGAGAGATTGCCGTAATAGCGGAAATTATCAACAAGCTTGTCCATAGTCGTATCGGGCCAACCGTAATCGTTTATCAGCAATTCCCCCATACGGCGTGTAATGCGTGAGTTGGCCTGGTGCGGCACAATATAGGCAAGTTCGTCGGGAGGCAGTTCTGCATGACGGCAGAGGACATCGACGGACTCCGCCATGGCACGAGGGGCTTCGCGGAAGACTTCTTTGCCGTTCATCTTGGTGTAACCGACCAGGTATTGCGAAAGTACCTGGTTGAGTTCTTTCCCATTACCATCCTTGAAAAGCTGTTGTATTTTTATATCAACTTCCGCCATCTCGATCACATCTTTGCGTAAAGGGGTCTGGTAGTAGAGCGAGGGCCCTTGATTCGCATCGGAACCATTAATGACATAGGTATCCTCATCGCCTCGCTCCAGGAGGAAAGCCGATGCTCCCTCACCGAACAAAGAGCTTGTCTTCCAGTCCAGGACATGCATAATATTAGGCAGCAATCCTTCGGAGGTAACCATCAGTACCAGCCTGGCAGTACTGGCGGCCAACACTTCGGCGCATGTTTGAAAGCCTTCTGTCTGGCAGGCACAGGCTCCTTTGAGCATAGTGGCGCGTATCGGCCCCAATCCCAGGCGCAATTGTACCAGCCCGGCAATGGTAGGAAAGGCGTCGTTATCTGAAGAAGACGCTCCGATAACCGTATCAATTTCAGAGGCATCACGGCCTGCACTGGCGAGAGCTCGTCGGGCAGCTATAACGGCCATATCTACCAGCGACTCGTCTCGTGGGGCCTTGGAGTCAGCAATCAGCCCGGGGGCATCATCGCCTGCCATTTTGCGGCATAGTTCCAGGGTACAGGTCCGTACATGACGGGTACTCAGGCCTGTCACACGCTCCAGGTCATTAGCGCTACGCGGGTCACCGAGGCGTGTAGCGATATAGGCAAAAAATTCATTGGTAATGATGCCGGCCGGGGCATAACTCCCTAACCCAATGAGGCGTACCTTTGCCCTGGTATAGATCTCTGGCACAATATATGTGTAGTGAGGCCACTGGCCTGCTTGGAGCCGCATCATAAAATAAAGACCTCCCTGCCGAAGGTACAATTCCCATTATTCCAAGTATAGCATATGCAGACAAGGAAGGTGCAAAACGACAAAAGGAAGACGAGTGAGCATACAGCATCACTACATGCTCACTCGTCTTCCTTTTGTGATCACAAAGTATCGGTTACCAGCGAGAATCACGATTATCGCGGCGATCGCGGCCACCACCACGGCCACCACGGCCACCACCATAACCACTATCGTTACCATAGCTACTACCACTATAACTACGGTATTCATCACGGCGAGAACCGCGTGCCGCCCGTTGGGCCTGGAAGCAGTCACTACAATAGACAGGACGGTCTTCACGAGGAACAAATGGTACGGAGGTTGGACGTCCACAGGTCGCACAGGTGGTCTCATAATGTTCACTGCTACGAGAGCGAGGGGCAGAAGACTGCCCTCCACGACGGGCAGCACGACAACTAGGGCAACGGCCAGGTGTGTTTGTCAGTCCGCGGCTGGCATAAAACTCTTGTTCGCCAGCAGTAAATGTAAAGTCTTGACCACAGTCACGACAGGTGAGGATACGGTCCTGGTATCCTTCATTGGACATCATGGGTGATATTTCCCCTTCTTTCATGTTCGCTCCGCCTACAGTTTGCTTAAATTCAGAGGGTTTGATCGATCGAGCAGGTATACACTTGTTAAAGCCTCTAACATAGAAATATATCTGACGGTGGTTCTCAGGTAATTACTTCCTAGATACCGGATGGCGGAACGAAACCGGGGCCCGGGCAATTACTTACCTTATAGGATGCATAGGGTACTGCATCTTAAACCACACACTCATTGTACCATATATCTAAGAAAAAAACAGTATATTCTCTTGACCAAAGTGATCACACAGGGAAAATGACGAGCATAGGCCTACCTTTGCTGGGGCTTACTCGGCAAACGTAATGGTAAAGGACCACTTACAAACGGGGGCGGTGTGATGGAAAGCGGTAATGGTGTAGTTCGTTGTGGCTCGACGAGAGTATACTCGAGGCGAATGCTTCCTACATAGATAATATCGCCAGGCTCGAGTAGGTGGAGTTCGTGTAATGGCTCATCGTTGACCCTTGTACCATTACGGCTGGCCAGGTCTTGCACATAAATGCCATTGGACCGGCACAAGATCTCGACATGCCGCCGCGAGATTGAAGTATCGTTGATGACAATATCACTCTCAGAATCCCGCCCGATAGTAAGGACGGGGCGATCCAGTACAAAGCTCTCTCCCGCCCTCTCACCATCTCGGATCATAAACACACCGCTCAAATCGACTGCTTGAGGTGATGATGAGACGAAGCTCAGTTGCGCAGTAACTTGCGACTCTATGAAATTTGTGCCGCCTGACGTCAAAGGCGTATCGCCTTTGCTCTGCTCAACATAGGTCCCCTCCCCCGGCGGCCGGGTGATAGACAAGTTCTCGCTGTCAGTAGACATGCTGGCGGAAGAATGCCAGACATGCCGTAATAGAGGATCATCTTGCTCATTAGCAGTACCGGTTTGTTCAGCTTTTTCAAAGAGAAAGCGATGTCCCCCAATCTCTAACAGTTCGCCCGGATTGATAAGGGCAGAACCGCGAATACGTCGCCCGTTGAGCAGCACACCATTCAGGCTGTCACAGTCGGTAATGTACGCACGTTCCCCATCCCAGGCCAGTTCAGCATGATTACGTGAAGCCATATCATCATCCAACCAGATATCGTTGTTCTCTTCACGACCGATAGTGACTACTGTACGCTTCAATTCCAGTCGCTGCCCCTGGAAACGACCACCACGATAAACAAGCCACCCCCAGGGGATATCTTCACCAAAGACAAAGGGGGCGACTACGCCTGGTTGATGCCTTGGAAGGTTGAGGGCAGTAAGGGCATTGGCTCGCGTGGTGCGGGTACGTTTTGGATGCGGAATATGTACCGAAGTTGTTGAGGTGCGTGGCAAGGAAAAAAGACAGTAGGATACAGTGACACTCAGCGGCAAGAACCAGCCAAAGAGAGCTACATAGACAAGCACAACCTCGACTTCTGCAACGGAAATTACAGCCTGCTCAATGCTGAAGCGCATATCGTACCAGGCAAGGGCAAGCAGTAACAACAATGCAGAGGTGACGCAGGTGACGATAGCACCGGCAAGTTGCCGTGTCGTCCCTCGTTTCCGCAACGTGGTATACAGTGCGTTGACAGCGATAGCGAACATGCAACATGCCAGTCCACTGTAGCAGCCAAAGCTGAACCAGGTTGGAAAATCTACATTGCTCGTCGTCGTATTCTCCTCTCTTTATCCATTTAATCGTTCACTAAAGCATCTGCAACTGACCTTTTTGGGAAAGGAGGAAGGCAAAGGGAGACCCCTGCACCCCCACTACAGCATCGGTTCAATGTTTGCATTGCGTGCATCACTTATTAAAATAATATCCACGATGGTATGCTGCTGCATGTTTTGCAAGTAAGCCTCATCGGTCACTATGTTGGTAGAATCTCCCGCTATGTTGTCATTGACCTGTACAGCGTCCCAGTATTCAAAATGTTTATCGTCGGGTGTAACAGCAACGCCGAGAAATGCATGACCAGGTGTAATGACAACCTCGGCATGTAATCCTATGCGTTCTACCGCTGATGCCAGCAAAAGGGTCAGTTCAATACACATGCCGCTATGTTGTTGCAAAACTTCTGCCGGCAGTTTGATATTTTGGGTTGCGGCATTGCTGCTGCCGGGACCACTATAAGGCACGCTTGCCTGGAGATAACGAATGCTATAATCAAGGCGCAGGGTGTCATAAATCGCGTCGACTTGCGCAATGACCTCCTTACTGTTCGCTTTACTGTACCCAACCATAGCCTGCGGAACAGGCGGAGGCTCCAAAGATAAATGCCTGGCAGCTTTGAGGACCAGCGCTCCAATGGCAGGATCGTTAGGGGTAATCCATGCGCCGATCTTCAGGCGGTTGACCGCTTCCCACTGCATCAACCAGCGCGAATGGAGCAACAAAGGAATATCGTTGAGATAATACAGTCGCTTAACTGTATCTGTAACCTGCACATGCAGCGAAGTACGATACTCGGTCGTCAGTTTATGAAAGTTCTGGCTAATCAAGGGAGGAATGATACTGACTGACTGCACATTGGTGGTAGCATTAATGGTCTGCGACTGCACCTGGCTCAATCCAACAATACTCACGCTCATCACCAGTTCTATTGGGCTGCTGCTGCTATAGTCAAAAGTAAAGAGCGGAGACTGGTTAGCAACATAGGAGGGGTAAAAGGCGCTGAAGATCATCGCCGGTGCGTGTACACAAATATGGACAGGCGGTTGACCCCCACAGTGTTCTTGATTAGCAAAACTACTCTGCTGGTAGCGGGTGTAAGCCTGCAGTCCACCTACGACATAACTTCCAGAGAGTCCTATTAGCACCACAAGTGTGAGGAGCAGAATCGTGAGTTTTATGCGCATCTGTCCGTTTACTCGCCTCTCGCACTGGTATACGTTCTTAAAATGGAAGAGGATAATGTGAATGCAATTATATCATCCTGTACCATAGTGGACAAATCAATGGGACTTGTGGTTATTCTTTTTGCTCCTTTACTTGGTGCAGTACTCTATTACTTCGTCAGACGGCCTGAGCGTTAAAGGCTATCGGACATTGAGCTGTTTCCACAAAGTTAAAAAGGGCATATTTGCAGGGTATTGCAGCACAACCCTCATTCCTGTATAATACAGTCAACTAAACACAAATGTGATTGGGAGAAGATAGCTGTCTCCCCCCACCGAGTTGCCTCTGACGCTGTTTGAGTGAAAACGGGAGTGCTACTCCCCTAAGAGGAGCCTTTTGATGCCAAGCGATCCCCCACGAAACGGAAACACGTATATCCTGGACGCCGAAAGTGGTACGGAAATGGCCCGCTTAATGAAGCAAGATCGCCTCATCACCCAGGGTATGGGTGGGCTTTTCCCAGAGCGAGACGACGTTTCAACCATGCATAATATCCTTGATATCGCCTCTGGCCCCGGTGGATGGGTCCTTGATGTGGCCTACACGTATCCCAAGGTCGAGGTCGTGGGGGTAGATATCAGCCGCACGATGATCGAGTATGCCCGGGCCCAGGCATGGACCCAGGGATTGAACAATGCCCAATTCCAGGTCATGGACGCGCTCAAGCCGCTTGCTTTTCCCGATAACAGCTTTGACCTCGTCAATGCTCGCTTTCTCGTCGGGTTTATGCCCGCCGCAAGTTGGCCGAAGCTGATTGATGAGTGTATGCGCATCACACGTCCCGGAGGCAGTATCCGTCTGACGGAATTCGATGAGCCTGGCACAACCAACAGCTCTGCCTTTGAGGAGTGGACGACCCTGACCTTTCGCGCAACCCGGAAGGCTGGACTCATGTCCGCCCCTGACGGGCGAAACTTTGGCATCACACCCGTCCTGAGCCGTTTACTGCATGAGGTCGGCTGCCAGGATATCGATCATAAGGCTTATGCCATAGATTTCTCTATATGGACGGAAGCGCATGAACCCATGTATCAAAATTGCGTAATTGCCTTCAAGCTCGTCCAGCCGTTCCTGGTGAAAATGGGGGTCATAACGCAAGAGGAAGCGGATCAGAAATACCAGCAAATGTTGATCGAAATGATGATGAAGGATTTTTACGCCCTCTGGTACTACCTCACGGTTTGGGGGAGAAAACCACAGTAAAAGTGAGGGGCTCAGCGGCTGCAAGCCGCTGAGCCCCTCACTTTTACTGCACCGTTATCACAACACTATCTACGAAGAAGTCTGAGGTTTGAGGCAATCCCGGGGCGTTGGTGGCCCGGAAGAAGAGAGTGACCTGTTTGCCTTTGTAGCCGGCAAGACTACTTGAAACGTCGAAGCTCTCCTGTACCCAGTTATTCGTTACATTCGTGTTACAGTTCTGCTGCATGATACGGATAGGAGTTCCGGTGCTACTTTGAAGCTGGCTGACAAAGTTATCAAGGCACTGTTTAACTGTCTTGTTCGTATCCGAGTACCACCAGTAGGTCACCGTAATTTTTGTGTAGTTGGCAGGAACAGTAAAGCTCTGCCAGAGACGATCATAAGTAGGCACTATACTGTCCAGTATTCGAGTTCGATGGGTCAACTAGCTGGTACCCTTTCGTAGATGATTCCTGCCAGGAAGCCTGTCCATTCTCAAAATCACCATTTTGAATAAACAGAGGTGGAGGCGTTGGTGTCTTGGTTGGCGTCGGTGACGGGTTTGGCGTCGGGTTTGGCGTTGGTGTACTGGTTGGGGTCGGGGTCGGCGTGCCGCCAACTGAAAGGGTGACGAAGTCACGGGCCATGTTATAGACATCCGGCGAACCAATACCACTTGCCAGGTCGTAGCCGGTTACGGCTGGATAATTAAGGTTGTTTCCCTTGGTGATATCATGGAAGGCCGGAAATTGTGGATGTACGTTAAAGAGAGCATAAAGTGCAGGGTTGGCATAGCCAATAACCTTCTTGCCCTGGGCTTGCAAGTACTGATTGATGAGAGCTGTGCTGCCTGCCCAAAGTGGGGCTGCTGCGCTGGTGCCTCCAACGCTGATCCAGCCGGTGGAGGGGCATCCCGCATTGGTTACTGTGCAATACATAGCATAGCCAGTCGCAGGATCGGCGTCTCCAGTAACGTCGGGTACCTCACGAAAGCCGTTACTATATGGGTTCTGTACACCGGGGCCAGTCTGCCAGCTCGGCTGCTTAAAGGTATTGCTGAGACCACCGCCTCCTCCTGCGCCTTTCGGGCCGCGGGTGGTGCTATTAGGGTTTGACCAGACTGACTCGCTGCCATAAGCCCCGGCATTTAATTGCAAGTTGGTGCCGCCAACGCCGGTGACGTAGGGATCGCTGGCAGGTGAATCAACCGCCAGATTGGTATCGCTACAGTCATAGGCTCCAGAATCGCCCGAGGCAGCAAAGAAGGAGATGCCCTGGGCTGCCCCTTGTTTGAAAATAGTATCGAGTGTTTGCAATTCAGGGACACCGCTGCTCGTTTCACAGAGCCCCCAACTGGTGGAGACGACCTGCGCCTTGTTGTCGGTCACTATCTTGTTATAGGTATCGTTTAGTCCCTGCGTAGTGTTAGGGCCTTCGTAGACAATCTGATTAGCATGAGGGGCTATAGCTGCTACAACCTCGATATCTAACTGATCCTCAATCGCTCCTTGTCCGGCCGAACCATTAAACCCATCAACAAGTACATTCGTAATACTTGGATTGCCCAGGTTGTAGTTTTGAAGATACTGGACAACGTCGCTTGATTGATAACCATCCAATTCAAAAAGAGCTACCGTCTGGTTATCTCCCAGGTTGCCAGCGTTTTTCAATGGCGCGATATCATAGCCGCCTGCCAGGTCCTTTGGTCCATAGCCACTACCCGGTCCTGCGAAGTGAGTGATCAGGCTCCGTTGGATTGAATGCTGCTGCGTGTATTGTGCGTGTATGGCTTGAGGATACGTGTGCGCACGTTGATAGAGAGGATAATACTGTACGCTGTTATCTAATCCGCTTATGGAGGTAATCAGTTGATTGATTGAGCCCGGAATGCTGGGCGCTGTTGCATTCGCATAAAAAGTATGGTTTCCTGATCGGTAAGTATTGATCTGCGTATCAAAGGCTTTTTGTACCTGGGCCACAATACCGGTAGCGTCGATGAGCAGGTTATTGGGGGCAATGCCGGTAACTGCCAACCCCTGACTTTGTAAGAAGCTTACCACTTGCTGTACCTGGTCGGATGTAGGGGCAAATAACTGGTTGAACTGATCAGGTGTCAGGTATTGATGATACTGTGCTGATTGCGGATCGTACATGGCCTGTAACAGGCTGTCCAGGTCTGCCTGGTTGCGTATCTTTAAACCAATGGAGAGATTTAGTTGCTGATTGGCATCAGTAGCCTGTAGAAGGTGTGCCTGTTGCACAAGTGGGGCAAATTGACCCTTGAGGGTGACACGCTGGTTGAGGTCTGCGCGGGCTGACAGGTGAACAGCGATTAAACTGGTTCCGATCAGTAGGACAGCGCTTACAACAAATAGGAGGTTGCGTCTAATATTCCGTTGCATACATTTTCTCCGAAATACAAGGCCACAGGGCAGCCGCTACCATGGATGTCCACCCCTGGCGCATCGCGCCATCCATAGTAATGGACCCTACCTGGGGAACAGGTAACTGACATGCAGTCAGAACTCAGGGGTGCAGGGGGCGAAGCCTCCTGCCGGGGTCTGGGGTGTCCCCAGCAAACTCCTCTCTCCCTTGTGTTCGCCTCCGAAGGAGGCAAGTTATGACTGGATATCAGCAGGTAACCCTTGCAGGTATGCTGAATGATACCCACCAGCAAGGGAAAAAATAAACAGAGTATCCTGTGAATAGTAAACGCAACTGGTGAATGAGTTTGCGCAAGAACTTGCATGAATGCGGTAAGATAAAGGAGATTTATCTAACTGTTTGAGATAGCGTTTGGGCTATTGATACAAGACGGCAAAGGTATAAACAGACTATGGTCATTTTGAAATCAAAACAACAGATCGCGCAGTTGCGCAAGGCGGGACGCATCGACGACCGCCGAAATCGATAAAATTGCTGAAGAATATATTCGCAGTAAAGGGGCCATTCCCAGCTACAAAGGCTATGGAGCGTTGCCCGCGCAACAGGGACGTTCCGCTATTCCCGCCTTTCCTGCCACTATATGCACCGCCATCAACGATGTCATCTGTCATGGTATTCCAAGCTCCAGAGATCGACTGCGCGATGGCGATATCGTCGGCATCGACATTGGTGTCCACTACAACGGCTGGGTCGGAGATTCATGTGTGACATTTCCTATTGGAAAGATAGATAGCGAGTCACAGCGCTTGATGGATGTAGCCAAATGCTGCCTGGAACTGGGCATCGAGCAGGCGCGCCCCGGTAACCACCTGGGCGATATTGGCGCGGCAATCCAGGTATACGCCGAGGAACATGGCTATTCCACGGTGCGAGAATATACCGGGCACGGCGTTGGCCGTTCGCTGCATGAGGAACCATACGTGTTTCACTTCGGCCAAAAAGGTACGGGCATGAAGCTGCGGCCCGGCATGGTTTTTACCATCGAACCAATGATAAACGCGGGCGGACCTGAGACACGAGTGCGCTCTGATCGCTGGACCGTCTGTACGGCTGATGGCAAGCGCTCAGTGCAGTTTGAGCATACAATTGCGATTACTGATGGTGAACCAGAAATATTGACGGCTTTGTGATCATAGGTCCGCTTGCGGGCGAAGGATCACGGTATTAGCGTTGCGGTTGGCGTCACGATTGGCGTCGAAGTCGGCGTTGCGGTTGGCTTCGCGGTGGGTGTCGCGGTGGGTGATGGCCGTGACGTCGCGGTGGGTGATGGCCGTGACGTCGCGGTGGCTGTCGGCTCCGGTGTCACCGTGGGCGTACCGTTAGTATAGTTCACCACGTAGAGAATGACGCTCTGTCCCTTGGGAATCGACGTACCGCTGGGAGGACTTACTCTCGACACAGTATTTGCGGGTCTATTTGTGTCAGTTCTATCCGGCTGTAAACTATACGGAATACCATCATTAGTAAGAATTTGCTCCGCTACGCTCAGTGGTTCGCCCACTAAGCCAGCGGGTATCACTACTGTCTGGTGCGTCACAGCAAGCTTGACCTGAATAGGCGTACCTTTAGGAGCCAAAGCGGAAGGGTTCGGGTCTTGATTTATTACAACCCCCGTAGTATTGCCATCGGTAACCTTCAAGTTAAAGCCATTAGCCTTAGCTTTTGTTAACGCGTCTTGATATGTTAATCCTCTTAAATCTGGTACCGGAAATTGTAGGACAGTATTAGTTGAAGTCGGATTTGGGTTAGCGATGCCTGGGATATGAATAAAACCCAGTTCGGCTGCCAGGTATATACTAAAACCTAGTAGTAGTAAGGTTGCGAGTAAGATAAGTACGGTGATAATGCCTGCGAAACGTGAGTCACGTTGATCGTGGGGTACAGCATTAGGGCGCGGCCTAGTTCCATAGCCGGTAGAAGACTCGAGCGGAGCGTTGTAGGGCTGCTGATGAGGAAGTACCAGCGGATCAGGTGAACGCGACATATTATTGCCCTGGTGATTAAAAGCAGAAGCGCCCATCCCGTTGTTTGGCGATGAGATGGAAGGACGCTGAGTTCCGCTGGCCATGCTGCCGTCGGCATAGTTCACGTAGTTCGGAACATTTGTCGCTGTTTGCAGCCCTGGTGTCACTGTGCCAGGTAATACCTCGTCCATTTCTGGATCTCCCAGCAATTCCAGTGCCCGCGCAAGCGCGCTGCCATCGCTGTAGCGCATCTCCGGCGCTTTCTCCAGGCAGCGCAAGATGATCTCTTCCAATGCCGGGGGAATATTGGGATTGAAGTGGCTGGGTGGCGTTGGCAGGTCCTGGATATGCTGCATGGCTACCGCTACGGGCGTGTCTCCATCAAAAGGAGTGCGCCCCGTCAGCATCTCATACATGACGATACCGAGCGCGTAGACATCGGCGGCAGGGCTCACGATCTCCCCCTGAGCCTGCTCAGGTGCGTAGTACTGTACCGTGCCCAGTGTCATGCCGGTGGTCGTGAGACGTTCAGCATTGATATCTTTGTAGACGCTGGCAATACCGAAGTCGGTCAGCTTGATAGAGCCATCGCGCCCGACCAGGACATTTTGCGGCTTCACGTCACGATGAACGATACCGCGCCGGTGGGCGGCTCCCAATCCAAGCGCAACGTCGTGAGCGATGATAATGGCGCGATCCACCGCGAGGACACCACGCGAACGCAGATAGCGGCGCAGGTCTGTTCCTTCTACCAGCTCCATCACGATGAAGTAGTTGCCATCGGTCTGGCCATAATCGTAGACCTGCACTATGTTGGGATGCTGCAGTGCCGATGCTGCTTTCGCTTCACGCTGAAAGCGCGTCACAAACTTTGGATCGGTACTGTAGACTTCGCGCAAGACTTTGAT
>WNGQ01010784.1_pt1 | contig 13399 bp, 10 predicted proteins | sample 5407661 | NCBI WGS metagenome assembly WNGQ01 (sample SAMN13153382, study PRJNA577476) | soil metagenome | isolation source: 60 cm soil or saprolite under Garry oak tree replicate 2 | place: USA:California | collected 2016-06-15
TGCTGGGCCATGGCCGCGTCCAGTTCGGCACAGAGTCCGAGCTCGTCGTCGACGATGACCCGGCGCAGGTGATCCAGGCCGCCGTCGAGGCCTTCCAGCCACGCGGCCGTGCGCTGGAGCCGGTCGGCGGTGCGGATGTAGTACATGAGGAACCGGTCGATCGTGCGGATCAGGACGTCGGTCGGTACGTCGGAGAGGAACAGGTCGGCGTGCCGGGGCCGGAAGCCGCCGTTGCCGCCGACGTAGAGGTTCCAGCCGTGCTCGGTGGCGATGATGCCGAAATCCTTGCTGCGGGCCTCGGCGCACTCGCGGGCGCAGCCGGACACCGCGGCCTTGACCTTGTGCGGCGCGCGAAGACCGCGGTACCGCAGTTCGAGCTCGATCGCGAGGCCGACCGAATCCTGTACCCCGTACCGGCACCAGGTCGAGCCGACGCAGGACTTGACGGTACGCAGGGCTTTGCCGTAGGCGTGTCCGGACTCGAAGCCGGCGTCGACCAGCCGCTTCCAGATCTTCGGCAACTGCTCGACGCGCGCGCCGAACAGGTCGATCCGCTGACCGCCGGTGATCTTCGTGTACAGGCCGAAGTCCTTGGCCACCTCGCCGATGACGATGAGCTTCTCCGGGGTGATCTCGCCGCCGGGGATCCGGGGTACCACCGAATACGTGCCGTCCCGCTGCAGGTTGGCCAGGAAGTGGTCGTTGGTGTCCTGCAGCGTGGCCTGCTCGCCGTCCAGGATGTACCCGTTGCCGAGCGAGGCCAGGATCGAAGCCACGGCAGGTTTGCAGATGTCGCAGCCGCGCCCGCGACCGTGCTGCGCGACCAGGTCGGAGAAGGTCCGGATACCGCGTACCCGGATGATGTCGAACAGCTCCTGGCGGGTGTGGTCGAAGTGCTCGCACAGCGCCCGGGACTGGGCGACGCCGGCCTCGGTGAGCAGCTTCTTGAGCAGCGGTACGCAGGAGCCGCAGGTGGTGCCGGCTCTGGTGCAGGCTTTCACGGCGGCGATGTCGGTGCACCCGTCTTCCCGTATCGCCTCGCGTCGCCGACCAGGACACCGCCGAGCAACATCGTCGCGTCGTCGGAGAGCACCAGCTTCGCGTAGACCCGGGTGGCTGGATCGGTGAACGTCACGTCGAGCGGCCCGGTGGTCTCGCCGAAGGAGGCGACGTCGACGCCGAGCAGCTTGAGCTTCGTGGAGGTGTCCGCGCCCGGGAACGTGGCCGCGCCGCCGAGCAGCCGGTCGGCGACCACCTCGGCCATCGCGTACCCGGGGGCGACCAGGCCGTAGACCCGGCCGCCGACCTCGGCGCACTCGCCGATCGCGCAGATGTGTGCGTCGGAGGTCCGGCAGGTCTCGTCGACCACGACGCCGCCCCGGGCTCCGATCGCCAGGCCGGCCGCGCGGGCCAGCTCGTCGCGCGGCCGCACGCCGACGGCGAACACCACGACGTCGGTACGCACGACGCCGCCGTCCTCGAAGACCACCTGCCCCTCGGTGATGCGCGACGCGCACCGTCCGGTGTGGACGGTCAGGCCGAGGTCCTCGATGTGCCGGCGCAGCATCGCGCCGCCGGCCTCGTCGACCTGCATCGGCATCAGGCGCGGGGCGAACTCCACGACATGCGTGGCGAGGCCGAGGGTACGCAGCGCGTTGGCGGCCTCCAGCCCGAGCAGCCCGCCCCCGATGACGACACCGGTACCGCGGCCCGTCGCGTAGGCGGTCAACGCCTCCAGGTCGTCGATCGTCCGGTAGACGAAGCAGCCGGGCAGGTCCTTTCCGGGTACCGGCGGGACGAACGGGTACGAGCCGGTGGCGAGCACGAGTTCGTCGTACTCGTAGGCGGCCGCGGCGGTGAACACCTTGCGACCGCCCGGATCGAGCGAGATCGCCGGCTCGCCGAGGCGCACGTCCACGCCCGGCGCGACCGGCAGGTCGAGCGCTTCGCCGTCGAACCAGGCGGACAGCCGTACCCGGTCATAGGCCGGGCGCGCCTCTTCCGCCAGTACCGTGACCTCCCACGTACCGGCCGGGTCCCGGTCCCGCAGCGCCGCGACCAGCCGGTGCCCGACCATCCCGTTGCCGACCACGACGAGTCTCATGACACCTCCTGGTTGGTGAGCCATTCGATGAGCGCGCAGACCGCGTCGTCACACGACCCGCAGCCGGTGGTGGCCCGGGTCGCGGCGACGACCTCGGGGACCGAGCGCGCCCCGGCGCGCCACACTGTGACCAGAGCGCCCTTGGTGACCGCGTTGCACTGGCAGACCGTGGCGGCGTCGGGCATCAGCGCGGGGGAGTCGGCGACCGGGTTCGAGGCCGTACCCGACGCGCGGCCGAGCAGTAGGGCACGCCGGTCTGCGGGTACCGGCGCACCTCGGTCGAAGAGCTGGATGACGGTACCGACAGCGGGGTTGTCGCCCAGCATGATGGCTCCCGCCAGCCGGTTGTCGCGGACGAGCAACTTCGCGTAGGTACCCCGGACCGGGTCGGCGAACGTGAGCAGTTCCCCGTCGTGGTCGGTCGAGCTGCCCATCGCGGCGAGGTCGATCCCGGTGGCCTTGAGCCGGGTAACCGGGGGCGTCGGCCGGTACCGGGCCAGCGGCGCGGCTCCGGTCACCACGTCGGCGACCACACGCGCCTGTTCCCACGCGGGGGCGACCAGTCCGCCGACGACCCCCGCGTGCTGCGCGCAGTCGCCGACCGCGAAGATGGCCGGGTCGCTGGTACGCAACTGGTCGTCGACCACGATGCCGCGCTCGACGACGAGTCCCGCGGTACGGGCGAGCGCGGTCTCGGGCCGGGTACCGCAGGCGACCACGAACAGGTCCGCAGTGAGCTCGGTGCCGTTCGCGAGCGTCGCTTGCACCCCGTCGTCGTCACACCCGACCCGGGTCGTGGCCGCGTCGAGGTGCACGGTGACGCCGAGCCCGGCGAGCGTACGGACGAGTACCGCACTCGCGGCCGGGTCGAGCTGCCGCTCCATCAGGTGCCCGACGGCGTGTACCACCTCTACGCGCAGCCCGCGCAATGCCAGTCCGCGGGCGGCCTCCAGCCCGAGCAGCCCACCACCGAGCACGATCGCGGAGGCGGACTTGTCGGCGGTGGCGAGGATACGGCGGCAGTCGTCGAGGGTACGGAACACCGCAACCCGCTCGGGCAGCGGCTCGCCGAGCCCGTCGATCGGCGGTACGACGGCGTGGCTGCCCGTCGCGAGAATCAGGTGATCGTAAGGGTGGGACACACCGTCCGATGTGGACACCAGCCGGGCCTGCCGCTCGATGGCGGTCACCGTCGCGCCCAGGCGGAGGGTGAGGCCCCGGCCGGCCGGCTCGGTCAGTGTCACCTCCGGCTCGGACAGCTTGCCGGCCAGTACCCCCGACAGCAGGATCCGGTTGTACGCGCGGTGCGGTTCGGCGCCGATCGCGGTGATCGCGAGATCCCGGTCGCGGGCATGCAGTTCGGCGGCGAGCCGCGCTCCCGCCATCCCGTACCCGACGATGACGACGCTCACGGCAATCCCCGTTCGCTCCGCTGCGCGCCCCACGCGCCTAGCGCCGGCACTTGGGCTGGCTCAGCAAGGCGGCGTTCGTCTGTCCAGACGCCGCGGCGCTCCGCTGCACTCATAGCTTCTCCACCCGCGCGGCGCACACCTTGAACTCGGGCATGCGGGAGGTCGGGTCGAGCGCGTCGTTGGTGAGCGCATTCACGCCCGGCCAGTGGAACGGGGCGAACAGCGTGTCCGGCCGGATCGTGTCGACGACCCGCGCGGGGAGCACCGCGGCACCGCGCCGGCTGACCAGGCGGACCGACTCGCCATCCACAATGGACAGTGAATCGGCGAGGTCGGGATGCAGCTCGACGAAGGCGCGCGGGGCGGCGGCCACGAGCGGCGCGACGCGGCGGGTCTGCGTGCCGGACTGGTACTGCGCCAGGACCCGGCCGGTCGTCAGGTACAGCGGGAAGTCCGCGCAGGGCTCCTCGGCCGGTGGCCGGTGGTCGACGGGTACGAGCCGGGCCCGGCCGTCCGGCGNNNNGCGGAGAGCCAGGGTGGTCGTCCTTCGGGCACGGCCAGAAGACGCCGTCCTCGGCGTCGATACGCTCCCACGTCACGCCCGCGTAGTCGGCCGGTCCCCCCGCCGAGGCTCGCCGCAGCTCCTCGAACACGGCGCGCGGGTCGGTGTCGAACCGCCCGACGTACCCGAGCCGAGTCCCCAACCCGGCCAGCACCCCCAGGTCCGTCCCGATACCGGGGGGTGGCTCACGCAGGGCCCGGCGCCGCAGCACCCGCCCCTCCAGGTTGGTCATCGTGCCGTCCTCCTCGGCCCACTGCGCGGTGGGCAGGACGACGTCGGCCAGCGCGGCGGTCTCCGACATCAGGAAGTCCGCGACCACGAGGAGGTCGAGGGCGCGCAGCCGCTCGATCACCCGGGCCGCGCGCGGGGCGGAGACCGCCGGGTTGGAACCGAAGACCAGCAAGGCTTTCGGCCCGTCCGCGGTACCGAGCCGGTCGAGCAGCTCGGTCGCCGAGACACCGGCTTCGGGAAGCTGGTCGACGCCCCAGATTCTCGCGATATGCCGTCGTGCCACCGGGTCGTCGATCCGGCGGTACCCGGGGAGCTGGTCGGCCTTCTGGCCGTGCTCCCGCCCGCCCTGTCCGTTGCCCTGGCCGGTCAGGCAGCCGTACCCGGAACCGGGCCGGCCGGGCAGCCCGAGCGCGAGGGCAAGGTTGATGAACGCCGATACGGTGTCGGTACCCTTCGCGTGCTGCTCCGCGCCGCGAGCCGTGACGATCAGCGCCCGCTCCGCCCGTCCCAGGAAGTGGACGGCCGCGAGAAGGTCGGCGGCCGGTACCCCGCTCAGCCGCTCGACCCGGGCCGGCCACCAGGCGGCAGCCAGCTTCGCGACCTCGTCCCAGCCCGTGGTACGGGCGGCGACGTAGGCCCGGTCGACGTACCCCTCGGCGATCGCCAGGTGCAGCAGGCCGAGCGCGACGGCAAGGTCGGTACCGGGCGTGGGTTGCAGGTGCAGCGCAGCCCGGCGCGCGGTCGGGGTGCGCCGCGGATCGATCACGATCAGCGTCCCGCCGGCCGCCGCCTGCTCGGTGAGGTACCGGGCCAGCGGCGGCATGGTCTCCGCCACGTTCGCGCCGACCAGCAGCAGCGTGTCCGCCCGGCCCAGGTCGGACAGCGGGAACGGCAGACCACGGTCGATCCCGAAGGCACGGATCCCGGCCGCCGCCGCCGAGGACATGCAGAACCGGCCGTTGTAGTCGATGTACCGGGTACCGAGGACGGCCCGGGCGAACTTGCCCAGCGCGTACGCCTTCTCGTTGGTCAGCCCGCCGCCCCCGAAAACAGCGACCGCGTCGCGGCCGTGCGCCTCCTGCAGCTCGCGGAGCCGGTCCGCCACGAAGTCCAGCGCTTCCGGCCAGGACGCGGGTCGGCCACGGACGAGCGGCGTGCGGAGCCGGTCCGGGTGGTCGAGCAACTCCGCCGCCGTCCAGCCCTTCTGGCACAGGCCGCCGCGGTTGGTCGGGAAGTCCCGGGTACCGACTTCGACCCGGCCGCTGTCGCCCAGCCGCAGCGTCATGCCACACTGCAGAGCGCAGTACGGGCAGTGCGTCTCTACGTCGGGCATGTCCCGAAGCGTGCAGGCGGGCCGTTTCGCCGGCGCGTCCCTCATGTTTCCGGCATGCTAAGAGCCGTTCACACGGGCCCGTCGTTCACTACCGGCGCGGTGGTGCGGTGCGGGAACGGTTGCGGCGCCGAAGCACCGGCACAACGGTCGGGAAACCGACGACAGCTAGCTTCGCCGCCATGAGTGCTGCCGTAGAAACGTTACGACCCGCCGGCGTCGTGCCGGCCAAGCGCGGCCGGTGGATCGACGACTGGCGGCCGGAGGACCCGGCCTTCTGGGCCGACGGTGGAGCCCGGGTGGCCCGCCGCAACCTGATCTTCTCCATCTTCTCCGAGCACATCGGCTTCTCCGTGTGGACGATGTGGTCGGTGCTGGTGCTGTTCCTCGGGCCGGCCTACCACGTCGACGCGGCCGGGAAGTTCCTGCTGACCGCGGTACCGGCGCTGGTCGGCTCGGTGCTGCGGCTGCCGTACACCTTCGCGGTGGCCACGTTCGGCGGCCGCAACTGGACGATCGTCAGCGCCACCCTCCTGCTGCTGCCGACGATCCCGGCCGCGATCCTCATCAAGCCCGGGGTCTCGTACACCACGCTGATAGTCCTCGCCGCGGTCACCGGTGTCGGCGGCGGGAACTTCGCGTCTTCCATGGCCAACATCAACGCGTTCTACCCGCAGCGGCGCAAGGGCTGGGCTTTGGGCCTCAACGCCGGTGGCGGCAACATCGGCGTCGCCGCGATCCAGCTCGTCGGGCTCGCCGTGCTCGCGACCGCCGGCGCCGGCCACCCGCGCCTGGTCGCCGGCGTCTACATCCCGGTCATCGTGCTGGCCGCGCTGTCCGCCGCGCTGTTCATGAACAACCTGACCTCCGCGAAGAATGACAAGCGGGCCATGCGGGACGTCACGAAGGACGGCCACACCTGGATCATGTCGTTCCTCTACATCGGTACCTTCGGCTCCTTCATCGGTTTCGGCTTCGCCTTCGGCCAGGTGCTCCAGGTGCAGTTCAAGCCGGAGTTCAAGACCGCGATCGACGCCGCGTACCTGACCTTCCTCGGTCCGCTGCTCGGCTCGCTGATCCGGCCGGTGGGCGGTTGGCTGGCCGACCGGGTCGGCGGCGCGCTGGTCACGTTCTGGAACTTCGTCGCGATGGCGGCGGCCGCCGGTACCGTGCTGGTGGCGTCGGAGAAGAAGTCGCTGTCGCTGTTCCTGATCGGGTTCATCGCCCTGTTCGTGTTCTCCGGGGTCGGCAACGGATCGACGTACAAGATGATCCCGGCGATCTTCAAGGCGAAGGCGGGCCGGCTCATCGCGGACGGCACCGACGCCGAACTCGCCGAGCGGGAGTCCCGGCGGCTGGCCGGCGCGCTGATCGGCATCGCCGGCGCGGTCGGCGCGTTCGGCGGGGTACTGGTCAACGTCGCGTACCGGCAGTCGTTCCTCACGTACAAGACCGGCGACGCGGCGTACCTCGCCTTCATCGCCTTCTACGCGGTCTGCTTCGTGGTGACCTGGGCGGTGTACCTGCGCCCGTCGGCCCGCCGGTTGACCGGCGTCTGACGGGGCCGTCCCGGCCGGGCTGACCTGTCCTGGAACCCGGACATCTGGGCCGAGGTGGCGGCCCGCCGGGACGCCTCCGCACTGGGCCTGGCCCGTTTTGACCCTGCCGGTGCGGAGCGGGTATCGTTGGCCGCTGTTGTGCGACAGCCGAGGCGCACGCCCGCTCCGTCGCGCTCCCGACCGACGACGAGACAAGGTAGACCTGTGGGTACGTACAGCCCGAAGCCGGGTGAGATCGAGCGTCAGTGGCACGTCATCGACGCCACCGACGTTGTGCTGGGCCGCCTCGCGACCCACGCCGCCACGTTGCTGCGCGGCAAGCACAAGCCGGTCTTCGCGCCGCACGTCGACACCGGTGACTTCGTGATCGTGGTCAACGCCGGCAAGGTCGCGCTCACCGGCAACAAGCGCCAGACCAAGGTCGCCTACCGGCACTCCGGCTACCCGGGCGGCCTCAAGCGGGTCGGGTACGACGTGCTGCTCAGCAAGCGCCCGGAGCGGGCGGTCGAGCTGGCGGTGAAGGGTATGCTGCCGCACAACCGGCTCGGCCGGCAGTTGATCAAGAAGCTGAAGGTGTACGCCGGCGGCGAGCACCCGCACGCCGCCCAGCAGCCGAAGCCCTTCGAGATCAAGCAGGTTGCTCAATGAGCGAGGACGTAGTGACGGACATCAGTGCCACCAGCCCGACCGCCTTGGCGGAGGCGGTTGCCCCGCCCGTGGCCCGTACCCCGCGCGGGGACCGCCCGATCCAGACCGTCGGCCGGCGCAAGGAGGCGATCGTCCGGGTCCGGCTGGTTCCGGGTACCGGTAACTTCACCCTCAACCGCCGCTCGATGGACAGCTACTTCCCCAGCAAGGTGCACCAGCAGCTGGTCCGGGAGCCACTGGTGATCTCCGAGAAGACCGAGAGCGTCGACGTCCTCGCCAACCTGCGCGGGGGCGGTACGACCGGCCAGGCCGGCGCGCTGCGCCTCGCGATCGCCCGCGCGCTGTGCGAGTTCGACCCGGAGCTGCGTCCCGCGCTGAAGAAGGCCGGCTTCCTGACCAGGGACGCCCGCGTGACGGAGAGCAAGAAGTACGGTCTGAAGAAGGCGCGCAAGGCTCCCCAGTACTCGAAGCGCTGACCTTCTTGTCCGCCTGATCTCAGCCGGGCGCGCCACCTCTCGCGAGGCTGGCGTGCCCGGTTTTTCATCTCGGAGGTTTTGTGTGGGTGGACTTTTCGGCACCGACGGCGTACGCGGCCGGGCGAACGCCGACCTGACCCCGGAGCTGGCCATGTCGGTCGCGGTCGCGGCGGCGCACACGCTCGCCGAGCAGGACCTCGGCCGGGCCCCGGTCGCGGTCGTCGGCCGGGACCCCCGGGCCAGCGGCGAGATGCTGGAGGCCGCCGTGGTCGCCGGCCTGGCCAGCGCCGGCGCGACGGTGATCCGGCTGGGCGTGCTGCCCACGCCCGGGGTCGCCTTTCTCGTGGGGGAGGTACAGGCGGACCTCGGCGTGATGATCTCGGCGTCGCACAACCCGATGCCGGACAACGGGGTCAAGCTCTTCGCCGCCGGCGGGCACAAGCTGCCCGATGAGACCGAGCAGCGGATCGAGGCGGCGCTGGGTGCCCGCTGGACCCGGCCGACCGGCCCGCACGTCGGCCGGGTACACGACCTGCTCGACGGGTCCGAGCACTACGTCAAGCACCTGGTCGAGGCGACCCCGCACCGGCTGGACGGGCTGCGGGTCGTGGTCGACTGCGCCAACGGCGCGGCGGCCGAGGTCGCGCCGGCCGCGTACCGGGCCGCGGGTGCGGAGGTGGTCGCCATCCACGCGGCGCCGGACGGGCTCAACATCAACGACGGCTGCGGCTCCACCCACCTCGCCTCGCTCAAGGCCGCTGTCGTGGAGCACCGCGCACAGGTCGGGCTGGCGCACGACGGCGACGCCGACCGCTGCCTCGCGATCACCGCCGCCGGTGACGAGGTCGACGGCGACCACATCATGGCGATCCTCGCCCTGGCCATGCGCGCGTCCGGCGGGCTCACGCACGACACGCTCGTCGCGACCGTGATGAGCAACCTCGGGCTCAAGCTCGCCATGCGGGAGGCCGGCATCCGGCTGGTCGAGACGAAGGTCGGCGACCGGTACGTACTGGAGGCGCTGCGCGCCGGCGGGTACGCGCTGGGCGGCGAGCAGAGCGGGCACGTGGTGATGCCCTCGCACGCCACCACCGGCGACGGCATCCTCACCGGCCTTTTGTTGATGTCCCGCGTCGCGGCGACGGGGCACTCGCTGGCCGAGCTGGCCTCGGTAGTGACGAAGCTGCCCCAGGTACTGATCAATGTACCGGTGGCCGACCGGAGCCGGGCCGCTGCCGACCCGGCCGTGGTGTCGGCGACCGCGGCCGCTGCGGACGAGCTGGGCGAGTCCGGCCGGATCCTGCTGCGCCCGTCCGGCACCGAGCAGCTTGTCCGGGTCATGGTGGAGGCACCGAGCGAGGAGATCGCCCGGCAGCTCGCCGAGCGGGTCGCTGCCCTGGTACACGCGGCGAGCCCGGCCGGCTGAGGGCCGCCGCGGACCTGATTGGCGGAGGTTTCGAGCAGAACGGTTGCGCAAAATAGCCGACTACGAGCATTGCCTCTGCGCGAAAGTCGGCTACCGTACGGACCATGTGCGGAATCGTGGGGTACGTCGGCGTCCGGCCGGCGCTGGGCATCGTGTTGGACGGGCTGCGCCGGCTGGAGTACCGCGGGTATGACTCGGCGGGCGTCGCCGTGGTGGCCCAGGGGGTACTGCTCACCGAGAAGCGGGCCGGCAAGCTGGCCAACCTGGAGAAGTCGCTGGCCGAGTCGCCGTGCCCGGGGATGGGCGACGGTACCACCGGCATCAGCCACACCCGGTGGGCCACCCACGGCGGCCCCAGCGATCGCAACGCCCATCCGCACCTGTCCGCCGACGGCCGGGTAGCGGTGATCCACAACGGCATCATCGAGAACTTCGCGAAGCTGCGGGCCGAGCTGGAGGCGGCCGGCGTGGATTTCACCAGCGACACCGACACGGAATGCGTCGCGCACCTGCTGGCTGCGGAGCTGGCCGGCGATGCCGACCTCGCCGAAGCGATGCGTCGGGTGTGTCGCCGGCTGGCCGGCGCGTTCACCCTGCTCGCCGTCGACGCCCGGAACCCGGGTGCGGTGGTCGGCGCCCGCCGGAACTCGCCGCTCGTGGTCGGCTGCAGTCCCAGCGGCAACTTCCTCGCCAGCGACGTCTCCGCGTTCATCGAGCACACCCGGGAAGCCATCGAGCTGGGCCAGGACCAGGTGGTACTGATCACCCCGGACTCGGTGACCGTCACCGACTTCGCCGGCCAGCCGGCCAGCGGGCGGGACTTCCACATCGACTGGGACGCCTCCGCCGCCGAGAAGGGCGGCTACGAGCACTTCATGCTCAAGGAGATCGCCGAGCAGCCCCGGGCGGTCGCGGATACCCTGCTTGGCCGACTGACCGAGACCGGCGACATCGTGCTCGACGAAGTCCGGCTCAACGACCAGGACCTGCGCGACATCGACAAGATCTTCATCATCGCCTGCGGTACCGCGTACCACGCCGGCCTGGTGGCGAAGTATGCGATCGAGCACTGGACCAGGATCCCGTGCGAGGTCGAGCTGGCCAGCGAGTTCCGGTACCGCGACCCGGTGCTCGACCGCTCGACGCTGGTCGTGGCCATCTCGCAGTCCGGCGAGACGATGGACACGCTGATGGCGCTGCGCCACGCGAAGGTGCAGAAGGCGCGGGTGCTGGCGATCTGCAACACCAACGGTGCCACCACCCCGCGGGAGTCCGACGCGGTGCTCTACACGCACGGCGGACCGGAGATCGCGGTGGCCTCCACGAAGGCGTTCCTCACCCAGCTCGTCGCGTGCTACCTGGTCGGCCTGCACCTCGCCCAGGTGCGCGGCGTCATGTATGCCGACGAGGTCGCCTCGGTGGTCGCCCAGCTGCAGGACGCGCCGATCAGTCTCACCCGCCTGCTGGACACCATGGCGCCGGTCCGGGCGCTGGCCCGGGAGCTGGCCGGGGTATCGACGGTCCTGTTCATCGGCCGGCACGTCGGGTATCCGGTGGCCCTGGAGGGCGCGCTCAAGCTCAAGGAGCTGGCGTACATGCACGCCGAGGGGTTCGCCGCCGGGGAGCTCAAGCACGGACCGATCGCGCTGATCGAGGACGGTACCCCGGTCATCTGCGTGGTGCCCTCGCCGGCCGGTCGCGGAGTGCTGCACGACAAGATCGTGTCGAACATCCAGGAGGTACGCGCGAGGGGAGCCCGGACGATCGTCATCGCCGAGGACGGCGACGACGCGGTGGTGCCTTACGCCGACCATCTGATCGCCGTACCGAGGACGCCCACCCTGCTCGCTCCGCTGGTCACGACGGTGCCCCTCCAGGTCTTCGCCGCCGAGGTGGCGACCGCCCGCGGCCACGATGTCGACCAACCTCGAAATCTGGCCAAGTCGGTTACCGTCGAGTGATGCTGCACGCGCTCGTCGCGTTCGCGATCTTCGCCGCGATCATCACGATCACTCCTGGGCTGGACACCATGCTGGTGATCCGCACGGCGGCGGTCAGCGGCCGAGGCGGCGCCGTAAGCGGACGCACTGAGCCGGCTGGTGACCTCGGTGATCTTGGCGGGTCGGTGCTCGGTCATCGGACGGCCGCGTAGGCGCCGACCGCGACGTCGGCCATGTCGGTCAGCGCCGGGTTGCCGTCGTCGAAGTAGGCGACGTGTGCGTGGATCGGGTTGAGTGGACTGCCCGGCGCGCTGGTGAAGACGTGCGCGCCGAAGGCGTGGCCGGCCGGGCTCGGACCGAACCACAGCTGGTCGGTGTGCTCGCCGATCAGCGGGCGCAGCAACGGAAGGAGATCCGGCCGCAGCGCCTCCCGCGGGGCGGCGGCAGCGTTGATCACGTCGTGCTTCGCCGTGCTGGCCCAGACGTGGGTTGGGTCGAGCCCGAGGTCGGCGGCGTGTGCGACGGTCGTGCCGGGGCTGCCGACCAGGATCACGTCGTCGGCCACGAGCCCGGGACCGTGCCCGGTCATGCCGACGACAGTCGATCCGTAGCTCAGCCCGACGAGCGTGTTGTGCGACGCGGCGCCGAGATGCGTGGCGCGTAGCCCGACCTGGAAGCGGTGCAGGTCCGGCGCCGCTTGGCGGGCGTCGTCGAGCTGTGCCGCATCGAGCAACGATCCTGGCGCGTCGTACCCGAGCCAGGTGATCACCGACGTGCGCCGGCCCGGTGCCACCCGCTGGGCCGCCGTGAACAGGTGCCCCGCGCGCGCCGTCTCGTCCACGCCGGCGTCCAGGCTCCCGCCGAGCCCGGGAACGTAGGTCACGACGTTGTCGGCGGTGTCCGGGTCACCCATCGCGACGATCGCCCGGCCACGCCCGTCGGGGGACAAGGCCAGGAGGCGGGAGAGGCGTGCCCGGTTGGCCAGATCGCGGGCGTCGGCGGGTACTCCGTCGAGGTTGCCGATCAGGTCTGGCCGGTCGAGCACCAGCCACTGCCGCTCGGCTGGGGAAAGCCGGCGCCACCAACCAGCGACGCTGACCGGGTCGGTGCCCGAGGGCGGCACGGCGCCGGCCAACAGCCGCCCAGCGAGATGCGGTGCGGCGCCCCTCGACGGCGGCCCGGCGCCGGCTGTCAGCGGACCGAGCGGCCCGAGTCGCGCTGCCGTGGCCGTATCGCTCTGCTCGGCGAGCGCCAGGGCGTCGGTCGGCGCGCCGGGCGCGAGCCCCTGTGCCCGTGCGACGACGGCCGAGTGCTCCGTCACCGCCTTTTCGATGCCGACCAGGCTCGGGTAGGCCGCGTCGAGTTCGTCGCAGAGGCCGGTGACCAGGCCGGTCGCGGCGGCCGCCGCGGTGCTTCCCGTCCAGCCCGCGCGCAATCCGATGAGCTGCCGGTCGAGGTCGGCGGTCTGGCTGGACAGCGCGTCGGCGAGCCGGCGCCACGCGGTACCGGCGGCGGCGAGCCGGGCCGGGTCGGCCCGCCGCAGTGCCTCGATCGTCAGCACAGCCGCCGCCAGGCGTCGTCGTCCGCGTCGGCGTAACCGTCGGCCGCCCGGGTCAGCCGATCCCCGGCATCGTCCAGCCGGGCCGCCAACTCGGACAGGTATCCGTCCCACGCACATGCCTGGGCATGCAGCGCGGCATCGGTGGCCCAG
>WNGQ01004766.1_pt1 | contig 13398 bp, 12 predicted proteins | sample 5407661 | NCBI WGS metagenome assembly WNGQ01 (sample SAMN13153382, study PRJNA577476) | soil metagenome | isolation source: 60 cm soil or saprolite under Garry oak tree replicate 2 | place: USA:California | collected 2016-06-15
AGCTTGTGAGCATCCTGCGCGGCGCCTTGCTTCGCAAGACTCCTCAGGGCGTCCGCTGCGGTAATTTGGGTCAAGAGCAGGCCAGAACTCGTCTGGCCTCCCGATCCGCCTCACCATTGTCTTAAGTGTGAGCAGATCTCTTACCTGGTACGAAAGGGATCGGGAGGACCCCGCGCCACTACGACTGCCTTGTCGAGCTGTGGCTCGCGAAACAAGCGAAGACTGGTGGGTCCAGCAGGACTCGAACCTGCAACCGGACCGTTATGACCGGCAGCATATCGACCAGATTCGTTACTGCGTTTTCGTCTGCATTCGATCGCGTTCGTTGCGTCTTGGTGAGGTTGTTTCTGGTTGCGAAACTGGTGCGGTGAAGCTCCGATTGGCTAATCGGTTCGAGTGGCCACATCAGGGGTCCGGGCCACCGGAGATCTTCAAGGCAAACCTTCGACAGACAAGATGCGGAAGGTGGCGCCGCTGCGACGAATCTTTCCTGCGTCTTGATTATCGGCTGAGTTGAACCAGTCCTTTGCCGCCTCAATGCTTGGAAATTGTAGAATTGCGATGCAGCAGGGGGCGGGACCATCACCTTCCAGCAATTCGTTCTGCTGGCTTCGCGCGAGATATCGACCGCCAAACTTTGCAACGATGTCGCGCGATACTTTTCCATATTCACTTTGGATTGATTCAGGTCCAGTCGTGGTCAAACGCTCGACAATGACGAATGCGGGCCTTGTTTGTTGTGCAACCCCGCCGGTGGAATAACCAATTGCCAAACCAAGGACGATCACTGCGAAGCCGAACGAAATTAAATTCAGTCTGCTTTTCATATTGTGCTCCGGTTCGACTTGCACTTGCGGTTTAAGGGTTTTTTTGGTTAGAACATGATCGATTGCAAAAAGTTCCGCATCGCTGCGCTTCGACGTCAGTCCGGGATGAGGATAACCGCCTCGAAGTTCTCGCCGCGTCGGGCGTCTGGGTCTCATTTCATAGTCGAAGAACTGGCGAAGTCGGGCCTTGGCATTCCGCCGAGGTATTGCCCGGGGATTTTCGTACTGCCGCGCAGTACCGGTCGCGGTTGCGACTCCATCGCAAGCTCCAGTCATGGGGTATCCCGCCATTCTCTCGGCGGTCTGCCCCGGGCGAACATTGAAGCGGCACGAGTCGCACCCGGGGCCACGAGTCGCGTCGCGCAGCCCTTGGCAATAAGTGGTGTCCGCCCGCCGCGATAAATGCGACGGACGCAACCGACTAAAGCGCGATGGCGATTCGACTTAGAGCTATCGCCCTTTAGCGTTCTGCCGCCAAACCAGCGAGCGCCATTGCTGCCTTGAGTTCGTGGATGCCTGCTTTCCCGCCGCCGTCAGCCTGGAACGCCAGAGGTCCCGAACTCAGCGGCAGGCTACTCACCTTGGCCGGACCACGCGGGAGCTCGAACGGCATCACCTCGCTTGCGCCGAACTGAATCTCGTCGAGCTGCCGAATGGCGCTGCGCATCTGACGCAATCCGACATTCAGCGGCACGACCGTCGCTCGCTGCTCAGACCGGATGCCAAGCGCACGCGCCGCGTCCGGTAGCCCAGCCCCGGTCTGCCAGGGATGACCGATCGGCTGCGCGGTATCCTTGAGAATCTGGAACAGCCGTTCGACGCGTTGCAAATCTCTGGCAGCGAAACTGCCTTTGAAATCGCTGTGATCGGCGAGGATCAGGGCTGCGAGTGCGGTCACGTGGGCAGCCGCGAGCGAGGTCCCGTCACAGACCGCGTAACCGTCGGGCGACTGGCAGGCAATGATCGCCACGCCAGGCGCGCAGAGGTCGAGCTCGGGCCCGCGACAGGAAAACGGCGGTACGAACAATCCGCCCGCGAACGCGATCGCTGCCGCAGCCTGTGCCGCCTGCGGACTGTCTTCCGGGAAGCTTTCCGCTTGTCCGACCGCACCAACCGCCATGACGTTCGAGGAGCAAGCCGGAAACAGCACCGCTGCTGCAGAATTTCCGGCTGCAGCGATCAGGCTCACGCCATGCTGTTTCGCCCCCGCGATGCGTTGTTCAACCAGAGCCGAGCCGCGCTCACAACCGAATCCCAGACACGCCACGTCGATGGCGCTCTGCACGCAATAGTCGAGCGCGGCGATCAGGTCGCTGCAATGGGCGTCGGACGGAAGCTTGCAGACATGCAGCTCGCTGTCCGGCGCGTAGCCGCGGACGCTGCGCACTGTCTCGGGCGCAGCACTGATAAGGCCGCCGCATGGCGTGCCGTGGCCGATTGGGTCCCTCGACCAGGATTGTCCCTCGGCGCTCCTGAGATCGATACCGTGATCGATCCCGGTCAGTTGCTTGTGGCTGGTCGCAACGCCGCTGTCGATCAGGGCGATCCTGATTCCGGCGCCGCGGCATTGCTTCGGAATCCGATCGAACTGCATGGCTGCGCCGCCCCAAGCCAGCGCCTCTGGCAGCGACAGCGGTTTTAGGGTGAACGTGTTCACCCCATCGGCCTCGAGATGAGGCCGCTGCTGCCAGAGACCCCAAAAGCCCGAACGCGCACTGACGAATATGGCGGTGACCGTTTCCGGCAGCTCGCCCTGCAGCGTCAGATCTAGTCTGCCGTCGCTATCTGTCAGTCCCTGAACCGACACCTGCTCGCCAATGAGCCGCACCGCCGCCTGCGCCACGGGCGTGCCAGAATCGCTCACGATCCGGATCGTCACCTTCAAATCCGGACCCAACGCACTCATCATCGCGTGCGCCGGGAAAACCGATGACGCGCCAACGAACGATGCGGCTCGCAGCTGGCCGTCCGGCTCGATGATCAAGGCGCCGGCTGCGGAGCGGCGCAGCGTGGCGGCGGCATCGTCGGACATGCGCACGACTGCAATCGGCGGGGCAATGGTGTCGCGCCTGTCATGGGTCCGCAGAATCTCGATGCTGCCGAATTGGTTGAGCCGCTCCGCCAGCGCCGGACCGCTTACGCCAGGTCGCGCCGGCGCGATCATGTATTGACCGGTGCGGACCGGCTTGCGTCGATCGCTCGGGGCAGGGCGGGGGTCGCGTGCGGATTTGCGTCGGTCGCCGCTCGCGGTGGAGCGCGGATCGTCTGAACTTGCTGCCATGGCGTCGCCTCCGGCGTTCAATGGATTGAGGATTGAGTCTGATCGGTCGAAGCCCGTCGCAGCAACGGAACGCGTGGATCGGCTGCCCGGATGATTTCGATCGTGCGATAGGCCTGCCAGATCAGGTCGAAGGCCTGCGCATAATCCCGCGCGGCAAACTTGTGCGCGGCTTGGGTCACGATCGGCACACAATTTTCCAGGCCGGCATGCTGCGCTGCGTTGGCTTCGAGAAAGGCGGAAAGCGAGCGCAGCGATTCCGCAACCATATCGCCGATCATGTTTTCCGCGGCCTGACGATCGAGTGCCGGGTTTGGTATCGGCAGACCATCGGGCATGGTCTGGAACGGTTGCTCCAAAGGCTGCGACTGCAGGCGCATGAGAAGCGGCATCAAATTGCCGAGCAGCGCGACGAGATGCTGAATGTCTGAGGGGCGTGACTGTGATGAGGTTGCGCCAGAAGGATTGGAGTCTGACATGGATGTTTCTCCTCCGGAGGGAAGCATGCGTGGCGGCAGGGAGCGCGACCGCCGCTTTCGGCGGCGGCCGCTGACTGCTCGCTGTGTGGACTGGCCGCGAATTGCGCTCAGATCATTCGCTGCTGGCTGTAGGCCTGAAGGTTACTGATGACCTGAGGAATTACGCCGATCAGCTGGCGGGTGATGTCGGCCACATCCTGCTGCGTCAGTTGTCGCTGCTGGCCAAAGGCCATGGGACCGCCGAACGCCGACTGGAACTGAGGCGCCCCGAACTGAGCACCCCAACTCTGCGCTGGATGGCCGAGACCAGGTTGGCCGAGGCCTCCGGGTTGGCCCAGACCGAGGCCACCCTGCATGGCCGCAAAGTGAGGTTGCTGCTGGCTCTGCAGCATTCCCACGATCTGCGGAACGATGGGCAGGATCTGACGCACGACTTCATTTACGTCCTGCGGGCTCAGCTGCCGCGGCGCCTGACCGTAGGCCGCGTAGCCGATACCGGCGAGCGGATTTTGTGCTTGCGCGAACGGATTTTGTGCCTGCGCGAGGATTTGAGGCAGCGCCGGTACCAATTGACGCACGACCTCGTTCACGTCCTGTTGCGAAAGCTGGCGCTGTTGGCCGCCCCACTGCTGACCCCATCCCACCGGTTGCCCGCCCCAGCCGGCGTTATATCCAAAAGCGCCAAAGGGCTGCTGACCGCCGTATTGCCCATATTGCTGGCCATAGGCCGCCTGCCCGAGTCCAAGACCGCCTTGTCCAAAACCGCCTTGCGAACCTAATGCCCCCCATCCCCATTGTTGTTGCGGACCGAACTGCGGATTATGCCCGAGGTTCTGCTGCAGGGTGTCATAGTAGGTCATCGCTGTTCTCCTTACGTCATCGCTGTTCTCTTTGCGATGGGTTGGTGCCCTCAGCCCAAAACTCCACGAAGACCATCCGTATGCGACGGCCTTGGTGGCAACAGCAGGCCGTCACGCCGGTGTGACGGCTTTGCATTCTTCAAAATTCAAATGTTCAACCCTGGACAAATCGCCGCGAAGGTCATGTCGCGCCCCCTGAGGCACGCAAGCAGCGTTCCTCAAGGCAACGAGCGAATGGAAGAATTCACGGCGGCAAACAAAAGCCGTTGAGATGCGGGAGCGGGTCTTGCCAGCCATCATCCTGGAGGCCAGCTACTTACGTCCGCCCGGACGCTCCGCAAATGATCGCTGACTTCTCCCCGATACTTTGACGTGCGGAAGGAGTCACGGGAACGCGCTCAACGCTAAATGGTTTCGCGGAAGCGCGGCAATATTTTCGTGGCAACTCCATGCATACGGATAACTCCATGCATACGGATTCTGTCAGTGCTCTTTGCCTAGTGCCCACTCTCCAAAGTCCGCGCTACAGCGCCACAACGTCCTTTAGCGGACTTCGGAAAGTCATGGGCAATAGCAACCCCATGATTCCAGCGCCGTTTTTCGATCTAAAGTCCCTGAACAGATTTTGCCGCATGTGACTTCAGATCGGCGCCACTAGCGCATGATCCGGGCCCGAAGGGTCGCGTTGAGCCGCAAAGCGCGTGGCGGTAATAACCTAAAGCGCGATGGTGATACAAGTGGATGGTGATAGAAGTGAATGCCATCGCGCTTTAGTGATCGCTCTTGCCGAAGCGGCCTCGGTTCACGCGAATGCTAATAAGCGAGGTTGAGTAGAGTATCGACGCGCTCGGAGGTAGCGGGGTGGCTGCGAAGCAAGCGCATGGGATCATGCCCGAGTGCTGACACAGACATTAGCGCCGACCCGGTATGATGGCGCTCCAGCTTACCGAGTGCGGCGATGAGTGCCCGCGAGTCGCCGGTCAATTCTAGCGCGGTTGCGTCCGCATCCAGTTCGCGAACGCGCGACAGCGCCAGTCCAAGCAGTTGACCGAGGGCCGGAGCTGCGCTCAGCAGCGCCGCCAATGGGCGGCATGCCGTCACCTCGCCGTGGGCATGTCGCGTTCGTAGCAGGGCGAGACCGGCGAGCGATGTCCAATCGATTGCACGACGTAGGGCCGTCGCCCAGCTCATTGTCCAGGTGTCATTGTTGCGGATGTGCGCCACTTCGTGGGCCAAGATCCCGGCGATCTCTTCGCGCGTCATGCCGCGCAACAACCCCTCAGTCAGGACGATCGCGCTGTGTTCCGGTCCGCCGACCGCGTAGGCATTCATATCACGTGGCGCCGGCAGACAATAAAGATCCGGCACCCGGGCCAGGCCGGCTCGGCTGCAAACCTTCCTCAGAATGGCAAACAACTCCGGCACCTCGGCGTGGGACAGCAGGCGGGCGCCGAACCAGCGATACATGCTCTCGCGCGATATGACCGTGCCATCCGGGCGGGGCGCGGTTCCCTGTAACGCCCGATGCATCCCCTCGGTCCCACCGACGATCCAGCCGCACACCGCGAGCAGCAACATCATTGCGAGGATCGCCAATGCCGATGATTGATGGTTCGCGGTCTGATGGGCGAGCCGTCGCCGCAACAGCTCCTGATCTTTCGGGCTCAGCTCGATACGGCACCGCAGGTAAAGCCCGGCCTCTCCCGACGGCCAATAGATCTCCACGGTCGTGCCGCACTGGGAAACGCGCAGCATTTGCATCGGCGGCGCACAGCGCATCGTGGTGAGTGAAATGCCTGGCGCGAGACCGGCGACGGTATCCCGCCCCGGCTGATTACCGCGCAGAGCCATCCAGCTTGTGCCAACGCTAAACACCCCGGTCCCTGCCCCTCGTGCACGACCACCGTGAAAGGTTACGGATCAACTTATGCCTTGTCATGCCAAATTCGTGCCATAGACACAGGGAACTTGCGGAATGCACAAGGGATACTACGGTATTGGCGGGAACCGGCTTTGGTTGCGTGGCGTATTGGAACCCGCCGATGGTTCGCATCGATCACGATGGTGCGGAGCAAGAGCCTGTTGCCGATTGCAGCCCGATGGCTCCGGCAGGCTCACAACTTGAAGGTCATAGGTTCACCGCGATAAGTGGTATCGGAATGCACTAGGAAACTGCAGTGTTAAATCAATTACATAGATTTGCCGTCGCCCCGATGATGGATTGGGTAGAGATTTTATAGAAATCAAATAGTTAGATGGGGGTCGTGTGCAAATCCTGGGCACGCAGGTTCTACTTTTCTTTCGCTTTCGTTCTTACGAAATTGCAGCCGGCGGTGGCCGAATGCAGTCGAACCTGCATAGCGGGTTACCGCGACGGCTTGTATGCGGGCATTGGGGATTCGCTTGCAACCGCGTTCGGTATAAGCTCGACGCATGCCCTCAAAACCTCTCGACATCGGCGATTTGAGTTTCGCGCGGAAGGGCGATGCGGCCGAGCATTTCCGCCAAATCCTCCGCCGGCACGATCCCGGCGTCGCGCTTTCCGAGCTAGATGCGACCGATGTCTACTGGCTGCTTGAGCGGCATCCGGAAGCTGCGGCGAAAATCGGGGGTGGGCGTCAAGGAATTCAGCACGCGCAAGGCGATGTTCGACACGCGATGCTTTGAGATCCGACGCATCGATGGGAGCACGACCGATTTTTCCGTCAAGCCCTGCCTCGACGGCAAGGCGCCTTCGGCCTTTGCCGAGACCTTGCGCGCCATGCGCACCGAAGTGGTCGGCGACATCAAGCAGATGAAATGGGAATTCTTCCGCGCCTCCAACCATCCCGATGGCAGGAGCCCCTTGTGCCTTGACCGGCCGGCTGTTTGTCTCTGGAAGAAGCGATGATCGATCATGCGCCGCCGAAAACCTTCAAGGCACCGGCGGAGCGGTTCCTCGATGAGAACAGGACGCGACTCGCCGAGCGATGCGGTCGAAACCGCCTTGCGTCTTGTGCGCAATGCGATTTGCCAGCGCTTTCCGCGCGATCTCATGGCGATCGACGCGCTATCCGTGGCGTTCAGCAAGCCACCTACGTTCGATCCGATCGAGATCGAGGTCAATGCGGTCAAGCTGCCATGGGAGCGCAGGTCGCGCACCCAGGCAACGGCCGACAAATTGGCGGAAGCCGTGGCGCTCGACATGACCGTGGCAACCCGTGCTCGACAAGCGCATCGGCCAGCATATCACTGGCACAGTGCGCCCTGCTGGCGGCATCGAATGGAGTTTCGGCAGGAAGCGTGGGTTGGGGCTGTGAGTGTCACCAAGCGGCTATCAGTGTCTCCAACATCATCACGTTCTTGTCGCCATGGTGCCGGCCCGGCGCCAGCCCCTCAAGGCTCGCGTTGTGCGCGCCCGGCTTCGCCGACTTGCGGCATTGACCGGATGTCGCCGGCCCGGCAAGGGCGCTCGCCGTGCTGGTAAGGTTATGGACGCGGCCCGGCTGCCTGAAAAAGGTTTGCCTCACGTGTGCCCCGTTTAATCGCACGTCGTCGTTACGCGAGTCTGCGGGGCGATGGGCGGCATCTTGGAGCTCGCGGAAAGTCGCGGGCCACATGTCTGGATCGTCGGACAGCAATATCGGTTTCGGCGTCCGAAGCGGCGATTGGGAAGCGCTGCTACCGCCAGACGGGGCCCTACGCTCAGAAGGCAGCCGTCAATCAGACTTGGGCGGCGGGTCGCGGGGCCCTGACGAAGGACAGTCGACGGTGCCGTTGCCGACGGCGTGAGATTCGCTTGGCTTGTGTGTAGATCGAGAGAGCTCACTGCTCGTCGCCGGTAGGTAGTAGCGGCGGGCCCCGAGTTGGCGATCCTGGACCACACAATGGCGATGCGGATCGACACGGGTCATCTTGGCGATTTGAACCTCGCCGGACTCTCGTGGTGCGGCATGTTCGCTTGGCCCAAAGCCGTTCACGAGGGAAACGGCGAAGCGTTGGTCGTTATCAGGGATCACGCCTCGCCGACGCAACCCAACGCGCTGCCGACGATCTTGTCGGGCCGGAAAACGGTGCCCGGCGCAACAATCTTCAATGTGTTCGCCACGACGTTTGTCAAAATGCATGATCCGATATTCGCGCCGATTGAATTTGAACTCGACCTTGCCAAGCGGATCGGGCGCGTCAAGATCAAAGGCGTGATTGACACGAGCTTGGAGCCCATTCGCAATCTGATGATTGGCGACGAGCACTTCGGGAGGGTCGTCTTGCCGCAAAGGTTCGAATATAGGGAGGCGAGTTTGCGAGCGGCGGAACGACGGCGAGTGGCGCGATCAAGCTCAAAAATAGTAAGTCTCACGCGCATCTTGCGATGCTGAACCTTTCGACCTAGCGAGCGACATGACGGCCGGACAAGGCGCCGCGGCCGACTCGATAATTACTCGCGTGGGGTTTCGCCTTCATGATCCGACAAATCGGTTGATCCCCACATCGTGGGTCTTCAGCCGATCGTTGGCGGCCAGGAGATAGGCGATAGCCGGCCGGTTGGCCTCGGCAATATTCGCAAAGTCGCGACGAAATGTCGGCATCACCGACGCGAGTTCGTCCCTGAGAGCCCCTTAGTCGATCGTGGCAATGCGGCCCTCGCGCATGATGATTCGCCCGTCGACGATCGTCGTCTCGACGCCGCGTCCCGTCTCGCTGAAGACGAGCTGCCTTGCCACGCTGTTCAGCGGTTGATAGGCGACGTCGTCGAGATCGACCACGACGAGATCGGCTTTCATTCCCGCTCGAATTGCGCCAATCTCGCCGTCGAGATCCATGGCGTGTGCTCCACCCAGGGTTGCGGCCCTGATCGCATCTCTTGCGCGCACGCCTGTCGGGTTCGGGTCGGTGACCGCCGCGAGCAGACAGAACATCTTCATGGCCTGGAACATGCTCTGGCAGTCGCCGCAGCTGCAATTGTCGCAGCCGAGCGCCACATTGACGCCCGCCTGCATCGCAGCATGCATGGGCGCAACGCCGCTCTTCAGCTTCAGATTGCTGATGGGGTTGTGCGCGATGCCGGCGCCGTGGTCGGCCATCAGAGCGATCTCGTCCTGCATGAGCCAAACGCCATGGGCGATTGTGGTGCGCGGCGTCAGCAGTCCGATGTCGGCCAGATGCCGGATCATGGAACCACCGTGCTCGCCATAGATGGCGCGCGCCTTCGCTGTCTGCGCCTTGGTTTCGTAGACATGGGTGAAGAGCGGCAGCTTGTGGCGCCTTGCGAGGTCGGCGACCCCTTCGAGCAGGGCCCTGGATGAACGCTGCGGCCCCGACGGGCTCAGGCCCCAACTCAAACGCGGCGACAGTGGGGTGAGGCGCTTGATCTGACGCTCGACGAAGGCGATCTCCTCGCGCGCATCCTTCGCAGCGCCTCGGATCAATGTCATGACGGATTCGGGAACATCCGATGGCAGGAACGGGGCGATGTCGAGCGCCGCGACGTCGCGCACCGCGATGGAGAAGACGACCCGGATGCCGATCTCCGCGTAGGCGGCGAGGATGATGTCGAGTGTCTCCTCGTCTTGCGGCACCAGGGAGTTCATGTCCTGCAGCGTGGTGATGCCGTTGCGCAGGCATTCGAGCGCGCCAAGGAGGGTGCGGGCGCGGATTTCAGCCTTCGAGCGCCGACCGAAATAGGCCGGCTGGGAATGGAGCGCCCAGACGTCGAATGGCATGTCCTCGAGCAGGCCTTTGGCCAGCACGTCATAAGAATGGTAGTGGGCATTGACGAAGCCTGGGATGACGAGCTTGCCGCGCGCTTCGATTACCTGCGCTTTGTCCAGAACCGCCGCACGCTGCGCAATCTCTTCTTTCAGCGCCGCATCCTCGTCGGACGCCGTCACCGAAACGATGCGCGAGCCTCGGATGAGGATATCGCGCACAGGCGGGTCGTCGACGTCACCGTCGTGGTCGTAGACGCGTCCGCCGCGAATGAGGAGCGGTGGGTCGGATGGTGCGGCGATTCGAGGTTCAACCATCTTTGTGCGCGATGCGGGTTGCGAGCGATGACGCCAGCCCGGTACTCGATTTGGCTGGAGGGCGACGAAAGGTACCACGCGTCGCCTTGATCGGCGACAGCGCGACAAGGGTTTCAGCCTGCCTGACCGCCGCGATCGTCTGTTCGACGAGGGGCACCGGAATGCGGTGACGCACACGCGTGGCAAGGCCGTCGAGCGGCGCGCCGGCGAGGATGACGACATCGGCCTCGTCCTCGCTCACCGCGCGGTTCGCGAGCGCTACCAACTCTTCCTCCTTTTCCTCTTGCACGCTCGCCAGCGAAGCGAACGGCTCATCGAGCATGCGGATCGATGCGCAGCGCCCGCCAAGGCCATGCATGTCGACGCATTCCCTAAACCAGGGTCCCATGGCGGTGGTGAAGGTGACGATAGAGAACCGCCGCCCGAGCATGCAGGCGGTGAGCATTGCCGCCTCCGCCAGCCCGACGATCGGCACGTCGAACAATTCGCGCGCGCCAAGGAGCCCCGGGTCGGCGAATGCCGCGATGATCGCGACGTCGAAGCGGCCGTGATGCTCGGCGAGCATTTCGAGCGCGACGGCGCCGGCGATCTGCGCCTCGGCGCGCGAGGCGATGAACGGCACGCCGCGCGGCGCGGTCAGCGGGACGATCTCCGTGCCGGCCGCGGCCGCGGCGCGCGCGCTCGCGGCGAGACGCTCGGTCACCGCCGCGCTGGTGTTCGGATTGAGGAGCAGGAGCCGCATCAGGCCCGCCTCCACGGCCGCGCCGCCGGCCCGAGCGCATCCTCGATCGCGGCCGCAGCGCGCAGCACGCGCTCGTCGGCGTTGCGCGGTCCGACGATCTGCAGGCCGACGGGCAGGCCGTCACGACCGGCGCCGCAAGGGATCGAGGCCGCCGGCGCCAAGGCGTGGTTGATGAAGGGGGTGAATACCGCGTGCCCCCGACCCGTCGTCGGCCGGCCGCCGATCTGATCAGGCGCGAGCTGGCCGACGGGCCAGGCGACGCAGGGCGTTGTCGGGCCGATCAACAGGTCCCATTGGCCGAAGAACGCCGCGAGCGCCCGGGCGATCGCGCCGCTCATGAAGCGCGCCTGCGCAAGCGCTACGCCGCTGGACGCCAGGCCGCTCTCGATCTGCCGGCCGATATCGGGATCGAAAAGGGCCGGATCGCGCCGCCAACGATCGCCGTACAGCGCGGCGATCGCGGCATTCTGGACCGGCATGATCGCTTCTTCCGTCGCGCCGTCGGGCCAGACGGGATCGGACTCGAGGATGCTCCATCCGGCCGCGCGTAGACGCTCGATGGCGAAGCCAACGGCCTCCGCGACATCTTTGTCGATCGCGGCATCGTGGCCGAAGCGAGGGCTGAAGGCGATGCGCAGGGCCCTGGAGGGCCGGACATCGGGCGGACCGAGTGGCATCGAACAGGGATCGCGCGGATCGGCGCCGACGATCACGCCGAACAGCGCGGTGACATCGGCGACATTGCGCGCGATCGGGGCGATGGTATCGACATCGGCCGCGACGGAAGGAAATCCGTTCACGTCGGCGATTGCGCCGCGCGACGGCTTGAAGCCGACGACGCCTACATGCGCCGGCGGGCGCCGCGCCGAGCCGCCGGCATCGGTGCCCAGCGCCAGCGGCGTCATGTCGGCGGCGACCGCGGCCGCGCTGCCGCCCGACGAGCCGCCGGGCGTCAACGTGGGATTGAGCGGATGGCGCGTCGGCCCATAGACAAGGTTGGTCGTATGGCCCTTGCAGGCAAATTCCGACGAATTGCCGATGCCCAGGATGATCGCTCCGGCCGCCCTCAGGCGCTCGACGCAGAGCGCATCGCGCGGCGGCTTGAAGTCGCGAAACAGGTTTGAACCCTGCGTGATGCGCCGCCCCGCAACCCAGAGCACATCCTTGACGACGACCGGCACGCCGGCAAGCGGCAGGAACTCGCCTTGAGCCAGCCGTCGCCCTACGTCGGCGGCCTGTCGCTGGCCTTCGGCGGGGTCGTAGTCGACGATCGCATTGAGGAGAGGATTAAGCGCTTCGATGCGGGCCTGGAACGATTCAACCACCTCGATCGGAGTGACGGCGCCCGAGCGGACATTGTGCGCGATCGCTACGGCGTCTTCGCCGATCGGATGCGTGGCCTTGCGACGGGCGGCCGGATCTCGCACAAGGTCGCCCGCGTCATTCATCGCGCAGGGTTCCCCTCGGACTGATCAGCCCTCGACAACGATCGCTGCGGCGTCCAACGCGACAACCCGATCATCGCGCGCCAAGCGTGAGCAATCTCATCGCGCCGTGCGAACCACACGCCCGTTCGCGCCGCCACGTGCGCAAGAAAGCGCTCCAGCCCGCCGATGCGGCCGGGCCTGCCGATGATGCGCGGATGCAGCCCGACGGTCATCATGCGCGGCTGGCGCGCGCCTTCGGCATAGAGCAGCTCGAACGCGTCGATGCAGTAACGAGCGAAGTCATCTCCGAATACGAAGCCGCCCCTGTCGAAAAAGCGCATGTCGTTGGTGTCAAATGCATAGGGCAGCACCACATGGGGTCGGCCAGCCACTTCGACGACATAGGGCAAATCGTCGTCATAGGCGTTGGAATCATAGAGAAAGCCACCGTGCTCGACGAGCAGGCGCCGAGTGTTGACCGAGGGACTCGATCGGGAATGCCAGCCGACCGGCGCTTCGCGGACCGCTTGGGCGATCGCGTCGAGCGTGCGCGAGATCGCTTCCTGTTCCTGCGGCTCAGCCATATGCGCATGATTTTCCCAACGGAAGCCATGGCACATGATCTCGTGCCCGTCCGCGACCGCCTCCTGGGCGATCCAGGGCGAGCAGGCTATGGCGCGGCCGCAGGCATTGAGGGTCGCCGCCACACCATGGCGCATAAGCGCGCGCCGCAGCCGCGGCCAGGCCGCGCGCGTGCCGTAGGCGAAATGGCTCTCCATG
>WNGQ01009964.1_pt1 | contig 13393 bp, 19 predicted proteins | sample 5407661 | NCBI WGS metagenome assembly WNGQ01 (sample SAMN13153382, study PRJNA577476) | soil metagenome | isolation source: 60 cm soil or saprolite under Garry oak tree replicate 2 | place: USA:California | collected 2016-06-15
CCGTCGGCATCGCGGTCGGAGGGGACACCATCACCGACCCGGCCATCATCACCGTCGCCGTCACCGGGGCAACCGGCACACCCATCATCCCCGGGGGAATCGCCGCCGGAAGGGCGGACGCATCGCCACGCTCGTGCCGACCGGCCGGAAGCTGTGCAGCGTCACCGCCCGGCGCGGCCAGTACGGAACCCGCTCCACCGTTCGGACCATCGTTCGCGCCGCTGCCCTCTTCGCCAGGCGAGGGGACGGGCGGCTCGCCCTCAGCGACGTCAGCCTCCGGGGGGGTGGGTACTTCTGGCCCCACGTGAGCCATCGGATCGGGATGGACGCGGACTTCGCCCCGATCCGCCGCGACGGACGGCAGTGCGGGAAGCGGACGACGTGGCGAAGCCGAGGGTACGACCGGATGGGAACCCGCCGGCTGATCACGGCCATCATCCACGGCGCGCGCGGGCGGATCGCCCTGATCTTCTTCGACGATCCGAAGCTCCTGCGCCAGGGGCTCACCCAGTACTGGCCGGGCCACGACAACCACCTGCACGTTCGGTTCTGCCTCCCGCACGAACGCGATCCCCTGTATCGCTGTTGACCGATGGGCGGGTGAATCCCCGGGACGCTGCCGCCCGTACCTCCACCGGGATGCGTTCGATCCGATCGGTTTTGGTGGTCTCGTCGGCCCTGGCGGTGCTCGCCCTGTCCGCGGTCCCGTCCGGCGCGGGCTCGCTGGGGGCGGCCGACTGGACCACGTTCCACTTCGACAACGCCCGGACGGGATTCACGCCGTTCGAGACCACGATCAACCCGAGCAACGTGAAGTTCCTGTCCAAGAAGTGGGTGGGGATGAACATGGGCGGGCTGGTCGACTTCTCCTCGCCCGTGGTGTCGAACGGCGTGGCCTACGTGGCGGACTCGTGGGACGGCAAGCTGTGGGCGTTCGACATCCAGTGCGGCTCGAACGGCCAGGACTGCGACCCGCTGTGGAGCGGACACACGGGAGGCAACTACGGCATCACGTCGAGCCCGGCCGTGTCGAACGGGGTGGTCTACGTGCCCTCGGCCGACCACCGCCTCTACGCGTTCGACGCCAACGGGTGCGGCGGGAGCGAGTGCGACCCTCTGTGGATCGGCAAGCTCAGCGCCGGGGTGGTCAACTCCTCGCCGGTCGTGGACGGGGGGGACGTGTTCGTCGGGACCTACCAGGACGACCGGCTCTTCGCGTTCGACGCGAACGGGTGCGGCGGGTTCAACTGCGGGGCCACGTGGATCGGGGTCGCGCCCAAGCCCCCGCCGGGAAGGCCCCACGGCCTGGGCAGCCCGGCGGTGGCGAACGGGGTGGTCTACGTGAACTCGGCGTCGGGCCGCCTGTACGCCTTCCCCGAGGCGGGGTGCGGCCAGCACCGGTGCAGCCCCACATGGATCGGCCTGACCCAGACGAACGTCGGGACGGGCGGCCCGGCCGTGTCGAACGGCGTGGTGTACATGGGGGTCGACCAGGGGCTGGTGGCGTTCGACGCGAACGGGTGCGGGCAGCAAACGTGCCGGCCGATGTGGACGGGCACCCACGGGTTCGACCAGTACGCGTTCGGGACCCCGGCGATCTGGAACGGCAAGGTCTACCTGGGGATCGGCGACAGCCTCGACGTGTTCGACGCGAACGGCTGCGGCGGCTCGGTGTGTGATGTGCTGTTCTGGATCGGGGTGACCGGCTCGCAGGCCGAGATCGACTCGTCCCCGGCCGTGGCGAACGGCGTGGTCTACGTTGGGATGAACTCGATGAAGGTGTTCGCGGCCAACGCGAACGGCTGCGGGCACGTGCAGTGCCAGGCGCTGTGGTCGGGGGCGACCGACGACAGCATCGTGAACTCCTCGCCGGCGGTGGTGGACGGCGTGGTGTACATCGGGTCGGGGAACCGATTCTATCCCGACGACCAGGCCGGGCGGCTGTACGCGTTCTCCCTCAACGGGACCTGACCGGGGGCGCCGAGGGTATCTCCACGGCCAAGTCGGACGGCTCCAAGGGGGTGGTCCTTCGAGCCGACGGCTACCGCCTCACGAGGGGAGCGCCCGGTTAACCAATCACGATCGCGACGATGCCTCCCACGATCATGACTGCACCGACGACCAACCCAAACGCTGCGCCCACTTGGTCAGCGCCAGCCGGACCCATAAGGGCTCTAATCACCCTTGGATGTCGCGCCCGCCAACCCGTATTCCTCCACCCGGGATTCCTTGGGATATAGAGAGCGGCCGCCGTGAAAGGGACGGCCATGGCAATGACTATGAATCCCAAGAGGCGAACGGGGACCGAGCGCATGAAACCTGCGGCTCCAATCCAAGCATCGTGGAGAGCACCCCTCGCGTCTATTTCCGCACGAAGCAGCACTATTGCCCTCGTAAGTCTACCCGTGTCATGCGACAGACAATGAAGATCGCGACCTGGAACATGGCGAACGGGAAGGGCGCTTGGGATCACCTGTTCAACGTGATCGAGCCGGACTTCGCCCTCCTGCAGGAGGCGCAAGTCATCGAGGCCAGGCCTGGAAACGCCCGCTGGACTGCCATCGGAGAGAACAGCGCCAAGTACGGCAAGCGTGGCCGGTACCGATGGGGATCGGCCGTGTGGGCGCGTGTCCACAAGCTCGCGGAGGTGAAGGTCGGCACGTTCGGCGGCTGGGTCCAGGTCGCTCGCGCTCTCGAGCCGGAGCCCCTGACGCTGATCAGCATCCATGTCGAGCTGGATCGAGAGGGCAGATCGGTGCCGATGCTGCACCGAATCTTGTCGGACCTCACGCCGATCATCGAACGTGCCGGGTCAAGCTTGATCTTGGGGGGCGACTTGAACGTGGACGTGGGCTTCGACGCGAAGTACGGGACCAGGCGGCATGCCATCGCGCTGGATCGGATCGAGGACTTCGGCCTGTGGCACTGCAACCAGCTGATTCCCCCGGGCCGCCGCAGGACGTTTGGAGGCCCGGGTTCGGTCATGGACGACCACCTCTTCGTCAGCCGGTCGATGATGAACCGCGTGGTCTCGTGCGACGTTCTGGGGGAGACTGGCCCGAGCGATCACTACCCGGTCGTCCTGGAACTTCAGCCGGCCTGATCGCACACACCAACTCCGTGTTCGACGAAACGAACGACGCATCCATGCGCCCGGGATCTACGATGGAAGTCAGCCATGGCCGAGAGGCGTGCAACCTTTGACCAGATCCCGAACCCTGCCGGAAGCATAACTCCGTTGTCCATTCCCAACTTCGATGACGCAGTACGTCAGCGCCTGACGGCGCGGTTCGGGGCCGAGCTCGCGTCATGGTTTGACGAGCTGCCGGATGTGCTGGGCGCTCTTGCAGAGCGTTGGGGAGTCGAGTGGGGCTCGCTCATTCCTCGAGGGAGCATGTCGGTCGTCATCCGGTGCGCCATGCGCGATGGACGCCCCGCCGTGCTGAAGGTCAGCCCCAACCGCGCACGGCTGGCGAACGAAGCAGCAGCACTCGCCAGGTGGACGACAGTTCACACACCGTCCGTGCTCGGGGTCGACGAGAGCGTGGGAGCGCTGCTCCTCGAGGCGATCGAACCGGGAACCCCGCTCGTCGAATCCCTAATCTACCCGGACATGGAGACCGCGGCCGACCTCCTGACCTCCCTGCACGCGAGCGGCGCTCCCGACCCCTCCTACCCTCCGCTCGCGCACCGCGTCGCGTACCTCTTCAACTCCGGGACTAACCCGTACAAGCGCGAGCCGGAGCTCCTCGAGCTGATCCCGCTGGAGCTGTACGAACGCGGACGCGAGCTGGCGACCCGGCTCGCCGAGAGCGTTCCGCCAACAGCCCTCTTGCACGGCGACCTGACGCCGAGCAACATCCTCGACGGCGGGGCCCAGCGCGGACTCGTCGCGATCGACCCTGCCCCATGCCTCGGCGACGACGTGGCGTTCGAGGCCATTGACCTGCTTCTCTGGCAGGCAGACGATGTCGACACGATCGCGGCGCGAGCGGCGCTGCTGGCTCCGGCAATCGGCGCGGACACCAACCATCTCTTCGAGTGGTGCAGCGCGTTCGCCGCCATGACCGCCTTGGAATTGGCGGAATCATCGGATGCCTCCGCCGACCGCATCCAGACGTGCGTGGCGCTGGCGGCTCAGGCACCGAGGGTCTAGACCAGCGAATTCGTCGAGGTTCCCGGCTGGCTCGAAGCGGGGCCCTTCCAGGAACGCGTCGCCGGGATGGGGCCGGCGATTCGATCGGACATGGGAAACGGCCTTCCACGAGGCCTATGTCCGCGGATACGTCAAGCCGTGAGTGCCCCTGGCAGGCGCCTATTCGGACCCGGACGTGCAGGAGCGCATCGCCGTCCCTACCCATTGGCATGCACGGACAGACCAATGCGAATTGGCCCATCCCGGCGAGGAGGTTGCCCTTGAAGCGTGTGCCGGTCGGCCGGAGGGTGACGGCTCGGTGCGCGAGACTCCCAGACGTGGGTACACGGGCGCGGCTGAAGAACTCGTCCCCGGATGAGCCCGTGACGGTTGCTGGACGAACGGCGGCCGTGGCAAGGTTCGTGGGTGGCGCCGTTCCGAGTGATCCTTCTTCCGGGCAGCGTCCTTCCGGCCGAGCTGGCGTACGGCTCATTGGTGACGGCCCTCGGCTCGGATGCCGAGGTCGTCGCGAAGGAACTGGAAGTGTACGCGACGGCCGAGGCTCCGCTTGATTACAGCTTGGATCTCGAGGTCGCCGGCGTGCTGCGCGATGCGGATGCTCGCGGGTGGGAGCGGTTCCATCTGGTCGGCTATTCCGGTGGTGGCGCGGCGGCGCTGGCCGTCGCCGCTCGCCGTCCCGAGCGGTTGTCGAGCCTCGCGCTACTGGAGCCGGCCTGGGCTGGACGCTGGGATCTCAGCCCGGCTGAGCAAGCGGTCTGGCGCGAGTACGACCGGCTCGAGGCGCTCCCGCGAGACGAGTTCGTGCGCGCGTTCATGCGACTCAGCGTCAAGCCGGGTGTCGAGCTTCCTCCACCGCCGTCGGGGGAGCCTCCGCCCTGGATGGCGCAGCGTCCCGGTGGGATCCGCGCGTTCATGGAGACCTTCAGGACGGACGACCTCGACCGCGGTGCGCTGGAGCGCTTCGATCGCCCCGTCTACTTCGCGCTCGGTGGGCTGAGCAACCCAGACCAGTTCGGCGAGCTTGCCGCCCGCCTCAACCGTGTCTTTCCGGACTTCCAACTCGAGGTGTTCGAGGAGCGCCATCACTTCGACCCGCCGCATCGGATCGAACCCGAGCGGCTCGCGGACTCGCTGAGAGCGTTCTGGCGTCGCGCCGACCGGTCAGAGCCGACCCCGTAACACCGGGTCGTTTGAGGCGGCCGATTGGCAGGTCCAGTGAGCCACGATGGCGGAGGTCGTACCTTCGATGATCGGCGATCGCGAGATTGCATGGGTTGACCTGCACGAATGGGCCCGAGGACAAGAAGCAGTGAGCCGAGCCTCGATGACTGCTATGTCACCATTAGCGTGGTATGCACCATTCTCCTTCACCCACTTCCGATTCAGGCCGGCCGTGCCAGGATTGAAGCTTGATGGACACTGCAGCCCAACCGCAAGGCGCGGCCGGTAGGCATGGCAAGCAGCTGACCGTCGCCTTCGGCATCAATCTGAGCCTGTTTGTGGCTGAGGTGGTTGGCGGCATCCTGGCTGGCTCCCTGGCCCTCCTCGCCGACGCCGGCCACATGATGGTCGACACGGTCGCCATCGGGCTGTCGCTCGCAGCCATCTACTTCGCCCGGCGCTCGCCAACACCTAAGCGCTCCTTCGGCTACTACCGCCTGGAGATCCTGGCGGCGGTCATCAATGGCGTGCTGCTGTTTGGCGTCGGGATCGCGGTGCTGATAGGAGCCGTGCTCAGGCTCATGAACCCGCCCGCCGTATCGAGCGGCCTGATGTTCGTCTTTGGGCTCATCGCTCTGGTTGGCAATGGAGTAGCGGCCTGGCTGCTGGTTCGCGGGCAGAAGGAGAGCCTGATCATGCGCGGCTCCTTCCTCGACTTTCTGGCCGATGCCCTCGGCGCCCTAGCGGTTGTCATTGCCGCCGTTGTGATTGCCGGCACCGGCTTCCACCAGGCGGACGCCATCGCCTCGATCGTGATCGCTCTCTTGATCCTGCCGCGGACCTGGAAGCTTCTGGGCAAGACCGTCAACGTTCTGCTCGAGGCTACTCCTGAGGGAGTGGACCTGGGTGAGGTCCGCAGACACATCATGGAGACCGAGGGGGTGGCTGGGTGCCACGACCTACATGCTTGGATGATCACCAGCGGCATGAACGTCCTGTCGGTCCACGTCACCTTGAAAGACGGTGCTGACGGACCGCAGGTACTCGATCGGCTGGGTGAATGTCTGGCCGACCACTTCGACATCGAACACTCCACGTTTCAGCTGGAGCCTGTCACCCATCGCAGCCGCGAACGAGTCGTGCACGACTGAGGCTTCATTCGTTCCACTACCTTTTCTTTACCCAGGGGTTATCTCTTTCCTGGGGCATGTAGGTCGTGGACCGTGACTTCATCCTCCGGGCCTGCCAGCTCAACGCACCGAAGGACTGCCCGGCAAGTCCATCAGGCGGCCCCGGCCGCGGCTCTTTCCACCACCACGGGCTCGAGCCGGTTTAGGAGGTCGGTCCAGCCGGCCTTGAAGTCGTCACGCATCGCGACCGACGGGTACCCGGTCTGGACAAGCGCCATGTTGGTCTGCCCGTCCTTCTCCTCAAACGTGATCTGTATCTCAGTGTCAAACGTCCGCCCGTCCTCGAACGTGGCCGTGACGGCGTAGGCGAGGCGACGAGGCCGGTCGACCTCGGAGAACACGGCCACCTCGCGGTACAGCTTGCTTCGTGAGGGCCCGAATACGAGGGTCCATGTGCCCCCGATGCGCAGATCGAGCTCGGACTCGACGATCCAGTCCGGGCCGTCGGCGAACAGTGCGCGTTGGGCGTCGGGGTCGAGGAACACGTCAAAGACCACCTCCGGCCCGGCGTCGAAGGTTCGTTCCAACCTCAGTTCGTGCCTCACGCTCGGACTCCCTTCTGCTCGCTATCGATGTAGGTCTCCAGCCGCTCGAGTCGGCGTTCCCACTGCTGGCGATACCGGTCGATCCACCGTGTTGCGTCGGCCATCTGCTCGGGCCCGAGTCGGCATTCGCGGGTTCGGCCGTGCTTCTCGGTAATCACGAGGTGGGCCTTTTCGAGGATGTGGACGTGCTTCATCACACCCGGAAGCGAGATGCCGATGGGCCGCGCCAACTCGCTGATCGACGCGGGTCCGGTCGTCAGGCGTTCGAGGATGTCGCGGCGCGTTGGATCTGACAGCGCCGAGAACGTCCGATCGAGTAGTTGAGACTGAACCATACGGTTAAGTGTTACAGGGAGCATCGAGACTGTCAAGCGCCGGTTACAGCCAGAACCGGGACTCGAACTCCGATTCCTGAACGGCCCATGGCCTACCCCATCAGATGCAGGGTGGACTCCTCCCCTCGGACGATCCGTCCGGCGCTCCTCGATCCGGGCCTTCGAACGCGCGTAGATGTCGTCGGGTCCGTGCGGACGACCACTTCGTCCTCCACGAGGATGGCCCGGTGATCCGTCGTGTGCTCGTTCTAGTCCCGGGTTGGCTCATCGCGGTGCCCTCGTTCCTGCAACACCTGGTGGCCCAGCGGCCGCTCGAAGTCGTCGCTGCTCACATTCTGCTCACGACAGACATCCTCGAAGAGCGAGCGACCGGGCATCGAATCATGGCCTCCACCAGGCAATATGTCGGCGAATTCGTCAAGGTGCCTGTGCGCCGGGGAGGATTCGAACCTCCGGCCCGCTGCTTAGAAGGTGTCGGGGTGGGAACGCTGGACTTACGCGTGCAGACAAGCACGCCGCCAGCGAGTTCCATGGTCCAGTTATCCGCTCGCTCACCGGAGCGATGACCGTTGCGCGTCTCTCGAGAGATGTAGCTCTGTTGAGCCCGGCGGTAAGCGGCCTAAAGAAGAGTTCAGCGCTCGTAGTGTCCGGAGGGCCCCCACGCGCCATAAGAGGCGGAGGAGGAGGCCCTTGCGGCGCGAAGACGACGACGAGACCCTCGGTGGCCTGACCGCCAACCAGCGAGTCCTTCGGGGCCGCCTGGGCGGACTCGCCTGTCATGCGAGGAATGACTCCACACTCATCACGCAGCCCGCCCGCGAGGCGTTCATGCGGCGCTTCGATGACCTTGTCGACCCGGAGCGGCAACTGCCCGAGGGGGAGCGTGATAGACGGGCCCGCCTCGCCCGACGGGAGTATTTCACCCGTTTGGCCTTCCGAAGCTCGCGTGCCCGCCAAGCCCGGAGCGCCCGATCAGCGACCGACCGCCGGGGAGGATCCCGATGAGGGCCTGTTCGACCGGTCTCCAATTCGGTCGCGGACTGGCTGATGCTCTCGACGGGACGCTCAAAGGCGACCGCGGCCTCCCGGAGGAGGGCGGCGTCCCCTACTCGATCCAGGGACATCTTCGAGGATCGATCGAACGGAAGTTCGTGGTGATCTTCGTCTACGTAAAGGACGTAGTGATTCGCCGGGTTGGTGTGTGGATGGGACGGATGGGGGGAGGACGGAGGGGTCCCATCAAGGCGATGTCGGATCGATCCCGAAGGTCCCTGTTGTTCAACTTGAGGAACACCCCCGGGTTGAACACCGAGATGGTCTTGACGTATGGGAGTCAGTACCCGGGGGACGGGAGGATCATCAAGAGGCACATCTCCCTCATGCGGAAGAGGCTGATCCGTCTGGGGTTCAAGGGGATCTGGTGGCTGGAGTTCCAACGGCGGGGAGCGCCCCACGTGAACTTGGCATTGAAGGGTCCCGAGCCCACCGCGAAACTTCGGGCGACCATCTCCCGGGCCTGGCACGAGATCGTCGCATCTTCCGATCCGAACCATCTCCACTAAATCCCTCCCCCAGGGGTTCGAGCACATCGGGGCCTGGTGGGGGAGGTTCGGTGGCGCCAGGCCCGAGATCGTCGCGATGGCGAGGGGCCGCGTCGGGGAGATGGCTCCCATCGTCCGGGTGATCCGGCGTGGCCACCAGGCGCGGCGGAGGGCGTGGAGGACCCGAAGGCGCTGGCACGACAACGGGCGGACGAGCTTCACGGCCTGGGACTGCAGCTGCATCGCCCAGCAGGTCATGGCCCGCGGAGAACTCCGGGAGAAGAGTCCCGAGACCGAATCTGAGGCCCAGCCGGAGCCCACCCGGGCAGCCGATGTCGATGAACCGTCGAGTCTGGATTCCCCTCCCAGTGCATGGGTCCCGTCAGAGGTGACGAGGACGTCACCGGCAGCTCGTCTGTCGAGGGGGGATCGCCAGGACCCGGTGGCGGCCGACCCTGAGCCGCAGCCCGCTGGGCCGGTGGACGCCGACGATGACGAGGCTGAGGCGGGCAGCGGCACTCGGTCGGGCCCTCCGCGGCGGGTCCTCGTAGGTGTTCTGGCCCTCGGGGACCGTCGCGGTCTTCGACGCCGGTGGCCCCGGTCCGGCCGTCCGATCGGCGTGTCGGTTCCACCCGGAGGCCCACCCGAGGGTGGGGCCTCGGCCAGGTCCCCGCCTCCCCTGCCGGGCCGCTCACCGGCCCGCATGGGGATCGTGTCCAGGCTGATGGGCCGCTCCGGAGCGGGTCGTCGACGTGCTGGCGCGCCCCAGGGGTGCCCTGAGGGTCCCTTTGGATGTGAGGAGTGATTGGCATGACCAGGAGGCTGTCTGACCAGGCCCAGGACTGGGTCGTGGCACTGGGGGAACGCCGCAGGTACGCGGAGATCTCGCAGGCGGAGTTCGAGGAGCGCACGGGCGGGCCTGGCGACGGGGGTCCGGCCCCGCCGTCGCGCCATCCCCTGCAGGGGACGAGGCCTCGTCGGTCCGCGACGATCCCCTGCAGGGAGCCCCGGATCGGGGCGGACGCCGTCGATGCCGAACCCGACCGGGTGAGGTCTTCTCGACCGCGAGCTGGCACACGGGCTCGGCGATGACCGGTTCGTGCCGGAGCCTCTGAACTGGCTGAGGATCGGGTCTGGCCGGGAGTGCCGACGTCTCTGGGGGGATCTCACCCGGCGCCGGGTGACACGGCGTTCGCGCGGGACGGCGTGCCCGGGGCTTTCGACGCCCGGGGTGGTCCTCGCCTCGGAGGAGCGTCGATCTCGGCCTCGAGCTCCTCGCGGATGAGCCTGCTGGCCCAGCGCTTCCGGCCAGGGCTGCCCGGGGCCCGGCGGTCCCGTTCGGCGGTGGGGGAGCGCTGCCACAGCCGGAGCGCCGCCTGCACCACCCGCTCCGGGGGGACCCCCAGGCGCGCCGCGATCTTCCCCTCGAGCTCCCCCTTGGCCGCCCGGCTCACCCACTCCCGGTCGGTGGCCTCGACAGGCAGGACGGGCTCACCACCGAGCCCGAGCTCCCGGATGGCCCGCAGCTTCCCCGACAGCACCCGCTCCGCGACCTCCGCGCTCACCTTCGACCCGTCGTCCAGGCTGAGCAGGCTCCAGGCTGTGGACACCAGGTCCCCCGGGGGGCGGCCGAAGGCGAGGGCCAGGGAGACCAGGTCCCCCGCGGAGACCTGGCGACGCCGGGTCTCCAACGCGGCCACCATGGACCTGGTCCACCCCACGAAGCCGAGGTCCCGGAGCCGGGCCGCCAGCTGCTCCTGGGTCATGCCCCGGCGCGTTCGGTGCGCCCGGACCCCCGCCGCGATGGCCTCGTTCAGCGACGCGGACGCCTGGGGCGGACTGGCCACGGACGGATCGTAGCCGAACGCGTTGGAAGACGCACGCCTCCCCTCGTAGGGTGGTAGAGTTGAGGATCGCACTGCATCTACGGGGAAGGAGAGATTGAGATGAGGGTCGGGGCCGGGCGGAGCGAGACCGGTGATCGGTATCCGGGCCGCCCGCTCGCGACCACGGCGAGGCCCCCCGTCCTCCGCGCTGACCGGCCCGTGGAGGCCGCCCCCCTTGACAGGGACAGGAATGACGGGATGACGGGTCGGTGCGGGGCACGAGGCCTGGGGAGGTCACGCCCGAACTCGAACGAGCTTTGCGAGTTCTTACGGTTAGGAGGTGGGGAACCATGGATGACCTCGACCTGATGATCGACAGAGTCAAGGGGCTTCGATCACCGGCAGCACCCCTGTACGTGACGGCGGCCCGGGTCTTCTTCGAGTTCGTCGACGAGATGTCCGACGAGACGTTCCTGGCATTCGAGCACACCTACGAGGTGGTCCGGAAGGTCGAGGGGACGCCCAGCTTCCCGCCCGGCGCGCTCTCGCCCCAGGCGGAGGGGTTCCTGGCGTCGAATCCGGGGGTGCTGGCGGCCTACTTCGGCTTCGTCGCCCTTGCGGCCGAGCAGCTCATGGCCGAGGAGCTGGGAACTTGAGGCCACCCAGCGCTTCTCATGGGGAGGTTCGGGGAGAGGATCAGAGAGACGGAGACGCCGGAAGGAACGGCACGCCGGCGTGAGGGTCGACCGAGCGTTCATCGTGAACTTCGCTGGCTCGACATGTACCTGGCCTGAAATGGGAGGGATGGATCGATGAAGTCCTTGTTCTACGCAAAACGCTATCGGACCCGCAAGGGCGAGGACCACCTCCAGCTGACCATGACGTCCCAGGTGGCCATGCGGTTGGCCGGGCTGGTTGAGTGCTTCGATTGCCCGGATGAGGAGATCCTGACCGGGCTGATCACCTCGATCACGAACGACCAGGGCACGACGAAACCGGCCGCCTTCGCGCCTCGAGCATTCCCGAGGACATCTTGATGTGAAGCACGACGTGGCACGAGCGGAGAGAGGAGGGCTTCATGGGTAAGTTCACGAACACGTGCGCGGGCTGCCTGCGACCGACCGACACCGGGTTCGGGCTCGTCGGCGAGGCGGAGTGGCTCGTGGCCGGCCTCATGCAGATGATGCCGGAGGGACAGGCCATCGCCATGGTGGAGCGCCTGGCGCAGGACGAGTACGGGTGTGACCCCGGCTGCGTTCCGCCCATCGACATGGAGGTCATCGTCTTCGACCGGAGACTTCGGCCGAAGGCGCGTCCCGCCCTTTGGTTCACGATGGTCGGTAGCAAGCCGCCTATGGTCTTCGGGGCCACGGGGTCATTTGTGGGGCTGGGCGGTCGAGGGCGGACGCTATCCCGTCGTTGAATGCCGAGCGAAGTTGTCTCCCCGTCAGGACTCGATGCTCGAGCAGGCTCCGCAGGATCGGCTCGAACACGGCCCGCCATAGGGGCTGATCGATCATGTCCTCGGTGACGGTCTCCATCCACTTGACGAACGCGTCCACCTGCCGCTGGGACCCGCAGTAGAGCTGAGCGAGTTCGGCGACGACGCCCCAGTCGTGGCTCGCGCCGATCCTGTTCCACCGGCCCAGGAAGCGACGTTCGGCGACCTGCCGGGTCATCCCGGCCAGCGTTGAGGCCGGCGTTCCCTGCAGGGGATGCCGTCCGCCGCGGGGGGAGCCAGGTCGGTCCCCTGCAGGGGAACGAGTTCGGTCCCCTATGGGGATCGCGTGAGGATCGCTGGCTGAACACGTAGGCGGGCCGGAAGGCGGTCGGCGGGGGCTCCCCGTCCATCGGACGGTCTTCTCCGAGGGGTGAGGCGGGAGGTACCTCGACGGCGTTCCCGGCGGCCGGTGGTGCCCCGGCCAGCCCGGGTCGCGCTAAGCCTTGAGAGATGACGCGTGATGAGGAGGTGGTTGGTGTGGCTGGGATCGATAGGAGGAAACAGCGCCCGCCGAGGCGGGCCGCCAGGCAGATTTGTCTCCCCGGATGGGAGCTCCCCCGTTTGGACGGGTGCGCGGCTGCCCTGCTGACCGAGGCGGAGGGTCCGCGGGACGGCCGGCGACCCCGGGTCTCCGAGGTTAGCACGGGGGACCAGGTCGGTTCGAATGGGGAGGCGTCGTGAAGCCGGTGGATCGTCGGAAGTTCAACGGCAGGAACGCGGCGAGGCAGATGACCCTCCCGGGTCTGGAGCTCCCCCGCTCAGACGGGTATGCGGCTGCCCTCCAGGTCAAGGGCGAGCCTCCGAAGCCCCGCAGCGGGACCAGGGTCTTCGAGGTCGTGATGGGGACCCAGGTCTTCAAGTTCCAGTGGAACCCCCAGTGCAAGGTCTGCCACTGCCTGAGGGACCCCCTGCTGAACCGGCCGAAGTACTCGACCTCGACCCTCGTCTACGAGTCGGTCAACAATCTCTACGTCGGCCTGCGCCCCTGCTCTCAGATCCTGGCCGCGGTCACTCCGATGATGGAGGGCTGGGAGCCGGCGGACGTCCTCACCGACGACAACGTCCAGCGCCACACCGCTAGGCACGTCCCCATCGAGATCCAGGCCAGGAACGAGGTGGTCCATCAGGCCGTCCGCAC
>WNGQ01005255.1_pt1 | contig 13392 bp, 6 predicted proteins | sample 5407661 | NCBI WGS metagenome assembly WNGQ01 (sample SAMN13153382, study PRJNA577476) | soil metagenome | isolation source: 60 cm soil or saprolite under Garry oak tree replicate 2 | place: USA:California | collected 2016-06-15
CGGTTGGAAGCGCCCTGTCCGAAGCTAAGCGCAAGCTGCTGCAGAGCTATCTTCGCGGCGGCAGGGCACCAACATTCCCAGCCCCGCGCCTAATCACTCCCAGGTGCTCCGATGAGCCTGCCCCGCTTTCGTTATCTCAGGAACAGCTCCTCCTTCGCGAAAGGAGCATGCCAGGCATTCCACCGCTCTACAACGAATGCATCACTCTCCGAATATCAGGTCCCCTCGACGTGCCTGTCCTGGAGCGAAGTCTTACTGAAATCATTCGGCGACACGAGATTTGGCGGACGAGCTATGAGACCAGGAACGGCCGGGCGGTCCAAGTCGTCCATCCTGCCCCAGAAGAGGCTCGGTTGCCTGTGACCGACTTGCGAGGGTTGCCTGGAGCCAGGCAGGAGGAGGAAGTCCAGCAAGTCATCGGTGAAGTGGTTCGGCAACCTTTCGATCTAACAAATGGCCCGTTGTTGCGAGCCAGACTGGTCACACTTGGGCGTTTCGAAAACCGGCTGTATCTTATTGCGCACCTGAGCATCGTGGATGGGGTCTCGGCATATCAAGTGTTCCCCTCGGAATTGGCCGCTCTGTACAGCGGCTTTGCTTCGGCTCGTCCGTCACCGCTCCCCAGTCCCGCCATTCAATTTGGAGACTATGCCAGTTGGCAACGGCAGTGGCTACAAGGAGAGGAACTTGGTAAACAGGTGGCTTACTGGCGAAAGCAGCTCGCCGGAGAAATCCCGGCGCTACGGTGGCCCACCGACCGCCTTGAAAGAGCTGAGTCACCGAGAGGCAATCACGTTGTTTATGACGCTTCTGGCAGGCTTTGCCGCCTTACTGCATTGCTACACGCAGCAGGACGAAATCGTGGTGGGCACGCCCTCACCCGCCGGCCGCAAACGCTCCGAGGTGGCAATGTTGTTGGGTTACTTCCTCAATCCGGTTGCGCTTCGCTTCGATCTGACAGGCGATCCAACCTTTCGCGAGCTGCTGCTCCAGACGCAGAGACTGACTCTGGAAGCCATCTCAAACGACGATGTGCCGATCGAGTTTTTGGCGCAGGAATTAAAACCAAAACTCGATCCTAGTTCCAATCCATTTTTCACTGTGGGGATTTCTCTCCAACCTCCGATGCCGCAACTGGACTTGGATTGGACAGTGACCTCAATGGACATTGAGAGCGGTGGCGCTCCGTGGGATCTGTACATTGCTTTTATCGACAGGCCGGAGGGTATGATGGGCCGCGTGCAATATAACCCCGATCGGTTTGACTACGACACGATTGTTCAGATGCTGCGACATTACCAGAGATTACTTGAGAATGTGTGTGTGAACCCCGCGAAGCGGCTCTCCGAACTGAATTTTCTTTTTCAATAGGATCACTCGTACGTCCTGGCTGAGAAAGATGGCTTACTCTGAGCACATCTTGAATCGGTTGCGCCGAATTGACACGGGCCACCATGAGCATTCTGCGAGGGACCAGCGACTCGCGTTTCCGGCCATCTGACTGTGAGAGAGACAGTGATACATCAACAGGAAAGCGACGCAAAGCCTGACCCTGCCCGACTTTCTGAAGCCAAGCGCAGGCTCCTTCAAAAATATCTACGCGGCGGAGTTGAAAAAGAGGGGCCGGAGCGGGGTCTGATCTGCCCTCGTACACCTGGGGAACCTGTACCTCTATCTTTCGCTCAGCAACAGATATGGCTTCACGGACAAATGGCCGGTGACGTCCCCTTCCATAACGAAACTATGACTGTTCACCGGCAAGGTCTGCTCGACGTGGCGGTGCTGGAGCGATGCTTGCTTGAAGTGGTTCGACGGCATGAGATCTGGCGGACCACATTTGAAATTATTGCTGGCGAGCCCTTCCAGATTGTTCACCCAGCTCCCCGTGCTTTTCCGCTGCCAGTGATGGATTTACGCAAGCTTCCAGAAGCAAAGCGCGAGGCGGAAGCGGTGCGTTTGGCAACAGAGGACGCGCGGCGTCCATTCGACTTGAAAACGGGTCCCTTACTGCGTGCCTTACTGATACGCACGGACGATGAGCGGTATCGCCTTTACATGACTGTCCATCAAATCATCTTTGATGCAGTAACCGCTTATCGTGTATTCCTTCCGGAACTGGCCACACTTTACCAAGCCTTTGTGGTTGGCAAGCCCTCGCCGCTGCCGCACCTTCGCATTCAGTATGCGGACTTTGCCTACTGGCGCAGGCAGCTAGCGGGCGAGCTTTCTCCGCTACAATGGCCCAGCGACCGTCCGCGACCGCAGATGGAAACGCATCGCGGTGCGATTCAAAGATTCACACTGCCCGCAGACTTAGTCAGGACGCTCAGGGGCCTGAGCCAGCAGGAGGGAGTATCGGTTTACATGGCTTTGCTGGCTGGGTTGGTCGCCCTGCTCCATCGCTACACCAACCAAGAAGATATCACCGTGGGCAGCCTTACTGCGGGCCGTAAGCAAGCTGAAGTCGAGCCCCTACTAGGCTATTTTGTAAATCCACTCGCGCTGCGGATCGACCTCTCAGGCAACCCGACCTTCCGGGAATTACTGTCACGTGTGCGGGGAGTGGTTCTGGACGCCTTGGCTCACGAAGACGCTCCTTTCCCGCACGTCATAAGAGAGCTCCAACATAGACCTGATCCCAGTCGCAATCCTCTGTTTCAGGTAATCCTTTCTCAGCAGCCTCAAATGCCCAGTATGACTCCCGGGTGGGATCTGGCGACCGAGGAAATCTGCAATGGGGGTTCGAAACTCGACTTGATGGTCGTGCTGGACGACCGTAGAGACCGCATCTTTGGGCCCATCACTTACAACCCCGATCTGTTCGACCATTCAACTATCACTCGAATGGTCGGAAATTGGAGGACCCTGCTTACGGGCGCGGCAGCTGAGCCAGGAAAGCATGTCGCGGAATTGCCCATCTTGACTGACGCAGAGCGAAACCAGATTGTCGCCGAATGGAATAACGGGCAGGTCGATTACCCCAGGGACCGCTGCGTGCATGGACTCATTGAGGCCCAGGCAGAGCGGACACCCGAGGCTACAGCGGTTTTGTGCGAAGGAGAACGACTCACCTATCAAGAGCTGAATGCTCGTGCCAATCAGCTTGCGCATCATCTTCGCAAGTTAGGAGTGGGCGCGGAAGTCTTGGTCGGAGTTTGCATGGAACGGTCGGTCATGATGATGGTGGCCCTGTTGGGCATCCTGAAAGCTGGCGGAGCTTATGTACCGCTTGACCCAACGTATCCGGAAGAACGGCTCGCATTCATGATCAAGGATTCCGGATTACAACTCTTGATTACCCACGAGCCGTTCCGCAAAACGTTGAGCGAGCGAGTGGAGAGACTCGTCCACATCGACAAAGACTGGCCAATCATTTCTCAGGAGAGCCGAGAAAATCAGGTGACCGAGATTGAACCGGAAAACCTCGCGTATGTGATCTACACGTCGGGATCAACAGGTCGGCCCAAAGGGGTTCAGATTTGTCATCGTTCACTCGTTAATTTGCTGACGTCGATGCGAGTTCGGCCAGGGCTCACTGAGAAAGATTCCCTGTTGGCCGTCACCACGATATCGTTCGATATCGCTGCTCTTGAGCTTTACCTGCCTTTGATAGTGGGCGCTCGCTGTGTGCTGGCAAGTCGCGAAGCGTCGCAGGACGGGCGGCAATTGTCGAGGATGTTCGACCGTTATGAGATTACGGCAATGCAAGCAACGCCCTCCACTTGGAAGTTGCTGCTTGAATCGGGATGGCAGGGAAAAGCGGACCTAAAGATTCTATGCGGCGGTGAGGCGATGCCCAGAGAACTAGCAGAGCAGTTGATCCCTAGGGCACATTCGGTATGGAACATGTACGGCCCCACGGAAACCACCGTGTGGTCCAGCTTCCACCACGTCACATCATCCGCAGGCCTTATTCCAATCGGCCACCCGATCGGGAACACCCAAATGTACGTGCTTGACCGCAACATGCAGCCTGTGCCTGTGGGCGTGATTGGGGAGCTCTACATAGGCGGTGATGGTTTGGCGCGGGGCTACCGAAATCGTTCCGAATTGAACGCCGAGAAATTCATCCCGAACCCGTTCGATTGCGAACCGTGTTCGCGCCTCTACAAAACGGGTGACCTCGCGCGCTATCGGATGGATGGAAATATTGAATGCCTGTCGCGGATAGACAATCAAGTGAAGATTCGTGGGTTCCGGATCGAGTTGGGTGAGGTCGAGTCCGTGCTGCGTGAGCATCCCGCCATCCGTGATGCCTGCGTCATCGTTCGCGAGGATCTTCCAGGTGATCCGCGCCTAGTGGCTTATGTCGTACCGGCAAAGGAAGAGTTCTCCTCGCTCAAAGACCTGCGCAACTTCGTGAAAGAGAAATTGCCCGGCTACATGGTCCCCATCGTTGTCCCACTGGAAAGGCTCCCATTAACAGCGAATGGGAAATTGGATCGGCACGCACTTCCGCCGCCAGACCATGTGGCTGTGAGCGACGACCAATCTTTCGAAGGATTTCGTGAACCCATCGAAGAGCTATTGGCAGGCATATGGACGCACCTGCTCAAAGTGGAGCGAGTGAGCATCTACGACAACTTTTTTGATTTGGGTGGTCACTCACTGTTGGCTACACAGGTGGTTGCCACGCTGGAGAAGGAGCTGGGTTTGCGTATCAAGCCCAATGAACTCGCATTTCAAACTCTCGGGCAACTCGCAGCAAGTTGTAAGGAACGTTTGTCTTGCCAATGAGGCTTGCGGAAAAAGTCATGCCCTTCTATTTCGGCCTGCCCGATAAACTGCTCTTCGGATGCTACCATGAGCCGACCAGCGAGAGGCGCCGGAACTGTGCAGTCGTTGTTTGTCAACCGGTGGGGCACGAATACATCAATTCTCACCGGGCCCTTCGTCAGCTGGCCGCGCGCCTGTGTGACGCAGGATTCCCAGTCCTGCGGTTTGACTACTACGGCTGCGGCGACTCGTCGGGCAGCAGGGAAGAGGGCACAATTCTTCAATGGCTGGAGGACATCTCGACTGCCATTTCTGAGGTGAGGCGCAGGATGGCCGTGGTTCAAGTCTGCCTTATTGGACTCCGACTGGGCGGAACCCTGGCGATGAATGCTGCCGCTGAACGAGCCGATCTAGAAAGCCTGGTTCTTTGGGACCCAGTCGTGAGCGGAAAGAGTTATCTCGACAGCTTACTGCGTCTGCAAAAAGAAATGCTCCGCTTTCGCCCGAAACCAAGCACTGCACAAGAACCCCAGGGCCACTTGGATGTGCTCGGCTTCCCTTTGTCGCGCTTCCTCCGTGCCGAACTCGAAAAGATAGAACTTCTGCCAATTATGGGGAGTCCGGCCAGGAATGTTCTGGTCATTCAAAGCGACCCAACGGCTAGCGAAGCGAACTTGAAAGAACATTTCAGCCAAACGGAGGTTCGCCTCGAGTATCAGCATTTCGATGCCCCTCAGATTTGGCGCCCAACCTCCGATGGCAGTTTGCTCGTACCCAGTCAGATACTCCAGTCAATTGTTTCTTGGACCAGTAGGCTACACCAATGAGAGAAGAGGCCGTCCTTTTTGGAGAAACAAAATCCTTGGTAGGGATTCTGACCGACCCCCCAATGAGAAACGGAAGTCGCCCCAAGCCTGCGGTAATCCTATTAAACCCGGGAATCGTGCACCGCGTTGCACCAGGACGCATTTACGTAAGAATGGCACGAGCATTGGCTGCCATGGGCTTCGTGGTCCTTCGGTTTGACTTCTCTGGAATCGGAGACAGCGCGGTCCGTTATGACAATCTCCCGTTCGATAAGAGCGCTGTAAGGGAAACGCAAGATGCCATGCGCTTTTTGGAGGCAACAAGGGGAGTGGGCCGTTTCATCTTGTTGGGCGGGTGCTCTGGAGCGCGCATTTCGCTCCAGACAGCTTGTTGTGACCCGCGAGTAGTGGGCGCATTCCTGATCAACTTACAGATGACCGAAAATGAAGACCAAAATTCGGATCACATTACCCGCAGTGCGGCCTTTTATTATTGGAATTTTGCCCTCTTTAATTTTAAAAGCTGGTGCAAGCTGCTCACCGGAAAGGCCGATTACCGGAATATCCTGCGGGCGCTCGGATTTCAGGCAAGAACGCAATTCGCTTCCGGAGGAAAGATGTCTGCCGAATCGATTCAGCTCGCCGCTAATTTGCGAATGTTAGCCGAGCGAGGTGCCTGTGTGACTTTCCTATACGCGGAATGCGATCCACGACTAAATGATCTCCGCGAGGCAGTTGGCCGCGAACTCAAGCAATTACGCACGTTGGGAAACGTAAGAGTGCAAATCATTCCGCGATCAGACCACACGTTTAGTTCTCTCCATGACCAGGAGAAGCTCCTCAAAGAGATCTGCGAGCTGATCGATTCAGTCACTCCGGTAACGGCGGGCGCGCCGCTCAACCAACACCACGATCAGCTGCCTCAATCAGTGCAGGAAACCCTTCCACAGCACGGTGGGAATAGCGCAGGCTGCCAAGGAACACGAGGCTCTTGAAGATGGGAAGCGAAGCACCAATGAGTACGGGAGAGCGGACACAAGCGAACACACAGAGACACCCTTCAACTTCAACAGGAGCGGAGCTTGCCGGTGGGCCAGTCACCGGCCACCCGTATGCTCAAAAGCCCCTTCCCGGTGCACCTACGGCATTAGAAGCGAGCTTCTACGCTCAGTATCCCTGGTGCCTAAACGCCTTTCCCACGATTCGGGAAGTGGTGCATTACCTATCGGAAGAACTGGACAAGCTCGATCGGGTGCGAGAGGGTTGGCAGCAATCTGAGGTGGCGACGAATGTTTTCTTGCTTTCTTGCGCCATCACGGACGCAGTGGACGACTATCTTGCCGGGAACGGATATGATTTTTCCAAGATTGGCCAACTCCTGCCTTGGGCCCGCCCCGGGGTACAGGCCGTGGAGATGCTGCTCGACGCCGCAGGCAGATTGCGCACAGCATCGTTGTTTCGGTTGCATCGCTGGAGAGGGCTCTGGGCAGCGGCTGTGACTGAATTTCTGCGACACTCACTGATTGCTACGGTCCCCGATCGCGCGATCCTCCTCCGGCAGCGTGATCAATTGACAGGCTTGCTGCCCGCCGACTTTCCGGGGCGTTTGTGGAATCATCGCCTGAAAATTCCCGCTTTTTTCCGTTCGAGAGACTTTGCTCATTTTGATTGCCTCGAACTGGGACGGAAGTTTGTTGCCGCCTTCCCCGAACCTGCGCGGCCTGCAATGGTGATGGGGTTGCGTACAGCGGGCTCGTTCCTGGCGCCGCTCCTGTGCGCCTATCTCAGTACCGAGCTTAGAGACACAGGCTGGGTCGCAGCGCGCCCGAGAAAAGGCCTCGCCCCGTGGGAGCGAGAGATACTCCGGCAAGCTGCCCGAAAGAAGGCACGCCTGCTGATTGTGGACGAGTCGATCCATACAGCACAAACTGTTGCCAAGGCTGTTCATCTGCTTCGGCAAGCAGGCTTCTCAGACGAAGACATGGTGATGCTGAATCCGGCCGAACCTGCTTTTCCCGATTGGAAGAATTCGCCCACTTTGCAGGCTCTTCCAAAAATCAAAGTGTTCACGTTAGAACCTGCCGAACGCTACAAGCAAAAATTGCTGGACTCGGGGACTGTGGCAGCTAGATTAAACGAGTATTTTGAAGCTCGTGGTTATGTTAGAGCCTGGGTCGCGCCCAACCCGAAGACGGAAGAGCTGAACCTGCGGTGGCGAGAGCAGCCGCCGGAGCGGGTGGACGTCCGCCTCAAGCAAGTTTATGAAATTCATCTGAAGGATGCTGAGGGTGCCACGGAAGTCCGTTATGTGCTAGCCAAAAGCGTTGGCTGGGGATGGCTGGGGTACCACGCCTTTCGAGCGGGCGAGCAACTGGCACAGTTCGTTCCGCCAATTCTCGGCTTGCGTGATGGGATCCTCTACACAGAATGGTTTCCCGGAGGGCAAGACTCGGCATTTCTTGATCCTGATCGCCGTGCATGGACCAAGTCCCTCGCTGCCTATGTTGCGGCGCGAGCGCACAGCTTGAGTTTGGGCACAGATCCCATGCCGGATTTGGCCAGCGAGGGTCGTCATAAGGGCTTCGAGATATTGACGAACGTTCTGAGTCGCGCCTACAGCTCACGCATCGTCTCAGCTTTGAAGCGCCACCGAATTCAACACGAACTTTCGCGGCAACAGTATCCGATGCCCATCCTGACTGACAGCAAAATGTCGCCCCAAGAATGGGTCACCGTCGATTCCAGGCTGCTGAAGACGGATTTCGAACATCATGGCCAGGGGAAGAATGAGCTTGGCATGACCGACCCAGCCTTTGACCTGGCTGACGCTATTTTTCATTTCCGGCTTTCGGAGAAAGAATCGGCGCAGCTCATCCATCATTATGTCCAAGAAAGTGGCGACACTCATGTCGAGAAACGGCTCTTTTTGAACAAACTGCTAGCCGGCCTGTGGGCCCAGGATCTAGCCACACTTGGTCTACAAAATCCTCGGCTCCTACACCGGCGGCGCGAGTTTCACCAGCAATACATTTCAGCTTGGCACTTCCTCGTTGGGGAAACACTCCGGGAGTGCGGTAAACTGTGCCATCGCCCGCACGAAATTCGCTGGCACACCCCCCTCGTCGTGACGGACATTGATGGCGTGCTGGACAGAATGGTGTTTGGCTTTCCTTCAACGACGGCTGCGGGGATTAAGGCGATCTCCTTGCTCCATGCCCATGGGTTTGCAACTGCCGTCAATACTGCTCGCACACTGCACGAGGTAAAGCAATATTGCCGCGCTTATGGTTTTGCTGGCGGCGTTGCTGAGTATGGCAGCGTCCTTTGGGACGCGGTCAGCGAGCAAGAGCGCGTGCTCGTCAGCACGGAATCCCTGCGGCAGTTGGAGCAGGCCCAAGATGCTTTTCAGCGGATTCCCGGCGTCTTTCTAAACGGCGATTATCAATATTCGCTACGGGCGTTTACCTACCAAGGCGGCAGAACCAAGCCACTGCCGCCCCTCCTGGTACAGGATCTGTTGGCGAGTCTGAAGTTGGCTCGACTCCAAGTTCATCATACGGGCTTGGACACAGCCATTCTCGCCAAAGAAATCAACAAGGGTACTGGATTGCTCTCGCTTCTGGCTTTCGTTGGGCTGCCTGCCGATGACGTTTTTGCGATTGGGGATTCAGAACCTGACCTAGCCATGTTCCGCGCTGTTCAGGGATCTTTCGCTCCGGGGAACATCACTTGCCGCCGCGAGGCGAGCTTGCTCGGCTGCCAGGTTGCTCACCTTCCATACCAGCCCGGACTGCTGCAAATCGTTCGGAGAATCGCTCATCCCGATGGTGGAACTTGCGTTCGTTGTCGAGCTATAGATGCAAGCTGGCCCAAGGACAGCAGTCTTTTCGTGTCATTACTGACTGATGCTGACAGGAAACCCTTCTCCCTGCTGCTGCGAAATTCGTTTGACCCTTCCGCGCTGGCGGCTGCCTTTAGAAAGTAGTTGGGGCGAGAACATGCCAAGGACGGCAGAGAAGTGGACTTTGTCGGGGTCGTGGTTAGGACTTTGCCTTCTCTTGCCATGACGAAGGCGATGATCACACGAATGCTGCCAGCAGCCCAGAGAATTCGGCCATTGAGGCGGCAAATAGTTTCGCTGCGGCACATGATAGAGGAGGGCCAGTAGTGCTTCGCCGCGTCCTTCCAGCCGCTAATGCGATTTTTCTTGGACACGTGATGGTGCGGATCGGCTCGCTGGTCCTGGTGCCGCTTTTTTTGCGTTACTGGTCTCCAATTTCCTACGGGGAGTATTTGGCGTTGTTCGCCGCCGTCGGCTATTTGGCCAGCCTCGACATCGGCATGCAATGGGCGGCCGTCAACCGGCTGACTCAAGCCTACGCCAGAACCGATCTTGATGAATACCGTACCGTCCAGCATAGCTCCTTCTTTTTTTATCTTCTACTTTCAGCAAGCGTTACTTTGCTCGTGGCAAGCCTCGTATGGTTCTTTCCCATCTCGCACTGGATCGGATTGAGGGTGACAAAGCCGGAGACTGCGACGCTGGTCATCATACTGCTCGCTGGCTATGTGATGTGGTCAATGCCAATGAGGCTGCTCACCGCGACCTACCAAACGATGGGCAATATGGCGCGCTCGCAGTGGATAGCAAACGCCCAACAGCTACTCGTCGTTCTCTTAACAGCGTTGGTTTTGCTCCTGGGTGGAGGAATGCTGGCCATCGCTTCCTTGCAAATCCTGGCGGTCGGCTTCATCTCGCTCTTTGTGCTCCTCGACGTTCGCCGACGCTTCCCCGCTCTGCTTCCAGGAATCGCGAAAGCGAAGCTTTCGGTTCTTAAGGAATTGGCTTGTCCGAGCCTTCTATTTGCATTGCTCGTGGTCGGGAACCTGATTGCCTACCAAGGAAGCATTCTCCTGGTCTCTGCGGCTTTGGGGGGACTAGCTGTGGCTGTGGTTTCGGTCACGAAGGCGATGATCGACATCGTCCGTCAAGGGCTGTACAGCATAAACCTCGCTTTATGTCCGGACTTCGCCAGGATGGAGACCCTCGGCGAGTTTGAAAAGCTGCGCATCGTTCACCGCATCACCGTGGCCGCAGTAGCCGCCATCACTCTCGCAGTTGCCGCCAGCGCTTGGTACGAAGGCGCGCTGATCATCACGGTCTGGACCCGTGGTCGCATTGAACCGGATGTGACGTTGCTGCGGTTGTTCCTGATCTTGATGGCGTTCCAGACGCCCTGGGCTGCGAGTTCGACCGTGGCAACTGCGACCAACCGGCATAAGGTCCAGGCGATCGGTTATTTTTTCTCTGCGATCGTGGGCATTGGCTTGGTCGCGGCGTTGCTCCCACGCCTGGGCCCCAGGGCTGTGCCAGTCGGACTGATGCTCGGTGAGGCAATTGGCTGTTACCACTTCGTGATCAAAGCCACATGTCGAATCATCGGCGAATCGTATGGTGCTTTCGCTCTGCGTTTTTGGTCGGGCTTCGCTGCCGTGTCCGCAGCACTGCTGACCGCCGGCTGGGCGATCCACCACATGATGCCGGGGCCGATGCTGGTGCGCTGCGCCGCAATGGGCTTGTTTACCGTGCTGCTGGCCGCCGCCTGCGCGTGGGTCGTGTGGTTGACTCCGGAAGATCGTGCGCTGTTACTGCCTAAGTTCCGTACTGTGTTGGGCGTCTCGGAAGTAAAGGTCTAGGTCCTCTCTTGGTCTGCTTTGGCACCGAAGGCGTGCTGAGTCCGCGGGCTCCCTTTCGTCGAGCCGGCCGGCAAAACCGATACCGGCATGCCATGACACGTGGTGTCGACACTGACTGCTGCTCCGAACTATGAGTCGGAGTGCACCGCTTTCAGTGCCGACGTTAAGACACAAAATTAAAGATAGTTTGTTAAAGGGAATTTCTAGCTTCTCGTCAGGCTATTTCCACATCGAATTCAGGTGACCCACCGATTGATTCGCACCTACACCCCTCTTAGAGTTGGCGCGGAGAAAGCCTCGAGCGCGAACGTGGGATTTTGCGGTGGGGTCCGGCTGGTTTGCCGCAAAGGACAGATCGGGTGATGGATTCTTTGGTTGCTTTTGTGGCCGTGTAAGCATGACTCTGAAATTCATTCGCTTGGTGCTCCATGAATAAAAAATTAGAAAGGTTATCGTTGCTTGTAGCGGTGACCTTATTTGTTCTGTTCGCGTTTCCTGGTACCACTTTGGCGCAGACGCCGTTGTTCGGTCCCCAGACAGAGTATGCAGCCGCATCTAAGAATGGTCCTTCGGGCATCGCTGTCGGTGACTTCAACGGCGATGGCAAGCTGGATCTCGCCGTGGTCAACTTTGGAGACTGGAACATATATATATTGTTAGGCAACGGCGATGGAACCTTCCAAGCTGCACACAGTGTGTATTTTGCTTCAGGCGGCGGTTTTCCTTGGTCCATTGCCGCTGGCGATTTTAACGGCGATGGCAAACTGGACCTGGCGGTTTCCAACTATGGTGACAACAGCCTCTCGGTGCTTCTGGGCAACGGCGATGGGACTTTCCAAGCGCCACGAACCGTTACTGTTGGCACCAATCCGGCCCAAGTAGCCATAGGCGACTTCAACGGTGATGGCAAGCTGGATGTGGCGGTTTCCAGTGTCGGTAGCAACACTGTCTCGGTGCTCCTGGGTAACGGCGATGGAACCTTCCTGCCGCCGCTCGTCACTCCTGTGGGTGCGAATCCTTGGTATTTCGCGGTAGGCGATTTCAACGGCGATGGCATACTCGACCTGGCGGTCTCCGACTATGGTTGTCCCTTGGATTGCAATAGCTCCCCTTCGAGTACCGTTACGGTGCTGCTGGGCAACGGCAATGGCACGTTCCGGCCGGCACCGAGCTTAACTGTGGGTAACGGTCCTGCAGGTGTGGCCGTGGGCGACTTCAACGGCGACGGCAAGCCGGATCTAGCAGTTGCCAACGTAAATGACAACACACTCTCGGTGCTGCTGGGCAACGGCGACGGAACCTTCCAGCTGCCGCATACGTTCGCGGATCCCGGCTTGACGCATCCTTATTTTGTTGGCGTCGCCGATTTCAATCGCGATGGTAAGTCAGATCTGGTCATTAGTAATCATCTTTTTACCACCGTCGCTGTACTGCTTGGCAACGGCGATGGCACCTTCCAGGCCGCGCAGGACTTCGCTGTGGACAATGATCCCGTGTACGTGGCCGTGAGCGACTTCAATGGTGACGGTGCGCCCGATCTCGCGGTTGCTAACCTCCATGCCTTATTTGTTTCGGTACTCCTAAACACCACCGGCGCCTCCGCTGTAGCTACGCCGACGTTCAGTCCGGGTGGTGGGACCTACACCGGATCGGTGACCGTGAGCATCAGTGATGCCACCATCGGCGCGACAATCTATTACACAACCGATGGGAGCACCCCTACGACCTCCTCAGCGGTCTACACCGGCGCGCTCACGCTCACGCAGACGACCACGCTCAAGGCTATGGCCGCGGCCACGGGCATGACCAACAGCGCGGTGGCCAGCGCGACCTACACTGTGCAGCAGCAGCAACAGGTGGCCACGCCGACGTTCAGCCCGGGTGGCGGGACGTACACCGGATCGGTGACGGTGAGCATCAGTGACGCCACCAGCGGCGCGACGATCTTCTACACCACCGATGGCAGCACGCCGACGACTTCGTCCGCGGTCTACAGCGGAGCACTGACTTTCACGCAGACGACCACGCTGAAGGCCATGGCAGCGGCGAGCGGGATGACCAACAGCGGGGTGGCCAGCGCGACCTACACCGTGCAGCAGCAGCAACAGGCGGCTACGCCGACGTTCAGCCCGGGTGGTGGGACCTACACCGGATCGGTGACGGTGAGCATCAG
>WNGQ01010295.1_pt1 | contig 13392 bp, 12 predicted proteins | sample 5407661 | NCBI WGS metagenome assembly WNGQ01 (sample SAMN13153382, study PRJNA577476) | soil metagenome | isolation source: 60 cm soil or saprolite under Garry oak tree replicate 2 | place: USA:California | collected 2016-06-15
ATGCTGGGAGCCAGCACCTCGGCTGTTTTCATATCGGTCACGCGCACCAGCGCGCCCTGTTGCGCCGCAAAGCGAGCGGAGGCCATCCCTGAGCCTTGCAGACCCAACCCCATCACAAGAACCTTCTTGCCGAAAATATCCATACTCTCTATTACCTTTACCTTTGTTTACGTCAAATCGTACATGATGTTACAAACGATTGCTACTATTGGTGACAACTCCGCGTTTTGGTGGATGCGTTCCGCTCCATGTTCCTTGACATGACATTCAAAGCATATCGCTTCCAGCATCTCTAGACGATTGTCTGCTTGACTCAGTTGCCGTTTTCCTGTTTTTACCCGGTTTTTGTGGCGGGTAAAGAGCTTCGTCGTCTTGTAAAACATTACATGGCGTAGAGCTACTTACTGTCAACACGTCCATCCCAAACTCCCAAACTCGACATAAGGAAGAAGAGCATCCCAAAAAGCGGCGCGTCCGTAACCGAATGGTGTATAATGGTTGGGATCTCTACCGCTTGTACAAATGCTTGAATACAAGTGTCTGTTGTATGGAAAAGAACTCTATGTGATGGATGGACGGGATAGGTGCCATAGGTGCAAGGGCAAACTGGGCATGTCGTTATGGAAGCGGATGTACCGCTGTTCCAATGCGAACCGTGGCTTGGTGATGGATCGTGACGAGAGTAGCGTGCGAAACATCTACGAGCGGTTCTTTGCCCAGTTGGAGCCACATGTAAGTCGGTCTTTACATGTGGTGTACTACACGTGCGTGCAGGGATCAAGACATTTGATGATGTTTAGAAAGGCAGAACAGGTATTTGGCGACACATGAGAAACGCTATGTCATCATTGGAAATGGCGTCGCAGGAACGACTGCGGCGGAGACGATACGGAAGAATGATCCGAACGCAAGCATTCATTTATTGACGAATGAGCCTTATCCGCTCTATAACCGTGTTTCGCTGCCACGGTTTCTACAGGGCGTGCTCACTGAGCAGAAGGTGATGATACGCAATTTTGAGTGGCACGAGCAGCGTAATATCGAGCTGGTGACGGAAACTCTGGTGACCTCCCTCAATACCGAAGAGCGCATCGTTGTGACCGATGATGGGCAGCGTCTCCCCTATGATGCCGTGCTCATCGCGTCAGGTGGTTGGGCCAATCCATTGCTCGCACCTGGTGCCGCAGGGGTGAAACACATTTACAATTTCGTGACGCTTGATGATACAAAAACCATTATCGCCAGAATGCTTGAGTCACGAACTGCTCTGGCATATGGAGGCAGCTTTATTTCTTACGAGCTATGCGATGGCTTTGCTATGCGTAAGCTTGATACTACCTGGTTGATGCGCGGACCTTTCTGGCTGCGCAATGCGCTGGACCCCGATGGGGGCGAGGTGATCGACAATATCGCTAAGAAATTTGGGGTGGAAATCATCCACGGCGACGAGATTGAGTCGGTCATTTCTAAAGATAGCGTCCCCTACGCTGTGAAAACCAAAAAAGGGCGCGAAATACAGTCCGATATCATCGGTATCGGCTTAGGCATTTCGCTCAATACGCAGTTTCTCAATGATACGCCTGTTGAACTGCGTAGCGGTGTCGTGGTCAACGAGTTTCTGGAGACGAACGTTCCGGGGGTCTATGCCGCTGGTGATGTTGCTGAGTTCTATGATGTTGCTGTGGGCCTGCACCACACGATGGGCACATGGGACAATGCGATGGCACATGGCCGTATCGCTGGTGCAAACATGATCGGCGCGCATCTACCCTATCTCGATGTGCCAACCTATACCAGTCCGCTCTTCGATGTAAATATCGCTGTGGTTGGTACCGCGGAGTCCAATAATCCTGAGCTTCAGATGATGTGCCGACGCGAGCCTGGTGAAAAAGGTAATGAGAACTACCGCAAGCTGTTCTTTCATGAAAATAGGTTGGTTGGTGTGCTGATGATCGGTAGTCCAAAGGGACGCAAGAAGATGGTGGAGTTCGTGAAAAATCGCCACGTCTTCGACTCTCCTGCTGAACGAGAAGCGCTTTTAATCCTGAAATAAGTAGCTAAATGTAGCTACGAACAGTGAGAGCACTTGACTGGCAGAAGTCCATGCGATACTGTAAACTACAATAGAAATATATCGAATCTGATGCAGGAGATAAGCTTGGTGATGCAGTGTGATCAATGTGGCACACCCTTACACAGAGACGATGCGCGTTTTTGTGCCAATTGCGGTGCGATTATCACTCCGCGTGAGCATAAGCCTTCACTGTCGTCCAACGGTGACGATGCCACGCTTTCTTCTGTCCCCCCTAAACGTGATCTTAAAAAACCTTTGCGCGAACAGCTTGCGCGGCAGCCATCAGCTCTCTCTTCCGCTCGCAAGCTGGAGGAAAACCTCTCTGGAAATATACCTGTGGGGGATCAAGTCCCCGAACAGCAGGACCGTTCTCAAGAGGAAAAACAGGCTCAGCCGCCAACACTGGCAACTTCTGTCGTGCTAACCGAAAATGCTCAGCAGGAGAAAGAAGCGCCAGAGCGTTCACGCATAGAGCCTGGTGTTTCTCCTGTCCCTGATGCTCAGCCCGCAAGTACCATGAAAACGTCACCCGCCGAGACGCCAAAGCGGGAACTGCATGTCAAGGTGTGGCGACAGCCCGATACCCCTGCGGTACCGGTCAATGAGATAGCCCTACCACTTGCAAAGACTAATGCTGCTCAGATGTCTTCATCTGCTCCTGAGATAGCCATAGCTGATAATTCAGGTGATACCGAAAATCAACCAACGCGCCCTCTAGGCTCTTCTGAAATGCTGCAACGACCTGCCGCCATCCCTGAGACTCCAGCCCCTGAGAGGAAAGATAGTGCTCTCTCACTGGAGCAAATGGATACGATGCAACTCGCTGTGCAGCCCCAACCACAGCCGATATCGCCTCAGCCTCAACGCTGGCGACCTGTTGCCCGGAAGAGCGGACCCTTAATGCTCTTCGCCATTGTACTGCCCATTCTTATTATTGGGAGTCTGATCTTATGGATAGGGTTGGCACAGCCCTTTAGCGTATCCCCGATAACCCAGCCCTGGCAGAGCTATAACGACCCTTCCCTGGGCATGTCGTTCGTCTATCCCAATGACTGGTCCCGGCAGGTAGATCGAAATAAGTCTATTGTTCAGTTTAACGATAGCAGCCATACCGCCCAGGTCACTGTAGCGGTGTCTAATGCCACCAGCGATTCTTTGGGTCAGTTTGCCCAACAACAGGCAAAACAGTTCGGTCTGACGACCACGAAATCCGCGCCCACGCTCTCCTTTGGCGCCGCGACCTGGCAGCAGATTCAGGGCAATACTCAGATAAGCGGCGCGAATTACAGTGGGAGGGTGCTCTCTACCACGCATGGCAACCGTCATTATGTTATCGTGCAACTGGCTCCCCTCGATACCTACAACGACGAGGAGAAGGTCATTTTCTCTCCCATGCATGCCTCCTGGAAGTTCGGCTTCTGACCCGCTTCTCTGCGCAGAAACGTCAGGTGTACTGGTACCAGGGCGATGGCTGATAAAAGAAATTCGGTACCAGGATCGTGTTATCATAATGCCTGTGAAATACGGGCGTTGTCGATCCCGATAGCGGTGGCACGATCCATCCCCAATCAGCAGGTGTCAGTCGTCCGGCCTGACACTCACGTTCTTCATGCCGCACGAGTTGCCGGGAGGCTGTATGGTGATCTACGATCGTTGCGCCATATTTGGCGAATGAATGCAGTACCGCCACATTTAGCTCAACCAGTGCGCGATCCTTCCACAGCGTCCGCTCACGCTGGGTGTTCAGGCCCATTTTCTCGGCGACGACTGGCAACATATTATAGCGATGCTCATCGCCGAAGTTACGCGCGGCGATCTCTGTGCCCATGTACCACCCATTGAATGGTGCAGCGGTATACGAGATTCCACCGATCTCCATACGCATATTTGAGATCACCGGTAACGCGTGCCATTTCAAATTCAGGTCCTCAAACCAGGAGTAGTCGGGGTGGCTGATAGGCACCTCCAGTACACAATCTTCGGGTAATTCAAACATCTCAGGCTCCTGCCCAGGCATTTGGATGACCAGTGGCAGTAGATCAAAATTGCTTCCTTTCCCACCCTGCCAGCCCAGCCTCAGCAGCTTTTCGGTCATGTGTAGTTGTTGTGGATCACCTACGATCGAGCCATCAGCCTGCCTGTAGCCAGCATAGCGTATAAGTTGGGGGTTCCAGATGCGTATGCCCGACTCTCCCGGAGCTTGTGGCGCAAAGACTGTGATGAGCGAACGAAGCTTGCCGCCATTGGTGGCCGTGCGTATGTGATCAATCAGAGCGTGAAAGATTTCTTCTGCTGTAGTCAGGTGTCGCATATCGTGTACTGTGAGCATTTTCCAATGCAGTCTGCCAATACAGCGTGTACTATTGCGCCAGGCAACCTTTGCACCATAGGCCAGCTCTTTCTGGGTATGGCAGTAGATGCCTGTTTGCTCGATTGACTGTTGTACCCATGCCAAACGCGATGTTATCGTAGGGGGCATGCCAGAAGAAGCGTTATATTCATGGTAATACAGTCGCAGGTACGCTTGTGCTTCTGCCAGCAGTCTCGATGAGAAATGAGGGCCTGGTGCAAGCAAATTGTCGGGGGTGATAAACTGTTGCTGTGGGGGGGGAGCTGCGATTTGTGCATCGGAGTTCATGAACTACCACCTCTTCTACCGTCGTCTATATATTCTATGTTGCAGCCTGTATTGTGTGCAATATCTAATACATTATAACGCGCTCTGCAACATTTTCAAAATTACTGACCTGGCCATCTTCCCCATAAGCAATAGCTCCACTACAAGCCTGGTGTGGTATAATAGGCGGTGCGTCTATCTACGCTTTCCTGCCACCTGCCTGGGCGAAAGCGTTTCTGATCCCATATAAACAAGTTGGCTTATCAACGTGCAATAAAGCTGCCTCGCTGGACCTTTCTGGCAGTGTGCACGTGACAATAAAGAGAGTCTTGAGAAAGGAGACGCGACAGCATTTGCTGCCGCGAAATACAATGCTCGACGATATCCATTTTGAACGGCATTTTCGTACCCCATATTCGGAAGGATACTATATTATGCAGGGTCATAACCTGCAAAATAACAACCGCCTGGGTACAGTTGATATCCACTTCACCACCACCGCTGTGCACGGGACGTTGATTTTAGAGCGGGAACTGGAGGAGGCCGATCTTACAAAACTGATTGAGCAAATCGATGAAGATCTTGTCCTTTCAGCCGATATGCCACGCGAGGATTTTCTAGTTAGTGTCTACGTCGGCAAGGATGTTGGTTTCTACAGCGATGAGTATTTTGCCGAGGACTCCAACGAAGGGCTGGATTTCGGCGAAGATGACGAGCAATAATCTATAGTCATTCGATGGCCTTCGTCGTTTACTGCGCTTGTGCTATCCCTCTTCAATCTTCCAGCAGGCCGCGTCGCATCGCATATTTGACCAGTTCGGCGCGGCTATGCAAGTTTAACTTATCCATGATATGGGTGCGATGTGTGTCAACGGTTTTGGGGCTGATAACCAGCCGCTCGGCGATTTGATTATTTGTATGCCCCTCGGCGACCAGTTTGAGGATCTCTCGTTCCCTCTCCGTCAGACTGCTGTAGCTATCCTTCTCTTCTCCCGTGCGTACCCGCTGCAGATAATCTCCCACCATGACGGATTGCGCCGTAGGCGAGAGGTAGAACTGTCCGCTTTGAATGACGTGTAGCGCGGTGATCAGCTCTGTATCGGCCGCCTCTTTCAAGATGTAGCCCGAGGCGCCTGCTCGTAGTGCCTGGAAGACATACTCATCGTGCTCGTGCATGGTGAGGATAAGTACGCGCACATCAGGCTGCACTTTCTTGATTTGCCTGGTCGCTTCGATGCCGTTAATGTCCGGCATGGTGATGTCCATGAGGACGATATCCGGCTGCAGACGTTGTACCTCCTGGATCGCCTGCCGACCGTCCTGGGCCTCACCTATCACTTCCATATCCGGCTGAGCATTCAGCATCATTTTCAAACCTGCCCGCAGGATCGTGTGATCGTCGGCCAGTAAAATGCGTATCGTCATCCGTTTCCTAATCCTCTATCCATAGCTAGATGTAGGGTATGGGGCATTACCTGTCTGGGGGACAGGTAATGCCCCCACCCGCCGTCTCCCCTCACCCCGGCTTTTGTCTTTCTTCCTTGTCTACAATAGTTCAGCGTCTACAGCAGTTTCATCTGCCACAGTGAGGTCAGGCGTTATTTTTGTCTCACGCAAAGGTGTGGTATGTACAGGAATGCAAGACCGTATGGTTGTTCCTACGCCTGGAGCTGAATCAATAGTTAACGTACCATCCAGTAAGTGTGTGCGCTCATACATGCCCACCAGGCCCCATCCTCGCTCCTGGCCTGGCCCCGGTGTCTTTTGTATTTGCGACATGTCGAAACCCTGGCCATCGTCGATGATCGTGGCGGAGACGGTACTGGCATCTTCTTCCACTACGATACTCACATTTTGCGCGTGAGCATGCTTGGCGATATTGGTTAGCGCCTCTTGCACAATCCTGTATAGCGCCGTCTCCATTTCCGCTGGTAATCGCCCTTTGAAGCCTTTTGTCTCGAAATCTACTGTGAAAGGAAATTTCTGTTGATACTCTTTGATGTACCAGCGTAGCGCGGGCAGCAATCCCAGATCATCAAGCGCGCTCGGTCGCAGGTCGATGCTCTGGTTACGTATGGCCCGCAATGTTCTGTGGGCCAGCCTACGCGTCTCGGCGATGCGGTCCCGTGCCTCCTGTGTGGTGATAGACTCTTCCAGGATCGCCAAACTGATGAGCAGCGATGTAAGGACCTGCGACGTTTCGTCGTGCAGCTCACGGGCGATGCGCTTGCGCTCCTCTTCCTGCGCGTTGATGATCTGGGAGGCTCGCAAGCGTGTCGCCTCGTCTATCGCCTCCAGCATCATATTAAACGTACCTGCAAGCTGGTCCGCCTCTGGATCAAGGCCGGTAAGCGGTGCGCGCTGTGAACGTTCTCCCGCTTGTACGCGCTTCATGACCTTGCCCAGATCCATCAGTGGCTTGAAGGCTATTTGCAAGACGACAAAGTTCAATACGACGCTGACCAGCCAGCCAACGGCCACAAAAATGATCAGGATGGTCGGTGCGTATCTACTGGTATTGAGTTGCGAAGCCAGCCAGGTGCCGCCCGTGGCTCCAACAAAAATGATTACACTGTTCGCCAGTAAAACTCTATAGAACACAGGGAGAGAGAGCAATGGCCGCAGAAAACGGTTGCTCTGAAGCACCTCTCCATATTTTGGGTTGGAATACCGCATAATGAAGTTCTCTTTGCAAAAATGCATATGCTTTCTATATATTGTAATTGAAACATGTTTTGAGAAATATGGCAATACGTAGACAAATCTACCTTCTATAACATATTTTTAGTTGCCTCCGTACGGCTTCGGCATTTTTGTAAGCCAGTTCGTCATCAGTGGCAACAGCAACAACACAGAGTGAAATGGTATAGGAGAGGATGAACAGGGCAAGGAAGATCACAGCATGTGCGTGTCTAAGGGAGGAGGCTTCTATGTTGTTCGTTGAGCAACACTGTATCAGCAAAAAGGACCCGCGCTATCAGGTGATTGATGAGGCGGCCTTCAAGTCGAAGAACCTTTATAATGCGGCATTGTATGAGATGCGGCAAGCGTTCGTCCACCAGGGCATCTCTCTATCCTACGAAGAGATGGATAAACGCATGCAGCCACATGAAGCCTACCGGGCGCTACCAGCAAAGGTGTCACAACACGTCCTCAAGCAATTGGCTGATGCCTGGAAAGCGTTCAGAGAGGCAAATGTGGCCTATGAAGAAGATCCCTCCAGGTTCATCGGACGGCCACGACTCCCGAAGTACAAACATAAGACGGAAGGGCGCAACATCCTGATTTATACCATACAAGCGGTGAGTCATGGGAAGAGAGGCTTGCAACAAGGCATCATCAAACCTTCAATGCTGCCTATTGAGGTAAAAACACAGCAAGATCCTCAGCAGATCAATCAAGTACGTATCGTTCCTCGCAACGGGCATTATGTCGTTGAAGTCGTATATACCAAAGAACCAGTTCAAGCCAACGTCGACCCCTCGTTCTGTGTAGCCATTGATCTTGGTGTGACCAACTTAGCGGCGATAACTTCAAACCGAGAGGGTTTTATCCCTCGCTTGGTTAACGGTCGGACGCTTAAAGCCAGGAACCAGTGGTACAATAAGCGCATGAAAGAGTTCTCGTTGTGCCTCCCCAAAGAGGACCGAGCACGTGTCACTAAGCAGATGCAGCAGATCACCACCAAACGCAACCGCCAGGTGAATCACTATCTGCATGCGGCAAGCAAGAGCATCATCGACTTTCTGATACAAGAGGGGGTAGGCACGATCATCATCGGCAAAAACCCACTCTGGAAGCAAGAGACGGGGATGGGCAGAAGGAATAATCAAAATTTTGTGGCTATTCCGCATGCGAGGTTTATTGACATGTTGACGTACAAAGCGGCGCTCGTAGGCATCCAGGTAGAGCTGCAAGAGGAAAGTTACACCTCAAAAGCTAGCTTTCTTGATCTTGACCCCATTCCGATCTACAAACCTCATGATGAGGAAGAACACACATTTAGCGGAAAGCGTATGGGACGGAGAAACCGTTTGTATCGCGCAAAAGATGGACGCAAGATATGTGCAGACGTGAACGGGTCCTACAACATTTTGCGCAAACGTATGCCTGATGCCTTTTCGGAGGCAAAGGGAGTAGCGGGCTATGTAGTTCACCCACTACGGTTAGCGATAACCGTCTAAATTCAACAAAACATACGACATCTACAAAATGCCCTATGTTTTGGAACTATCGGTTATTCATGTAAACTGTCAAACCTCCTGCTTCACGCAGGCTTTCACCCCCATGAGTTACTGGGATAACTTCTGGGGGTGAAAGCCTGCGTTTTGCTCCTTCTGCATTTACCGAATCAGGTGTGTGCAGCCAGAAAATCAGGTAAGTACCTGATGCTTCTCTCTGCATGCCGGGAGTAAGCTTCACACAATGAGGAAACGAATAGGGAGGAATGGTGAAAATGTGTGCTGATCCGGGTAATTTATCGTCTGCTCCTCTTCCTCTTTGTCGACGCGGCGCATTATAATTGAAAAAAGGAGGCAAAAGTTCGTTGCTTAACGCGTCTCAGAGCTCTAATGAACATTGGCCAGGGAGACTATTCGCCTGAGCATAGTTATGCTATAATCGTCCATACGATTCCGAAGAACTTTTGTCATGATATTTCGATTATTCGTACATCTTATATCCTTTTGAGGAGGCACAGTGAGTTCTCGCGCTAATAAAAGCTTGCTCGATACGGCGACGGAGAAACTCGTCGCGAGTCAGCTATGGCGTTCGCTTTTCCGCCACGGCTATCCCGACACTCCACTTAATCAGTCGCTGGTTATGATGGGAAACGTATTTCTGCACATCCATCCCGTCAAAGTCAGTCGCCAGGCCATGAAAATTACCTATACCTGGTGCATGGGAGGCATCTCTTTTTTCCTGTTTTTGTTACTAACTCTCACTGGTGTCTTTCTGATGTTCTACTACATCCCTGACACCAATTTGGCGTATCAAAACATCAATCAATTGAGTAGTGCCGTTTCATTTGGGCACCTGGTGCGTAATATGCATCGTTGGGCTGCTCACTTGATGGTGGTCTCTGTGACCCTGCATATGATCCGTGTCTTCTATCATGGGGCATACAAGCCACCCAGGGAGTTCAACTGGGTCGTAGGGGTCCTGCTTTTCTTTGTCACCCTGTTCTTGAGCTTTACTGGATATCTCCTGCCCTGGGACCAGATCGCGATCTGGGCTATTACGGTGGGAACGAACCTGGCTCCCTACACGCCTTTGCTGGGAGATCCGGTCTACAAAGTACTCGTAGGTGGTGGCGCTGTAGCACAACCCACGTTGATCCGTTTCTATGTAGCGCATGTTATCTTGCTCCCGCTCGCTGGCGCTCTGTTGATGGCGGTCCACTTCTGGCGTATCCGTAAAGATGGTGGTGAGGCTGGCCCTCCACCTCCCTCACGACGTGAGCTGGAAGTAAACGTTGAGAGTACAGTTGAGAGCACAACGGCCGGTGCCGCACGGTAAGCTCTCTGGAAAGAGAGCCTGTCCTATGAGTAGGCAACGTTTACGGTGCATTTGAGAGGATAGCCCAATGTCGATTGAACAGAAAGAACCCCAGGTACAAACTCAGGCAGCAGCAACGCAGCGTCGCTATCGCACGCTGGCGGTGGTGAGGCAAGAGGCGATCACACGCGTGGAGAAGCCTCTCGAAGATTCGGTCTTTGTCTGGCCTCACTTGCTCGTGCGCGAATTTTTCGCCGCGACGGCGGTAACCGTGATGGTGACGCTGTTATCTATCGCCATCGATGCCCCCTTGCGCGAGCCTGCCGATCCAAATTCAACTCCTAATCCCGCAAAGGCTCCCTGGTATTTCCTGGGCTTGCAGGAACTATTACACTACTTCCCACCGACAACAGCCGGTGTGCTGATACCTGGGTTAACGCTGCTGGGACTTGCCGTTCTGCCCTATGTTGATCGCAATCCCAGTCGCGCTTATGCCGACCGCAAGGTTGCTATTGTGACCTTTACGATGTTTGTGATCTTCTGGGCTGTGATTACGCTTGCCGGAAGCTTCTTCCGTGGCCCCGGTTGGCTGTGGCAGTGGCCCTGGCAGGGTCTGTACTTCGATCTGTAGTTGTAGGTAGAGGAAGATCAAGAGGAACACTATGAGTAGTACCGATACTCCGCCAATCACCCCCCAACAGTACGAAATTCTTCACGGTGGTGGTGCAGAGGCGGCAGAAATTGCCCAGCAGCGCCTGTCAAGACGACGCTTCCTGCGTAGATCTATGCTTGCTGTCTGGGGACTATCTGCTACTGCCAGCGTTGGCGGCGCTCTGTATATGCTGTACCCCAGTCTGTCTGGTCAGTTTGGTTCGGCACAGAATGTCGGCAAAAAGACCGATTTCCCTGCCGCCCTGCCCTCGGCTTCGAAACTCAATCAGGCCGGGGTGTTCCGGGCAGTGCAATCGCGCGCGTATATCGTGCATATGCCGAAAAATACGGATTTCCTGTTGAAGGGCCAGGATTTGAAAGATCAATTGGATTCGGAGAACTTTGTACAGGATAGCGATGGCTCGTACTGGGTTGCGCTCTATCAGCGCTGCGTGCATCTTGGTTGCACGGTGCCGTTTCGTGATGACTGTGTGAGCTTTAAGTGTCCCTGCCACGGCTCTCACTATAATGTGAACGGTGAGTACATTGATGGTCCCGCGCCTAGAAGCCTGGATCGCTTCCAGATCTCTTTCAGTGGCACGGACGTTATCGTGAACACTGGCACGCTGAACCAGAATGTGCAACACCCCGATGCGACTACTCTGCTGATCACTGCTCCAAAGGTGGCGTGTAGCGCGGGTGGTTAATCGCCGGATGGACTTATAATAAAAACTCCTGCTGTATACACACAGGAGTGCACTTTTTTGAACATGATCGATGGCTGCTGGTTTGTGAATATCCAGCAGCAAGCCGTCGATGACATAACAAATATTGGGTTGAGTAAGCCTGCCGGGCACTTGCATGTGAAGTGACGGGGCATCAATCAAAAGGTTGTGTTCTATGGTGAATTTTGGACAAGGTATTGTGGGCATCATCGTGTTACTTATCGTGGTCGGTGGCTTAGTCTATATGTTTTATGCACGCACCAACACTGTGCAGAAAACTGGCTATGCTTCTATTATCATGCTTGCGCTTGTCTCGGTTATCATTCCTGTATTATGGGTGACGGAGGGTAATCAAGAGGCAGTTGCTGCGAATGATCAGCAGGCCCTGGCTATACAGCGTGGTCTTGTTGTGTACGCTCAGATATGTACCGATAAGTGTTTTGCCATCGATAAGAATAATAAAGTGTTGAACGCCAAGTATCTTGGCTATACCGTTTCTGACTTGAATAAAAAGACCGATGATGACCTGAAACGCACGATCAGTGCAGGTATCTATAATCCTGCTGTTGCTGCTCCGGCTAATCTCAATTCTATCCCGCGCAGTACCGAGTATAATGGACAGTTGCTACCCGACCAGGTAACCTATATATTTGCACTAATTCGCTCAACTGATCCCTCTTATGCGAAGAAGCAGGGTTACACCGGGGCTGCCGCCGCCAATGGTTTTGACCAGTTGCCTGCTTATCTACAGGCCTCTGCGCCAAATCTCTATACTCAGGCCCAATCCCTGGCAACCTCTGGGCAGTTCGGTACGCCAGTTGATATGACCAGTAAGAGTGCTATCACTATCAATATGGTGCAGCCTCCTCCTGGCTCTAGCTGCATGCCTGCTTGTTTTGATCCAATCAATGTGAAGGTCAAAGTGGGCACGAAAATTACCTGGGTCAATAAGTCACCCGATGGGCATACGGTTTCAGCCATTGCCGGCACCGATACCACTGCGCACAAAGTTGCGCCGCAGATCTTCGACTCCGGCCTGAATAAGCTCATCCCGCAGAACGCTTCCTATACGTATACGGTGACTGCTGCTGCGTATGACTTTAACCCAGCTCATATCGTTATCTATTACTGCCAGGTCCATCCAATGATGCTGGCGGAATTAACTATAGTCAAATAGATCTTAAGCATCGCGCCTCCTTTGCGTGGTGCGCTGCCGTTTGAATTTGATCGCTGATCGTGTCGTGCACATCGTTATCGAAGCAACGACATGCTGAAAGGGATTGCGATCCATGCAACAAGTACAACAACGTGGAATGTCCGAACGAATGTCGTGGGCGCGCGCGATAATTTTCGCAGCAGGATTTTTCTTCCTGTCTATGATTCTCGTCGGACAACTTCCTGGATACATTAATCTTGAGATGACTCTCTCGACCCTCGAAGGGTTCGAGCAGGGTATGTTAGGCCTGGCTGTAGTTTGCCTGGGCGGCTTTGCCATCATTCAGGTGATTATGCTTCTCTTTGATCCAAAGCCGCTCGTGCCTCCCATTATATTTATCGGGCTGGGGGCCATACTCTCCGTTGCTGGTCTCGCCCTCGCTGCCTGGGCAACCATAACCGGCTGCTCGCCTAGCAATCCCGGCTGCAATCAGTACTTCCCGCTTGGCAGTACGAATACCCTGCCTTTGCTTAGTGGAAAGTTTCTCTGGTTTCAGGCTAACTCGATTGATTTTCTCATGATCAGTCTGGGGCTGCTCGGCGTGGGTGCTGCGATGATCTTCTATAGCATTCTGGCCATGCGCGAGCAACGCGATCCTGATCGCCGCGACCTG
>WNGQ01005158.1_pt1 | contig 13388 bp, 11 predicted proteins | sample 5407661 | NCBI WGS metagenome assembly WNGQ01 (sample SAMN13153382, study PRJNA577476) | soil metagenome | isolation source: 60 cm soil or saprolite under Garry oak tree replicate 2 | place: USA:California | collected 2016-06-15
TCGGCGAGGCTCGCCGCGCCGGAGCGCCGAATGTCGTCCTGCGTTATCACTTGGATCGCCGAGGCGGTCTGCGACAGTCGCTCGGGACGCTTCGATACGGAGGTGACCTGCAGGTTCATCAACTGCTCGATGCTCAACTTCTTCAGGGCCTCGGCCGATAAGCTGGAATCCGGTCGCTGCCCGGCGGAATCCGGTTGCTGCGCGAACCCGGGCCGAACGAAGCACACGAGACCCAACGTGAAGACCAGCGATGTCGCGGCCGCAACGGTCCTCATCCCGGCCATCGGTCGGTACCCCCTGGTCTATATGGTCTATGGCGGTCGCGAATTATTCCCGCACAACATGCCCTTCTGGCACAGCGCCGTGGTGACCCATGTCACGTGCCCCAGCACGGGACCACCCAACATGGCGGTCCGCTCGGGGTGAGCTAGGGCGTTTTTGCGGCACGGACGGGCGGTTTCGCGACACTCCGGCGTCCCTGTCAGGGGGCCGCGCGCTCGCCCAGCAATTCCCGAATCACCTTGAGCAGCTGACGTGGTTCGAACGGCTTGACCAGCGTGCGCGACGCGCCCAACGCCGCCGCGGCCTCCAGCACCTCGATTTGTCCGGTCCGGCCCCCACCCGACATGGCGACGATCGTCGGTTGGGGATGCTCGGCACGAAGGGCGCGGATCACTTCCAACCCGTCCCGCTCGGGCATGAAGATGTCCACCAAAACGAGATCGGCACCCTGCTCGCGTTGCAGCCGGAGCCCGGCGTTTCCGTCGGCGGCTTCCAACACCTCGTAGCCAGCCGCCTCGAGCGCGACTCGGATCGCGCCCCGCAGCGTGCCATCATCATCCATCACCAGGATTCTTGCCACGGCACCTCTATGTCGTCGGCAATGAATCCAGTACCTGCCGCACTCTTCGCCCGAGTGCCTCTGGAGTGAAAGGCTTTTGGAGGTACGCGATGCCGGACTCCAGGATCCCGTGATGGACGATGGCCTGGTCTGCATAGCCCGAGGCGTACAGCACCTTCATGTCGGGTCGCAGCTCTGCCAGCTGCTCCGCCAACTGCCGACCGCTGAGCCCTGGCATGACGACATCCGTGAGCAGCAGGTGGATCGGAAAATGCTTTGCGGCGAGTCGCAGCGCCGTCTCGCCGTTGGGCGCCTCCAGGACCACGTAGCCGAAACGCTCGAGCACCTGTCGGGTCACCATGCGAACGGACGCCGCGTCCTCCACGACGAGCACGGTTTCAGTGCCACCGCGTGGCTCCGCGGTCGCCGTCGCGGCGGCGGCGGGCTCGGCGGGCTCGTCGACCCTCGGGAGGTAGACCTTGAAGCTCGTCCCGTGACCGGGCTCGGAGTACACCCAGATGAATCCGCCCGACTGCTTCACGATTCCGTACACCGTGGCAAGGCCCAACCCCGTGCCCTTGCCCGGTTCCTTTGTCGTAAAGAACGGCTCGAAGATCCGGGCCTTGGTCTGCTCGTCCATGCCGATTCCCGTATCGGACAGCGCGAGCATGACGTAGCGGCCCGGGCTGGCGGGCGCGTGACCGCGCGCGTAGGCCTCGTCCATGTCCACGTTGGCCGCCTCGATGGTCAGGCGCCCCCCAGTCGGCATTGCATCGCGGGCGTTCACCGCGAGGTTGATGATGATCTGCTCTATCTGGCCGGGGTCGGCTTTCACCACTCCCAGATCGCGGGCAAGCACCGTGGTCAGCTGGATGTCCTCTCCGATCAGGCGCTTGAGCAGCTTCTCCGTGCCGGCAACGGTCGCCTTCAGATCCAGGGCCTTGGGCTGGAGCACTTGCTGGCGGCTGAACGCCAGCAGCTGGCGCGTGAGGGCGGCGGCGCCTTCGGCGGCCTTGCGGATCTGGTCGACGTCGTCGCGCTTGGGATCGTCCGACCCGAGATCCTCGAGCAACAGCGCGCTGTAGCTGGTGATCACAGTCAGCAGGTTGTTGAAATCGTGGGCGACGCCGCCGGCCAGGCGGCCGACGGCCTCCATTTTCTGCGCCTGGCGCAGACGCTCCTCGGAGCTCCGCAGCGCTTCTTCCGCCCGCTTGCGCTCAATGCCGACCGCCAAGCCGCTCGCGACCGATGCCAAGGCCTTGGGCACGAACTCCGAGAGGGGGTGGCGTGCAAACATCGCCATGACGCCGAGGACTCGGTCTTGCACCACCAAGGGGTACCCGGCGAACGCCACCATCCCCTCGCGCTGTGCCCACTCCTGGTCATGAACCTGCGGATCGCCCAGCACCTGGTTGGTCAGATACGGACGGAGCTGCTGGGCGATCAAACCGATCTTGTTGTGTGGCGCGTCGGCCTGCGTGTACATGCCGGCGCTGGCCTCGAGCGCGAGGATGGCGGTGGCTTCGTGGAGGATCCAGATGCGGGCGAGTGCCACGTCGAGGTGGCGCACCAAAGCCTCGGCGCAGAGCTGCAGCGTCTCGCGCAGGGCCTCTCCTCGCGTCAGGGCGCTCCCCACCTCGGAGGTCAGCTCCGCCAGGCGGGCCCGCTCGAGCAGGGCCGTCTGCGCCCGGCGGCGCTCGCGGCGCACCTCGGTGTCCCGCAGCTCCCGCTGGATGGCCGGGATCAGCCGCCGGAGATTGCCCTTGGTGAGGAAATCCTGCGCACCCGCCTTCATCGCCTCGACCGCGACGTCCTCGCCGATCGTGCCGGAGACGAAAATGAACGGGGTATCGGGATCGCGCGCGCGCAGCAGGGCGAGGGCCGCCGGCCCGCTGAACGCCGGCATGCTGTAGTCGCCGATCACGAGATCCCAGGCATGACGGTCGAGGGCGGACGTCATGGCGGCTGGGGTGTCGACTCGCTCGAATGTCGGTTGGTAGCCCGCCTGCTGCAGCTCCCGCAGCAGCAATCGGGCGTCGTCTTCGGAGTCTTCCGCGATCAGCACCCGCAGCGGGACGCGCATCGACTGGCTCCGTGGTGGCGCACTGGTTTCATGTAGACACATGCGTCCCCGAGGCGACTGCCGTCCAATACTTCCTTGTTAGGGGAGGTAGCGCTCCCAGCGATACCTCCCGGACGCTCCCCTGCCCCGGTTGACACCGGTAGTGCGGGACGGCAACGTTATATCAGAATATACGTTCTCGAACGGGGGGCGCGTGCCGCGGACCAAAGCATTCGAGCCCGCAGAAGCTCTAGACTGCGCCATGGAGCTGTTTTGGCGGCAGGGGTACGCCGCAACGCCGCTCGACCGGCTGGTACGCCGGACCGGCGCCAGCCGCTACGGCCTGTACGCTACGTTCGGCGGCAAACGGGACCTGCTCCTCGCGAGCCTGGAGCGCTATTCGCAGGCCGTCATGGACCCCGTGCTCGAGCCGCTCGAGAATGCGCGGGCGTCGGCGACCGAGATCCGGCGGTTCTTCGATCGCGTGCTCGACGTGATCCGCCGCCCCGGCGATGGCCGGGGGTGCTTCATCTGTAATGTGGCGTTCGAGCGTGGTGCGCTCGATGTCGCCGCCGCGGGGCGCGTGCGACGACACTTCGATCGGGTGCGCCGGCTGCTCGCACGGGCGCTCGGGAACGCGCGCCGCGACGGGAGCCTGTCCCGTGACCTGAGGGTACCGGCCTGCGCGGACCACCTCTTGGGCACCGCGGCCGGGGCGTTTCTGCTGGCCCGCTCCGGGATGGCGATCGGCTTCATCCAACGATTCGTCGACACCGCACTACAAGGATTGACCTGAGTGGAGCTCCGGCACCTGAGGTACTTCGTCGCGGTCTCCGAAGAAGGGAGCTTCCTCCGAGCCGCCGGTCGGCTGCGCGTGGCGCAACCGGCGCTCTCGAAGCAGATCCGCGACCTCGAGCGGGAAGTGGGCGTGACGCTGTTCCATCGTCTCCCGCGCGGGATCCGGCTCACGCCCGCGGGCGAAGCCTTCCTCGTCGAAGCACGCGGTACGCTGACAGCGGCAGGGCGCGCCGTGACCAGCGCTCGCGGTGCCGCGAAGGACGGCGCCTCCGATCTCGAGTTCGCGCACGGCGAGCTTGGATTGTACACCTCGGTCATCGAGGACCTCCTCGCGGCGTTTCGGGGCGCGTACCCCAAGGCGCAGGTGCGGGTGTCGAGCATGAGCGACGCCGACGCCGACCTAGCCCTGCGGGAGGGGCACATTGACGTCGCGTCCGTGTTCATCGCCCAATGGCCGGTCGCCGGGTTCGATGCGCTTCGCCTGGTGGACTGCACGACCACGGGCGTGCTCCTGCCGGCGAGCCATCCGCTCGCGGCCAAACCATCCGTGCGGTTGGCGGAAGTGCGGAACCTCACGTGGCTCCATTCCTCGCCTCAACGGTGGCCTGGCTTCTTCCGAATTATCGAGGACGCGCTCCGCGACCGCGGCCTGGTCCCGCTGCGCAGTCGTGAGCGTCCGAAGGAAACGCCCTCGGCCAACGTGCAGATCGCCGCCGGGGAAACCTGGGCCCTGGCGAGCGAGGCAATCGCCGCCCCGTACCGGACGACCCCGACCGCGATCGTCTATCGCCCCTTTGTCGAGCCTCCGATCCCCTGCTGGATCGCGCTCGTCTGGCGCCCGAACGCGCCGCGTCTCGTCCAGCACCTCGTCGACGTGGCGCGACCGCTGGGCGGCGCGATGCAGGACCCCCGGGGGACGCGGATCGCGTGACAGCCTCGGGGGTTTGACGGTAGGCGCGTTCTCCCGTATATAACCAGTAAGTTATGCAAGCGACGCACCGCCTCGACACCGTCTTCGCCGCCCTCGCCGATCCCACCCGGCGGGCGATCCTCGCCCGCCTGGCGTCGGGTGAGGCGTCGGTGACGGAGCTGGCCGAGCCGTTCGCGATGAGCCAGCCGGCGATCTCCAAGCACCTGAAGGTACTGGAGCGCGCCGGCCTGGTTTCGCGCGGCCGCGACGCGCAGCGGCGGCCGCGCCGCCTCGAGCCCAAGCGGCTCAGGGAAGCCACCAAGTGGCTGGAACGCTACCGCAGGCTGTGGGAGGGTAACTACCGGCGCCTCGACGCGCTGCTCGATGAGCTCAAGACGAAACAGCAAACACCGGGAGATGACCGATGAAGAGCGCCGGAACGTTGAAACTCACCACGCCCGGGGACCGGGAGCTCGTGATGACCCGCGTCTTCGACGCGCCACGGAAGTTGGTCTTCGACGCCCATACCGAGCCAGAGCTGGTCAGGCGCTGGCTGTTGGGACCGCCCGGCTGGTCCATGCCGGTGTGCGAGATCGACCTGCGCATGGGCGGCAAGTACCGCTACGTGTGGCAGCACGATCGGGACGGGACCAAGATGGGGATGGGTGGCGTGTACCGCGAAGTCGTGGCACCCGAGCGGATTGTCAACACCGAGAAGTTCGATGAGGCGTGGTACCCGGGCGAGGCCCTGGGTACGCTCGTCTTGGTCGAGCAGGGGGGAAAGACTACCCTCACGTATACCATGCGTTACGAGTCGCGCGCGGCGCGCGACGCGGTGATCAAGTCCAACATGGAGAGTGGCGTGGCGGCAAGCTACGACAGGCTCGCGGAGCTGTTGGCGGCGACGCCGGTTAGGGGGCGCGCATGAACGGCGCGAGCATGTCTCCCCCTGCTCCGCCCCGCCGCCGGTGGCGCAGCGTCGGCGCCATCGTCGCAGGGTTCGTCGCGGTCTTCGTCCTATCGCTCGGCACCGACCAAGTCCTGCATGCCCTGAAGGTCTACCCGCCGTGGGGTGAACCGATGGCCGGTGCGCTATTCGTGGTCGCGACGGGCTACCGCATCGTCTACACGATCCTGGGCGGCTACATCACGGCGCGGCTCGCCCCGCACGCGCCGGTGCGTCATGCCCTGATCCTCGGCCTCATCGGGCTCGTGCCGGGCATCCTTGGCGTGATCGTCAACATCGCCAAGCCCGAGCTCGGTCCGCTCTGGTACTCGATCGCCGTCCTCGTCACCGGCCCGCCTTCTGCCTGGCTGGGCGGCGTCCTGTACGGCACCAGACCATCCTGAGGAGACTCACATGCAGAAGATCGTCCCGTTCCTGTGGTTCGACGGCAAAGCCGAAGAGGCGATGAATTTTTACGTCTCGATCTTCAAGCATTCGAAGGTGCTGAGCGTCACGCGCTATGGAGCAGCGGGGCCGGGACCCAAAGGGACGGTCATGTCCGCGACCTTCCAGCTCGAGGGACAACAGTTCTACGCGCTGAACGGTGGCCCGCAGTTCAAGTTCACTCCAGCGATCTCGCTATTCGTGAATTGCGAGACGCAGGCGGAGGTGGACGACCTGTGGAAGCAGCTGTCGGCAGGCGGCAGAGAGGATCAATGCGGTTGGCTGCAGGACAAGTATGGCCTGTCCTGGCAGATCATTCCCACCGCGCTGGGGAGGATGTTGGGAAACAAAGATCCCGAGAAGGCGAACCGGGCCATGCAGGCCATGCTGAAGATGAAAAAGATCGACATCAAGGGCCTGCAGCAGGCGTACGACGGGAAGTAAGCCAGCGCGCAACGAGCGCGCACTGGCGTGGGCCCGACGAGCGACCCATGTTTGCCGCGCCGCCGCAGGAAGGATCCCGATATGGCCGACGAGTCGCAACGCTCGCAGCCGGCCCACGCCGACAGCCTGGGTCGAGTGCTGGCCGCGATCGCCGCCGCGACCCTCCTCGCGCCCGTCCTCGCGGCGCAGGCGGCCTATCACATCGGACCGCCGCCGGACTGGGTGAAGCCCATCACCGCGGCCTTCACGGCTCCGCCGCCATCGGGTCAGGTGACCGAAGGCTTCGAGATGCTGCTCATCGACCGGCAGGAGATCGTCCGCGCGCCCGCCATCGAGCGCTTCCGGCACGTCGTCTATCGCCTGCTGGACGAGGGCGCCGTGCAGGAGCACTCCCAAATCGAGATCACCTTCGATTCGTCGTACGAGCAGGTGACCCTTCACACGGCCACCGTCATCCGAAACGGCCGGTTGATCGATCAGCTGCGGCGGAATCGCATCCGCGTCGTGCAGCGGGAGTCGCGCCTCGATTACCAGATCTATGACGGCTCGCTGTCGCTCGTACTGCTGCTCGAGGACGTGCGGCGCGGAGACGTGGTCGAGTACAGCTACACTCGGCGCGGGACCAATCCCGTGTTCGGAAGACACTACATGAGTGCCGTGTCGTTGCAACAGGCGGTTCCACTGCAGCGAGTGTATTTCCGATTGCTGTGGCCCCCCGACAGTCGGCTGTTCGTCGCCCGCCACGAGACCGGCCTGGAGCCCTCTATCCACGACATGGGACCGTATCGCGAGTACGTGTGGGACCAGGCAGGCGTCCCCCCGAGAGTCCTGGATGCCAACCTTCCGTCGTGGTACGACCCGTTCGCGCAGCTGCAGCTGAGCGATTTTGCATCGTGGTCGCAGGTCGCGGCATGGGGCGAATCGCTGTTCGCCTCGCCGGGTCCGGTGCCGGCGGCGCTCGGCGCCCCGCTCGCCAAGATCCGCGCGACGTCCGCCTCGACGCCGGCACGGGTGCTCGGCGCGCTCCGATTCGTCCAGAACGAAGTGCGGTATCTGGGCGTCGAGATCGGCGTGAATTCTCACGTTCCCTATCCGCCCGCCACCGTGATCAGGCGGCGCTTCGGCGACTGCAAGGACAAGGTCCTGCTCCTGCTCACGATGCTCCACGAGCTTGGCGTGGCGGCGCGGCCCGCGCTCGTCAGCACGGAGTACGAGGGGCACATCCGGGACTTTCACCCCACGGCTACCCTGTTCGACCACGCGATCGTCCAGGCCGTGGTCGACGGCCAAGTCTATTGGCTCGATCCAACCGCCCTGTATCAGCGGGGCGACCTCCCGAGCATTGCACCGCCGTTCGAAGCCGCCCTGGTGCTCGATGGGTCGCGCGACTCGCTGGCCGCGATTCCCCCGCCGCCCGATCACGGTCCGTTCACGGACGTCTCGGTGTTCTTCGAGCTAGGCGACGTGGGCACCCCCGCGAAGATGCGGGTGGAGACGCGGTATCGGGGCGGCGTGGCGGATCACCAGCGGGCCTCGATGCGGAGCACATCGATCGACGAGCTGCAGCGCCGGTACGAGGATTTCTACTCGGCGCGGTATCCCGGTCTGCGGTCGGAAGCGCCGCCCGAGGTCAACGACGACGAAACCGCGAACGAGGTGCGGACCACCGAGCGGTATTCGGTCCCCGACTTCTGGCACTTCTCACGCCAGGAGGATGGCTACGTAGGGACGTTCGAGCCCCTGGAGCTGGCGCGGGCCGTGCCGTCCGCCACCGCATCGCGCCGCACCATGCCGCTCGCCGTCACTCCCACCTACATCCGCTACACCATCCAGGCGCACATCAAGCAGGGATGGTTCATCACGCCGCGCGAAGAGAGGATCGAGACGCCGGCTGTCCGCTTTACGTATGGCTCCCGGTCGCGGGGTGATACGCTTCGGCTCACCTACGAATACCGGACGGTGGCCGAGCACGTGGCTCCCGCGGCGGTCGCCGACCACGCTGAGCAGTTGTCGCGGATCGACAAGCTCCTCACCTACACCGTGTCCCCGCCCGGAGAGCGGGCGTCGCTCGCCGACTGGCGGAAACCCGGGGAGCTGAATTGGCCGATCCTGCTCGCCGCGCTGTTCGCGACGGTAGTCGCCGGCCTACTCGCGTCCCGTGTCTACCACGCGCCGCCGCTGTCATGGCCGGCGGGGCCGGTCGGGTCGGGCCAAGGGCCGAGCGGTCTCGGCGGCTGGTTGATCCTGGTGGGCATCGGCGTGACACTCACGCCGGTCATGCTCGCTGTCGGATTCCTGAAAACGGCACCCAGCTACACTTCGTCGACCTGGGCACGTCTCACCACGCCGGGCGCAGCTCATTATGACCCCTTGATGGCGCCCATCCTGCTGTTCGAGCTCATCGCGAACATCAGCCTGATCGTGTTCGCCGTCCTGCAGGCGTCCCTGTTCTTCCGTCGCAAACGGATGTTCCCCGCGCTGTTCGCGATCTTCGCCGCCGCCCGCCTGATCATCCCGGCGTTCGACGACCTGCTCCTCAAGGCGATTCCGGCCCTCGCCGACCGGGGGGACGCGCAGCCGGCACTCAAATGGAACCTCGTGTTCTGGACGCTCATCTGGGTGTTGTACGTGATGCGGTCCAAACGTGTGCACAATACGTTCGTCAAGTGAGACGCCCCCTGTCCCATTTCCACCCTATGGTGCCGCAAAAACGCCCTAGCATATGGAGGGATGGACACCCATAGTGATGAGCCCCCGAAAGCCGGAGTGTCTATGCGTCGAGCCCTGCTCCCCACGTTGGCCGCGCTCAGCCTGGCAGCCTTTCTCTTTGCCACATGCAGCCGCGACACGACTGCGCCGGGATCGAGCCTCTCGTTCTCGGTAGTGTCGGGAGACGGACAGCAGGGGATCGTCGGCACCACCCTGGCACAACCGCTGGTGATCCAGGCAACCGATACTAGGGGAAGGCCCGCGAAGAACTTGCCGGTCGCGTTCCTGGTGACGAGCGGCGGTGGGTCCGCCGCCCCGGCGTCGGCGAGCACGAACAACCAGGGCCTCGCGCAGACCACGTGGACGTTGGGGACGTCGACCGCCGTGCCGCAGCGGCTCGAGGCCCGGGCCGTCTCGACCAACGCACTGCTCGGCGCGTTCACTGCGACGGCGCTTGCCGGGCCAGCCACGCACATGGTCCTCAGCGCGGGTGACAGTCAGACCACCGCGCGCATCACCCACGTGCCGATCGCCCCGGCCGTGCTCGTCAAGGACCAATACGACAACCCTGTTTCCGGCGCGTCCGTGACGTTCACCGTGCTGGACGGAGGCGGCAGCGTCACCGGCACCCCCGCCGTCTCCGCCGCGAGTGGGATCGCGACCGTCGGCAGTTGGACGCTCGGCTCCGCACTCGGCGTGAACCATCTGGTCGCGTCGGCTTCCGGTGCGAACACCATCACGTTCACGGCGACCGCCACGCTCGGCGGTGGCGCGAGGATGGCGGTCCACGCGGGCAACAACCAAACCACCCCGGCCGGCACCGCGGTCGCCGTTCCTCCGGCCGTCCGGATCACGGATGCCTCCGGCAACCCGATTCAAGGCGTCCGCCCGTCATGGGCCGGCGTGCAGGGTGGCGGGAGTTTCGCGAGCGGCACGCCAACGTCAGGCGCGGACGGCGTCTCTGCCCTCGGGTATTGGATCCCCTGTTGCTCGAGCGGTACCTACATCATCCGGGCCACCGTTGCCGGCATCGTGGACACGAGCTACTTCACCGCCACGGTGACCGCAGGGCCCCCCGGGGCATTAGCCGTGTACGCGGGCAACGGCCAGACTGCGACGACAAGTACCGCGGTTGCGATTCCACCCGCCGTCAGCGTCAAGGACACGTTCAACAATCCCGTACCGGGGGTCGCGGTCGCGTTTGTCGTGACCGCGGGGAACGGCAACGTCAGCGGTAGTCCCGCGACCACCAATACGAGCGGGATCGCGACGGTCGGTAGTTGGACCCTTGGCCCGACGCCAGGCTCGAACGCCCTCGCCGCCACGGTCGCGGGTCTCAACGCCACCGCCACGTTCACTGCGACGGCGACGCCGCGCCCGGCGAGCTCGACCCGGACCACCGTGACCGCCGCACCCACTGCCATCATCGCGAGCACAGGTACGAGCGCCGCTACCATCACTGTGACCGCCCGAGACGAAAGCGGCCTCCCGATCAGCGGCGCGGCCGTCGTCCTGACGGCTTCGGGATACGGCAACACACTCACTCAACCGGCCGGCACGACCGACGCCAACGGGGTGGCCACGGGCACGTTGAGCTCGACTGGACGGGGCACCAAGACCGTGTCGGCAACCGTCGGTGGCGTTGCCATCACGCAGACGGCCACTGTGACGGTGAGCGCGGGTCCCGCCACGACCATCGCCATACTGCGCGGCAACAATCAAACCGCCGGCGCGGGCACGCCGGTCTTCACACCGCCCGCGGTTATCGTGGGCGACGCGTTCAACAACAGCGTGCCGGGCGTCAATGTGACGTTCGCCGTCACGGCCGGGGGCGGGAGCGTCAGCGGCACGAACCCGGTGATCACGGACGCCGGCGGCATCGCAGCGATCGGCGGGTGGACGCTCGGCGACCAGGTGGGCACCAATACCCTGAGCGCGACAGCGGAGGGCGGCGGCATCGCCGGCAACCCCGTCACGTTCACGGCCACCGGGGTCGGGGAGTTCTGGACCCGCCTGGCGTACCTGCCGACCCCGCGGCAGTTCCTGGCCGCGGGGGCCGTCAACGGCACACTCTACGCGGTCGGCGGATCGGCCCCTCAGGGCAGCGGCAACCTGAGCACCGTGGAGGCGTACAATCCCGCGACGAACGCTTGGGCACCCAGAGCGTCGATGCCCACACCGCGCTCCGACCTGGGCATCGGAGTGGTCAACGGCGTGCTATACGCCGTGGGCGGCCGGAACCCCGACCCTACCGGCACCACCCTTGTCGTGGGGACCGTCGAGGCGTACGACCCCGTGACCGATACCTGGACCGCCAGGGCTGCAATGCCCACGCCGCGGGCGGACCTGGCTGTTGCGGTGGTCGACGGTATCCTGTACGCAATTGGGGGGGCGGGCGAACCGACGCCGTGTGATTCCGAGCCCTGGAGGCTTTGCTCCCATATGCTCGGCACGGTCGAGGCCTACGACCCGGCGACGGATACCTGGACCGCTAAGACCAGCATGCCGACACCTCGCATCATGCTCGGGGCGGCCGCTGCCAACGGAATCGTCTACGCTGTGGGTGGTCAGGGGTCAGACAACAGCTGGCTCCAAACGCTCGAGGCCTACGACGCCGCGACAGATACCTGGACCACCAGAGCCCCGATGCCGACGGGCCGGTTTGGCCTCGGCGTCGGGGTCATCGACGGGATCCTGTATGCCGTGGGCGGTGAGGTGTTTAACGCCGCCACTACGGTCAATGAGGCGTACAATCCGGTGACTGACACGTGGAGTACGAAGGTCCCGATGCTCGAGTGGAGGCGATTCTTCGGCGCCGCGGTCCTCAACGGCCGCCTCTACGCCGTGGGAGGGAGCAGCAGTGCAGCCAGTAACTGGCGGCTCGATCTTGTGGACGCCTACAAGCCGTAGGCTTAGTCGGGCGGTTGAGCGGCCGCGAATCCTCTGTAAAGCAGCAAGTCGTAGATGATCTTCAGCGCTCCGGCGATGAAGAACGGCACGCTCATCAGCGAGGGGCGAGCATACAGGAATCCTGCGAACACGGGGGCGAGGGCGGCCCCGATCGTTCGGGCCACACCCGTGACGCCGCCCGCCGCGGACCGCTCCTCCGGCTTAACCACGGCCATGATGTAGGACTGCCGGGTCGGTACGTCCATTTGACTGATACTGAAGCGCGCCAGCAGCACCAGGATGGCCAGCGGCAGGCTCGGCATCAACGGCACGAGAATGAGCAGGATGTTGGACGGCAGGTGTGTGAACACCATCGTGCGGACGAGGCCGAAGCGCGCGGCCAGGCGGGACGCCAACAGTGCCGAAACCCCGGCCAGGACATTCGCCCAAAAGAAGATCGCACCGAGCGTCGCGGGGTTCACGCCAAACCGCAGATAGAACCAGTAGGCGGCAAAACTCTGCACCACGAAGCCGCCTGCAAAGGAGTCGAGCGCGAAGAGGCCCGATAGCCGGAGCACGACTCCCCGTGAGCGACCGATGCCGAAGGACCCCGCTCCAGGCACGCTCACCTCAGCGGCGGGCGAAAGACGAGTGAACAAGAGTGCCAGCACGACTCCCAAGATGGCGTACAGCAGCACGACAACCCGGTAGCTTTCGACGGGTGCCATGGCCGTCTTCTGCAGCAGGTGCGACAGCGTCCCTCCGCCGAGTGATCCCGCAGCCGTCGCAAACGACCCCGTCCGTTCCCGATCGGGAAGGACCTGCGACAGCGCGGCCTGCTCGATCGGGAGAAACGGCCCCACCTCGTTGCCGCTGGGACTGACCACGCCGATCGTCCCGGCGACGACCAGGAACGCGAAGTTGCGGGTGGAGGCGAACGCCACACCGGCACCCGCCATGAGAATGGCACCCACGATGAGCATACGGCGGCGCCCGATCCGGTCGGCGTGCGTCGTGAGGTAGAGGGAGACGACAGTGTCTCCGACCAGCGTGAGGGTGAGCAGCACGCCGGTTTGCGACGTACTCAAGCCGAGGCTGGTCAGATAGAAGACCAGGACCACGGATAACGCGCCGTAGGCGAACAGACGGGTACACCGCGTCAGGAAAAGCAGCCACCCATCGCGCGTCAGCACGCGGAAAAGCGAGTATCTTGAATGCCACAAGTGTACCGGACGAGATTTTGCCGAGCAACCGGGGGGACTTCATGAGCGTCCTGTCGAGCCTGCATCAATTCAGCGACTGGGGTCTGCTGGCGCTCCGGCTGGGTGTCGGGACCGTCTTTCTC
>WNGQ01007543.1_pt1 | contig 13383 bp, 15 predicted proteins | sample 5407661 | NCBI WGS metagenome assembly WNGQ01 (sample SAMN13153382, study PRJNA577476) | soil metagenome | isolation source: 60 cm soil or saprolite under Garry oak tree replicate 2 | place: USA:California | collected 2016-06-15
TTGTTCGGTTTAATCAGGTGAGCCGGTTAGAATCGAAGCCTTTTGTTGTTTCTGATTTCGGCGAGATTCAGCTTTCGAAGTGGCCCGGTCCAGATGTTCCGGTCTGTACGATAGGACGGGAGTTGAGGGATGACTCGACTGATCCTACCACGATTGAGTTCGGACGGCAGGGAAGGGACGCGGTGTACGATGCACGCAGGGAGGCTGCGTTCTCTGTAAAGTCAGTAATTGCCGAGAGCCGTCGCTCTGACGAGGACCTTGTAAAGGAGGATGGTCTCTACTCTGTGTTGGCTGCCAATTCCATTCACATACCTCTAGTCGTGACGGCGGCTAACCTTCGCGTTGTAGAGTTTGATGCCGCAGATTCCAAGATAGAAGCGGCAGCGAACGCCAAGTCCAGTGTCGTACCATATCTAATCTACAGTTTTCCACTGAATCGGTACTTGCAAATAGACTTCGATCTTCCAGAGCCGACAGGTTTACGCCGGTTAGGTCACCTGAACATTTTCGTCGTAAACTATCAATCACTTGATTCATTCTTGCGAACGCTGATCAACTACTTCGTCGGTCATCACGAAGAATCCTTCCACCAACCCAAACAGGCCACAGACGCGTTAACCTCAGACGGCTAGACTTAGCTGTCCGGCTCGCATTACATCCAGGTCCCGGATCCAGGGCGCAATTCCGATTCGGAGAGCCTGACATGGATCCACGGCGACTTTGCGAGTGGTGGAGACGCGTAGCGGATTTAGATAGCAGGAAGAGAGTCTATGTTCGCCGGTATTATCTTGAAAGGAAGAGCAACAACGATTGACGAGCTGGCCCAAGTAGTCCTGGGCGCTGACGAGTTCGCACTGGCGGCGAGACTGGAACATCTTATCCAGAGTGACAAGACAAGGGAGGCTCAAGCTCTGTTAGCTGAAATTTTTCCGAAGTACTGGAAGGACGAGTCGACTAGCCTTTATCCTGTTTCAGTATATCGGACGATCTACTATCTTCACCTAGCCTCTGATTACGTTGGGGACACTCGACACTTGATTGAGAATATGGGGCAACATTTGGAAGGCGTTCTGAACCAGCTGGTTCGTAGGAGAGGAGTGCGAGTCAAGATGGAACTTGGAGCAAAAGTCAAAATGCTCCGCTCAGAGTTAGGTGACAGTCTTAGCTGGGGACTATACGATTTCAATGATGTGATTCATAACGTCGCAAAGCATCCTGATGATGATCCCTTTCTTCCTGCCCGATTCGACGTTCGAAGATTTTCCACGCGCGAAACAGTGCTCTGTCTAATGGTTACCCGAAACCTTTCGATCCAGCTCATTGGAGTATTGGATAGAAACGGGATTAGACTGCCACAAGACTGGCCGCAAATGATCGGTGAATGGCTATCTTGGGACCGGGTAGGCAAGCTCTCGCCCCCGGTTCTTCCGAGAGCTGAACTCGTACCGGCGCCAGGGAAGACTCCAGGGGAATCGGAGGAAGACGTGACCGCCTAAGACTGACTTACCAGAGAACGCCTGCCGTTAGACCCAGTTTGTCAGAACATATACCCAAGACACTAAGATCCAGAATACTGCCATGAACTGCCAGAATGGGTCAGGAAGAGAATGCCGACTAACAGCGGGAAGAAATGCACCCAGCCCCACGCCAAAGAATAAAGACAGGAATAGTCCAAAAACGAGTCGCTCCCTGAGACTGTAGTGACCCTTCATCGTCCTCACTTCTTGGCGGACTCAGTAGAGTTCAGTTGCAATTTGATAGAAGTTGCATTGTTTGACTTTGCGAGTCCGAGCGCTTGCTCAACAATCGAAATCGGGATGTCAACATACTGTTGCTTGGTTTCATGAGGTTTCTCAAATCCGCCTGAATGGTACAGCTTAACCAGCCGTCTCGACCAGAATACATTGCCCACGAAAATGGCAGGGAAGAATAACAGCAAGGCAGCCACTTGCACCAGCGCCATGTTTGTCATCACCGCGCCAGCGTTAAGGGAACGTGTGATCGTTGCCACTTGATCGGAAAGCGTGTACAAGAAAATAATGCTGAGGGATATTGCAGTCACAACGGCGTTGAAGGCAGACCTCTCCGTAACGAACGACAATCGCCTCTTCCAGTCGAGTCCGCTGAGCTGCTCGGCGAGTCTAAACGTTTCTGCCTCTATCTGTTCGCGGCTCATATTCCTAGTCCTGTATTCCAGCTCCATGTTTGACGCGGCTGCGAGCAGGTGAGATGTTCCCAAAAGTAGTGCGATCGCCGGGATTCCCCAGCTCACAGTAATGTTCAGGAAGGTATCAGCGACTGCGATACCTGAGGCAGTAACTAACCAGGTCGTGAGGAAGGCCCGTTCTAGTCCCCATCTTCTGGCCAGAAGTGTAAGAAGTGGGTTCGCCTCATGCTTCTGAAGGTCCAATCGTTCTGCGAGTTTCCTGGTCGACTTCACGTCAAAGTAGCGAAGCAGTGAGTAGAGAACGAATGACTCGGCAAAGGCGATTCCGAGCGTTAGCGGTCCTGGCATACTCTCGATCAAAGAGAGACTTCTATTTATGTCTTGTAGCCATCGTGCTCCAGTAAAGTTACAGTAATTCTAAGCGTAAATCTAATATGGACGTTCGCATGACCTGAACTCTGAACGAATAGTGCCACTCGGTCTTTTAGTTGGCGAAGCCAAGGTCTTCAAGCACGGCAAAGCCCAGACGCTTTACGTGACGATCCCGTCTGCAATTGCTCAAGACTCAGCTTTTACGATCAAGCAAGGGGACGTTGTAGACATCAAGTGGGACAAAGAACAAGGTGCGGTAATAATCCGTCCCAAACCCGCCTCCGCCAAGAAGCGTTGAAGATTCCTAATCAAAGCCTTTAGCGGCAAGGGTCCAAAGGGCAATTTTCTAGCCAAGCGAACTGCTGATAGTGCTTATTGATCGTCCAAAATAGAGCGCCATAACGAGTTTCCGAGTCATTCATGAGCTACCATGCCGATATTGGGCTGGCATGATTTGATGATCTTGATGATGGAGTGAGGAAGTCGTGCAGCTTGGGTCTGAAAGAGACCCAGACTCGCTGGATCGAAGAGGAAAACAGTAACAGTAACGATATCCTTCGTGAACCTGTTCAAGTCGACTTCAAACTCTGGAGGAACCATCGAGTTGAACCGTTTCATGCTGTGGAAGTTGTACTTCGGGATAACGTTTGCGCAAAGAGCAAGGCATCCAGTGAAGTGAGAAAGAGGCTGACCACCTGCGAGGACAAAATGCTTTCGATAACGACGTCTACCTTTCGGTGTTCCATATGTTACATGAAAATTACTGCTTTGGTGAGCAGTAACGTGGGGATTGATACGCTTAAGCCACGACTTTGATTCAGGCTCTATTACGATGCTCCTGTCCTTTCTCCTATTGATTCGGTAGGCTCGCCTCCGGTCGTTGCCCATCTTCGCCACGATCACTGCTATTCTCATTCAATACGTCACCGTCAGGTTAGCGTAAGTTGAGGAGCTCGGAAATCAGATTGCATTAGTCATCTTGGCTAGTTACATCTCTATCTTGGCCTCTAATTGAATCGGAAGCATATGGATCTTAGTATGGGGACATATTTGTGTCAACCACGGGAACGACACCAACGGCAGCCGATCAGCTGATCATAGTTTGGATCGCAGCGATCCTGGCCAAAGCTGCCCCAGCTCTACTTACAAGATCGTCATAGGTGACAACAGTCGTTCTTGCATTTCCAAAGTCTTGGTTGATCCTGTTGAGTTGGTTGTGAAATTCTTGCCGCGTTCCCTCGTACTCGGCGTCCCGCCCGATCACTATAAGATTTTGATGATTTGCCAAGCCCGGATACTTCGGGAGATAGTTTCCGAAATTTCGAATTATTTCATTCCACTCCGATGTCTGGTTTACTGCCTGAGTTAGCTCGTGAGATGGTCGGTTGTCTCTGCCAACCAAGACTGGCTTAGAAGCCCTTTCGAGCTCGATAAGCATGTACGTCCCATCTGCATAAAATCCAATGTAGTCTGGAACTCTGCCAGATCCCTTGATTGTTGACAATTTCTCTTCAGGGATCTCTAAAAACGGACTAGGCTCTATTTTAGTTGCATAAAGATCAAGCAAATGTAGGTGATTGCCTAGAAAGTCCAGAAAAATTTGCTCCACTGACTCTCCAGACCTTTCAAGAATGTCTTTGAAATCATCAATATCTTTGGAGAAAGCCCGAAGCTTTGAGCCCAAAGTTTCCCGAATCCAACTCTCACGCCAAATCGTGTCGGTTGGAATGGCGGTGATTGCGTCTTTACCATCATATTGGTAGACCTTGCCTGCTCCCTCCTTAAGTGCGAAAGCTGATGCAATATCATATCGAATATCGTAGAAGGCGTAGAGCCATGCATTGCGTGGGTCCCATCCCGCCTTATCTACATAGGAATACCATGCTATGGATGATACGTGCCTCTCTTTCTTCAGAGGAGGGTTTTGAAGAGTCAATTTACCTATTCCGCTTTGTCTTCCGAACTGCGTAATTTCGCCTCCCCGTTGAGCCTTGAACATTCCCAACGTCATCATTGAAATGAAAGTCTCGAGAGAATACTTTGCCAACACGAGGTCTAGTCGCGTGCCATCTTCAAGTCGTGTACTCCGTATCGCTGGTATCATTTCTGCGGATCGATCTGCCTGATAGCCCAGGGTAGGAAGGGCGTTCACAACGTCAGCAATCACGATAGCATCCCGGAGGTAGTAGGCCCTCACGTGCTTCGACTCAACGTATGCTTGGTTTCCCAGTCCCTTAGGATACCCTGCGCCGATTGGCGGGTCTTGGGTAAGTTTCTGGTACTCTAGCCTATACGATTCGACGTATCGTTTGAAATAATTCAGCAATTGTTCAGCTGAAACTGGTTCCTTTGCGGAAGGAGCAGCTCTCCCTTGAACAGGAGCTTTAACATTCGATCGCACAATCTTGACATTGTCTAAGATCACATTATCTGGATTACGTCTACGACCTTGAATCATGAAACTCTCTTTCCCTTTGTACTCAATCTGCAAGTTCTCGATCTTCAGGATTGCGCCTTCCCCCAGAATGAATAGTGGTCGCCTTCTTCGTCCCGTGTGAATTATCTTAGCTTGTTCCCAACTTGTAATGAGAGTCTTGCATTTTGGTGGAATATGGATCTGTTCAATTGGATAGCTTCCGGCCTTGATGTTAATAGACGCCCAATCCCAAGGCCAAGGTCTCTTACACCCGGCGTCTATTGAGCGCTGGAATACCGAAGTGGCACCCGACAAACGAAGTTCACCAACTAGTGGAGGCCGTTTCTGTCAAGTTGAGCCAATTGCGTCTTCAATTAAGCCTGAGACTCAGCTTATGGGTATCTCTGACATGATCGCCGATAGGGCCTAACTAGTGCCCCTTTCAGCACTCAACCTGAGAACCACTATGGGTAGTCCTAGACGAATCGAAGTGCACGACGTGGCTAATCTGCGAGAGGGGCGCGAAGACGGGGCGATCATGCCAATATCGCGGCGAGGGCTTCGAGAGCCAATTGCATCTAACAAATTGGTAGCGTGAATTAATCAAAAATGATGCATCGAAATCGACCGGTAGGATTGTCTGAACAGAATCTTTCTATCTCTGGTTTTCTGATCCCATCTTAGTGCGTTTGCGAGAAGTACTTGCGGAGGGTTTCTTTGTTGCTGTTCCCTTCTTCTTTGCAGGGGATTTCGGCTTCTTAGGGACGGACTCGGGTTCTGCTTCTGCCTTCTCTTCCTTCTCTGGAGCAACTTCTGCAGGCTTCGCGGTGGTAGCGGGCAATTCCAGTTTTGGTTCAGATCTCTTGAAGACTTCTTGGAAGGCGACGGTATCTATGTCCGGGAAGAATTTTTGCAGGTCTGATGTGACAGCTTTCTTAGCTACCTGTAGTCCGCTGAGATAGAAGGCCTCCTCGGGAACCTCGATCGTGAGATCGCTCTGATGCTTCTTCAGCTCGAACTTTTCCTTCGGTACCTCAGGGATTCTCAGTGCGAGAATGCTGAGTATCTTCTCGTTTTCATCTTCCAGTACTTTGTCGATTGATACATCGTAAACGAGGGTTCTTCCAGCGAGAGGATGGTTGAAATCGACTTGGACTCGTCCCGCACCTACTGCGCGCACGACTGCGGGTCGGCCTTCGAACTCGACTTGCTTGCCAGGAGTTGGATATTCCTTGTCCCGGAATCGTCGTAGCGGAACTAATCGCATCTTTTGCGGGTCTCGAGCACCAAAACCCTTCTCTGGAGTGAGCTCAACTGTCTTGTTTGTCCCGGGGTCTAGGCCAACGAGAGATTCTTCCAGCCCTTTGGGCAGCCATCCTTCTCCTAGAATGATGAATTTCGGACCAAAAGTGGAATCTTCTCGATGAATATGCGCATCTTTCGCCACAGAATCGAATGTGGTGTCGACTGTTTCCCCGCTCTCTTTCACTTTAAGCGTGTAGTTGACTAGGAGGAAGTCTCCTGATTTGACTGCCAAGGTTCTCAGTTCACCTTTCCGGGTAGTCTTGATAGAGTTTCTCTCGCCGCTTCCAACCCTTCATCAATCTTCGCCTTGAATCCCAGCTCGGACGTCGCGGATCCGATGGCGCCGACGGTGGTCATGATGTCAGAGGAACCGACGTTGCCCATGATTCCGACTCTGAACATTTTTCCTTTCGCTTTCCCGAGGCTTCCGCCGAAGTCTATTCCATACTTTGTTCTTATGAGTTCCCTCACTTTTCCCTCATCCATCCCCATAGGACTGTTCACAGCGGCAACTGTATGGGATCGGGATTCCTTTTCCGCATACAACCCGAGCCCCATAGCCTCCATTCCATTGTAGACCGCCTCCGCACATATCTTATGCCGCTCATAACGAGGTTGCAGTCCTTCTTCGAGAATCATGTCACAAGCCTCGTTCAACGCGTAAAGAAGGCTGACAGCTGGTGTGAACGGCGTATATCCGTCCTCGATGTACTTCTTGTACATCACAAGGTCAAGATAGTAAGATCGATTAACTTTCTTTGACTTTATTTTCGTCCACGCTTTGTCGCTGACGGAGATAAAGGCCAACCCCGGCGGTGTCATCAAGCATTTCTGGCTCGCGGTGACGCAAATATCGACGTTCCAATCGTCAACAGGCAGCTTATCGCCGCCCAGAATCGAGATCGCGTCTACCATCAACAACATGTCATGATTCGAGCAAAGCTCTCCAAGCTGCTCAAGCGCCCTGACAGTTACGCCAGTTGAGGTTTCGTTGTAAACAACTGCCAGCGCCTTGGCGTCAGGGTTCGCTTTGACAATTTTCTCGAAATCTTCAAGCCGAGGGGCCTTACTCCATTCGGAGCTCAAGACCACAGGCTTTCCCCCGTAGGCCTTGATAGCCTCGCCTAGGCGTTCGCTGAAGAACCCGTTCACGTTAACGATAATCTTGTCTCCATCATCAGTTATGTTCTGTAAGGCAGCTTCGGTGGCTCCGGTACCTGAGGACGTGAGAATGAATATGTCCCCTTTGGTCTCGAAGACATTCTTGGTCTTGCCGAGAAGTTTGTTGAAGAGTTCCTTGAACTCTGGGCCCCTGTGTCCTATGAGCGGCTTCAGCATCGCCCTCATCACTCGAGGCGGGACGTTGGTGGGACCGGGTAACATCAGAAGTTTCTGGGTCTCACTCAAGAATCAACCCTGCCGCTAATATTTCGCGAAACGAAGTCGTGGTTCTTTTAAGTCTTAGTCTCCCGCGATGCAGCGCTTTTCCATTGGTTCCACGAGAAAGGCGTTGAACCATGCTGAACTAGCGGGTCGGTTGCCTGTCAAGCTTTTTCTGAAGCTGCCCTGATTCTTCCAATCGTAAGCATCGTGAAGCCTGCGCTGCGATCTCGTCTCATTACTTTGTCCGCGGCAGCAGGAATTATCGGGCCAATCCTCTTCGGAGTAATCGTGATCGCACTCGGCTATCTATGGACGGGGTATAACCCTCTGACTCAGACGATCAGTGAGCTGGGAGCAACAAATGCTCCGACTATGGGCCTTCAAGCTCTGAACTTCGCCATCCTCGGCATTCTCACAACGATTTTCGCCATTGGGCTAAACATTCACAATGGATTCTTCCGGTCAACGGCCATCGTCGTCGGAATGTACGGGCTCGGATCCTTGCTAGTGGCGTTTCTTCCTTGTAATCCCGGTTGCTCGTTCCGTGGCAGTTCGGTCGTGCAAGTTGCGCATAGTCTAGATGCGCTGATCTCCTTCACAACGATCGCGATTGCGCCTTTACTCTTCTGGCGGTCCAGTAGGACCGTTCCATCCTGGACCAAGGCTTCAGTATGGTCTCTGCGCATCGGAATAGGATCGATACCATTCCTCGGTGCCTACCTGGCAATCACAGTACTCTCATTATCCCCATACACGGAGTTGCTTCAGAGAGTCTTCTTTGGATTGCTTTTCGCCTGGATGATAGTGATAGCCCTCCGTTTGTTCCAATTACGTGGCACTCCCCTTCCTGCCCTGTCTGGTGACGATGTTAACGAGACAAGTGCGGAGAGCGTGCATGCTTCCAGTAATGACAATCCAGGGCAGCCCAAGGCCTCCTCGAAACAGCCCATCTAGTTGGAGCGTTAATCCTCAGTTCTCACTTCGCGCGCGCTGCTGCGGCCTTGGCGGCGAGAGCTGCGAACTCCTCTCGGCCAAACGCTGTGCCCGAAAGCCCCCAACCACCTTCAGCGGCCTCGGTGAGTAGCACCCACGTACGACTAGCTTGGGTCGGATCGCCGGAGATCTTGGTAACAATCTCGGTGATCTCTTTGACCAGCTGCCTCTGGCCCTCGCGGGCCAACGCCGCTGGAGGCGTGATAACCTGAACGCGCACAGTGCGGGCAGACGCGGTGGCTGCAGTGTGAACCGCCTTCGGATCCATTCGGTGGATGTACGCGGCCGTGTTGTTCAGATGGAACGGACCCGGGGTCTTCACGCCTTCCGCGCGGAGAACGGCCATAGTGAGCTCATGGCCAAGCTGAGCATCAGTGCCTGGAGGGAAAAGGTCTGCTGCTGCGTAGACATCGATCATTGGCATTGGTAAGACATTCAGCCGATGGCAAAATGATAGCTAATATAGGTTGTTGGCTCCGAGGTCACCAGAGGGCATAATGCAAGCTAAACGAAGAAAACGCACAATGGCTGATTACGCGAAGACCACTACGAACGGTTACACGATTTGTGCCGCGGTCGAGTCAGCCCGAAAGATAGGAAACCAATGGCGATTAATCGTGATCAGATACCTTCTGGAGCATCCTATGAGGTTCAACGAGTTGCTCAAAAATGCCTGTGATATTGACCCCAAGACGCTCTCTCGAGTCCTGAAATATCTAACGAAGGAACAAATCGTTCGAAGAGAGGTCCTCGGCACGCAGCCCTTCACTGTCCGGTACGCGCTGACAGACAAAGGAGAACAGGTAAGACCGATAATGCAGTCTCTGAAAGCGTGGGGAGATGCCTGGGTGTTACCCGAGATTTCGGCGGCGTGAGTTCAAATCAGTCTTCTGCCCATACTAGGAACTCTCGGTGTCTCTTCTTCCGTTTCGCGACCCTGTGTCTCATGTAGAGCGTGTAGCCTCCAAGCACAATACAGATTTCTCCGAGGACGAATGCCCAATCATTCAGAGATATGATCATGGTACGTCGGAACGATTATCCTAGACCATTATATCTCTGTAACAGGGGATACGTGAACCAGGTGACGCGCTTAAGTCTCACTTCCCAGGTCTCGACTCTTTGATGAGAGTCGTCACTCTACTTTCTGACTTCGGATTAAGAGACGGCTACGTTGCAGAGATGAAAGGAACCATTCTCGACCTCTGCCCCAGTGCCGTCATCACGGACATTTCCCACGATATCGAACGACACAATATTCCGATGGGGTCTTTCATTCTCGAAACAACTGTTCCATACTTTCCGAAGGACACGATACATGTGGCCGTCGTCGATCCAGGAGTTGGAAGCGATAGAAGGGCGATTGTTATCGAATGCGAAAAGGCATCGTTTGTTGGACCGGACAATGGACTCATGGCCAGAGCAAGCGAAAAGCTAGGTCTGAAGGCGATTTATGAGATCCGAGAAGAGGAGTTTCAAAGGAAGCCCGTGTCATCCACGTTTCACGGGAGGGACATATTCGTCTACACCGCTGGCCTATTGGCCTCTGGCCGGAGACCCGAGGAAGTGGGACCCAGAGTCTCCAGACTGGAAACACTCGATCTATCTCCGCCGACGCTCTTAGGAAAGAGACTCGACTGTCATGTATTGCATGTTGATGTCTTTGGAAACGTTATCACTGATGTCGGTGAAAAGATGGTCCGAAAGATGCCCGTGAAATTTGGAGAAGGTGTTGAGATCCTATCAGGAGTCCGAAAGCCGCAGGCCCAGTACGTGCGGTCCTACCATGAGGTCGCAGTTCTTTCCCTCTATGATTCTCTTCCTCACTTCTGTTGCAGTAAACGAGGTTCGGTTGAACATAGGTATCTTCTCAACCCGCATACCCGCCTCCTTCAGAAGCCTACCTGTCAGAGGCTCATTTGTGAAAACTAGATCAAAGCTGGGCGTTTGAGATAGAAGGTGGGAAACCCATACCTTGTGGAATTCGGCATCGGGAAGAGGTAACACCGTGAACCGGTTCGCATCGATCTTCGCCTCCTTCAGAGCCAGCCGAATCATGCTAATCCGTTCCCCGGCGGTAAACGGGTTCTCTAGAGTGTGACTATCGTGTGCGCTTCCCACAACTATGACTAGCTCGTCCACTTTGCTCAGGATGTGCTTTACAGCTTCAAGGTGACCGAGGTGGAATGGTTGGAACCGGCCCACATAGAGGCCAGTCGTCAACCCTCAAGCCCCGGTTGGAACCCAAACAGCCTTTGAGGAAATTCTTTCTGCGTAAATCGGAACGCCTTCTCGTTCTAGAAGTTCCCGCTTGACCTCACATCCATGCTCCAAGAGTGCCCCTCCAATGGAGTAGTTGCCAATCTCGAGGTTTGCCGGAACAACTCGATGGCAGGGAATGAATAATGGCCATGGGTTTCTTGCGACAGCGGTCCCAACGGCTCTTGGACCCGAGTTGATTTGTTTGGCTATCATTCCATAGCTCGTGACTCTTCCCTTTGGAATCATGTTCATTTGCTGGCAAACATCCTTCTGGAAGGAGGAGACAGTCTGCCAGTCGAGACGTACCTTGTTGGTCGTCTTCCTGCCCTCGTAAATGTTGATCATCTCAGTCAGAGCAATGTTTGACTCGTTTGTTGATTCCTGAATGGGATTGCTTGGAGCATCGGACCGAAGATGCTTTTCGAGGCTCTTCCTCGACGATGAGAATGAACAGGCGAGTAATCCACTCTGATTACTGATCAGTACACCAAACCATGTTCCATCATGTTCTTTCGTTGCGAGAGTCAATTTCTCCATCTGTTGCTTCCCCTCCTTCTTCTCGTGCTGCTCTCCTTAAAGAATAGTCGTTCAACGCTGGGCGCAATATGATCGAGGTCGACGGGAGCTTCGGCGAAGGAGGAGGACAGGTTCTACGAACCGCTGTTGCTCTCGCGGCCGTATTATCGAAAGACATCCACGTGTTCAATATCAGAGCGGGCCGAGCCGAGCCAGGACTGAGACCTCAACATATGACTGGAGTCAAAGCGGCAGCTGAGCTTTGCTCTAGTGAGTTGGAAGGGTTAAGGGTTGGTTCAACCGAATTCACCTTCAAACCTGGAAAACTGAGAGCAGGGACGTTCCGATTTGACGTGGGCACAGCTGGGAGTGTCACCCTTGTTCTTCAAACGCTGATGCCTATCCTTGCGTTCGCGCCTGGAAGTATCCAATTGGAGATCACTGGCGGAACCGACGTCAAGTGGAGTCCACCTATCGACTACCTCCGTCTCATTACTGTGCCAATCCTCAGGAAAATCGGCTACCAGGTGGAATTGGAGACTGTGAGAAGGGGACACTATCCGAAAGGGGGAGGATTCGTCAAATTCTCAACCGAAGGCGCCTCAATACTGCGCTCGTTGACCAACAAGAGCGTGAGCTCTATCTCGAAAATCTACGGGATCAGCCATGCCGTTGCTCTCCCGAGGCATGTGGCGGAGCGACAGGCAGCCGCAGCAAGGAAGAATCTCGAAGAAGCAAAGCTTCCCTCTCCTTCAATAGACTTGGAGGTTGTAGACGACAGGAGAGAGTTGGGACCCGGGAGTGGAATAGTCTTGTCCGCCGAAACACAGAACGGGATCATTCTGGGGTCAGACTCTCTAGGAGAGAGAGGAAAGCCCGCCGAAGAAGTAGGCTCAACTGCTGGAAGAGTTCTTGTCGAAGAAATCGAGTCGAAAGCGACGCTGGATCGCCATATGGGAGACATCATCGTCCCATACCTAGTACTAGCAGATGGCATGTCTGAAGTCTCAATCTCGCGAGTCACACAGCACGTCCAGACCAATGTCAAGGTGGCAGAATGGTTGACAGGGGTGAGATTCAATCTCGAAGGCGAAATTGATCATCCGGGTAAACTGGAAGTCAAGGGACTTAGTTTGACATGTTAGCTATCAGGAGCAGTAGCCCGGGAGATCATTCGAATTGTGGGACTCATCGAGCCACAGTCCGTCGCCCCGTCACCGTGGCGAAGACACTGATCATTGATGAGCTTGTTCATACCAGCTCAGGACCCGTAGGGCGCGAAGGGTGTTCCACCGGCTGGGCCGACTGTCGCCTTCCTCGAGCGCAAAGTGGACCTTGCCGCGATGTGTGTTCTCCAGCAGCCAGGTGCCATCGGGCTGCCGTTTGGATCGGAGCAAATCGATGGCTTCCTCCACCCGTGAGTCCGGCACATCCCCGATCGAGCGAAAGTATTCGAGGGCACGCAACACGTCGTAGTGCCACCAGGTTGGAAAGGAGAATTGCAGCCAGGCTGGGTTGACGACCTCACCAGTGCTCTTACGTCGGAACAGCTTTCGCTCAAGGAGGTACTCTTCACCCCGTCGCCGAGCCGCGATGAGATCCGAAGAGCCACCGGTTGCGCGCTCATATGCCAACAATCCTTCTAGGACGTTGATCGTGGTCGCGAAGGACGAGCGGACGGAGCCGTTCTCCACTTCGCAGTTCCATCCGCCGTCCTCGAGCTGCTCACCAAGTATGCGGGTGACCACGCCGTCCACGTTTTGTTCAAAGTAGGTGCCCAATGTGACGACCCTGCCATTGATGCATGGCTCGACTTCGCCGCTGAAGAACGGCTGTCCGGCGTGCTCCCAACGGCAGTGGTCTCTGACCATCGCCGCCGCACGGCGAACCCGGTCAGAGGACGGGTCGACTCCGAAATCATGCAGCAGCTGGAGTGTTGGCAGAGTGGAGATCCAGGGCTGGCCCTGGT
>WNGQ01014012.1_pt1 | contig 13380 bp, 10 predicted proteins | sample 5407661 | NCBI WGS metagenome assembly WNGQ01 (sample SAMN13153382, study PRJNA577476) | soil metagenome | isolation source: 60 cm soil or saprolite under Garry oak tree replicate 2 | place: USA:California | collected 2016-06-15
CTCGTCTTCCTCGTCGCGGGCGGCGTGGCGCTGTGGCGCGCGACACGGTTCGGATGAACCCCGCCCGGCCGCTCCTCGCCACGCTCCTCGTCGCGCTCGCGGCGCGGTCCGCTCCGGCCCAACGGATTGCCGCGAGCCAGCACGGCTCGGTGACGCAACGGGTCGGCCACACCGACATCGGGGTCTCCTACAACCGCCCTGTGGCGCGCGGGCGCACGCTGTTCGGCGATCTGGTCCGGTGGGGACGCATCTGGCACCCGGGCGCGGATTCGGCCACCACGATCACCTTCAGTCGCGACGTCACGATCACCGGCCACGATATCCCGGCGGGCCGCTACACGCTCTGGACGATCCCCGAGGAGCCGCCTAAGCCCTGGACCGTGATCCTGAGCCGCGGCGTGGACGTATGGCACACGCAATATCCCGGAGAATCGCTCGACGCCCTGCGCATCAGCATCGCGCCGGAGCAGGGCACCCACATGGAAGTGCTCGCGTTTTACTTCCCGATCGTCGCACCCGACTCGACCGTGCTGCACCTGCATTGGGGCACCACGATCGTCCCCATCACCATCCGAACGAAATAGGGACGCCGCCCCGCCGCGAGCCTCCGCGCCGTAGGGTCCTGAGGGGGCGCGGCGTGCCTCCCTGTCGCATTCCCACCCGTCCGTGCCGCAAAAACGCCCTACAATTGAGCGTGCTGGGGTTCCAAACTTCATCGCCGTGAACGGTTCATCCGTCTGATGGAGACCCGGATGGTTCCGGATCCAAGCCCCGAGCGCCGGCGCGAGGTCTTGCGCCAGGCGAGTGTGGCGCTCCAGGGACGGGTAGTCACCCTGTGGGAGGTCTCCTCGCGCGCGGAAGTGATCCCGGTACTGACGAGCGCACCGACTCCCCAATACCGAGACACGCGACTCGACCTCGACAGCACGCTGCATCGCTGGAGCGCCCCGATCATTCAAGGCAGCCGCTGGGTCGGCTGCCGGTTGGACGAGGGCGGGCCTTGGTGCGTGGCGCCCGTGAGAAAGCAGCCGCCCGCACCGCCGCCCGCCAGCGTCGAGCGTCGCAGCCGGGAGCGGATCATCCTCGAGCTGGCCGGCCTCTGTCTGGGCCTCGTGGACCAACCGGCGACCACCAGCCGGCCGCGCTCGCCGGAGCCGGACGCCCTGGCCGAGCTGGTGCGCCAGCCCAGTGTGATCGCCCACGAGGTCGCCAATCCCCTGACCGCGGCGCTCGCGAGCCTCGATCTTTCATTAGATCTGGTGCGGACGGCGGAATCCCTGGAGCCTGCGTTCCGCGCGGAGCTGCTCGAGGAGCTCACGGGCGTGGGCGAAGGCATGGAGCAGGCGATCCAGTTCTTACGCTCGATGCAGGACCGGGCCCGGGGAGGGCTGGCTCGATCGGAGCGGTTCGATGCGGCGCAGGTCGTCCGGTCGTGCGTGGCGCTGGAGCGGCCGCTCGCGCGCAAGCGCGGCATCGCGCTCCATGGGGTCATCGCGGTGAGCGGCGTGTTTCTCCATGGTGACCCGAACGCCCTGTATCAGGTGCTCACCAACTTGATCCGCAATGCGGTGGCGGCGTCCCGGGAGCGGAACACGCCCGTCCTGGTCACACTCAAAAAGGTGGGCGAGACGCTGCGCCTGGCAGTCCAGGACGAGGGCGTGGGGATCGCGGCCGAGCATCTCGAGCGGATCTTTGAGCCGGGCTTCACCACCCAGGAGTTCGGATCGGGCTCGGGCACGGGTCTGACGGTCGTCCGTCAGATCACGCAGGAGATGTTCGGTGGAGCGGTCCGAGTGGATTCCGCGGTGCGTCGCGGCGCCACGTTCGAGCTCAATCTCCCGATTCCCGCTCAGCGCACTGTCCGCGAGCGGCGCTGAGCGCCGCGAGCTTCCTGGGCGGGGAACGCCTAGCTCTGCTCGCGGTTCGCCAGGAGTCTCACTACGCTGCGAATCCGCTCCGCGTCCGTCACGCTCCACTCGTACTCGCTGCGTGGCGCCGTGTTGCCGATGACGACGGTCGGCGCCCGAAATGCCATTCCGCTCTGCCGCGTGACTGCACCCGTGAGATGTACCTCCGTCACGCCGGTTGCCTGGACCAGGGCCGCCGCGTTCTCCGGGGTGATGCCGCCGCCCGGGAGAATGCCCACCCGACCGGCCGCCTGACGGACCAGCCGGGCAATCGCCTGCGCACCCTCGGGCGCGGTCGCCGCCTGGCCCGAGGTGAGCACCCGGTCCACGCCGAGCGTGATCAGCGTCTCCAGCGCGGCGGCCGCGTCGCGGCACACGTCGAACGCCCGGTGAAACGTCACCTGGAGCGGCCGCGCGACGGCGATCAGCTCGCGGGCGCGGTCCTCGTCGATCCCGCCGTCAGCCTGCAGCACACCCGTCACGACGCCGCGCGCGCCGGCCTGTTTCGCGCGCCGGATGTCTTCCATCATCACCGCTAACTCGGACGCCGAATAGAGGAAGTCGCCGCCGCGCGGCCGGACGAGGACGAAGATAGGGATGTCGAGCCGCGCCCGGCACACCGCGAGCATGCCCGCGCTCGGCGTAGTGCCGCCTTCCACCAGGTTGGCGCACAGCTCGATCCGGTGCGCCCCGCCCGCAGCTGCGGCGAGCGCGGATTCGATCGAGTCGACGCAGGCTTCGACCAGGATGGCAGTCGGCATGCGGCCAAAATAGCTGGAGCTGCGCGGGTCCGGGTGTCCGCTTCAGGGGACGGGTCCGCTGACCGTCTGCGGATCCCAGGGGTACCAACCCGAGTAGGCCCCCGGTGGGGGTGGTCCGGGGTGGGCAGGTCCTTCGCATGACGTGAGCGCGCTCGGCGCTCGCGAGCGGCCGCAGCCCCGGATAATCGGGGTGCGGCCGCTTGTCCTTAGCGTGCGGGCTGGGCGTGCTCGAACGACCACGAGGAGGATGCCATGAGTCCGGAAAAAAAGACCTTGCTGACGACCGCCTTCGAAGCGTTGGGGCCTGAGCGCGTGACGCGCGGCCTCAAGGCGACCGGGCACAGTTGGCGCGACTGCTTTCTGGCGGTCGCAATCTACGGCGAGCCTGATGCGTTGGCGCGCCAGCTCGAAAAGCGCTGGCGCAAGGAGCACTTCGTAGGCACCCTGCTCGACCTCCGGGTGCCGGTGGTCAACGAGGTCGTCAGGGCCTGGGATCACGACGAGGGAACGTTCCGGTCGCTCGCTGTCGAATGGCTGGAGCTGAACCGCGCGGCCGTTGTCACTCAAAACGCCATGGTGAACTGAACGCTCGATTGGAGGGACCTATGGAAGCCCGCGTCACGTCGCAGTCGCAGTCTTTTCGCATCAGGGAGAGGATGGCAGAAGCGAACGTCTCCCACGGCCAGGAGATCAGGGCCGATCTGCCGAACATCAGGGTTCTTGCGCTGGCGGGAGACGGGGAAGCCCAAGCCCTGTTCTGCGCCATGGGCCCGATTCGCGTCAGGGAGATTGTGCATCGGGGAGACGATCTTCCGTTGCCGAGCGACGTCGCTCTGGAAGGACTGCACGTTGCCGCTTCGGGAACGTATGACATTCTCAATGCCCTCGTCACCTCGAACGGCAATCTCCGCCTCGTCGTGGACGATAGGACGATGGTTGTGCCCGCGGCCAAACCAGTCGGGATGACTCAAGGGTCAGCCCAAGTCGAATGGCCATGACGCCCGAAGCTCGGGCCAAGACGGAACCCGCGGGAGCGCAACTCGTCCCGCGGGTTCTCCGTCTGGCACTGGGGGCGCGACGCCTTACGGCCGGTACAGCTCTGGAAACCGCCGCTTCAGCACGCCGAGCTTGGGCAAGTCGTTGAACACGATGTACGGCTGATTGAGGTGGCGGGCCAGATAGTTCTGATGATAGGCTTCCGCCGCATAGAACGCGCGCAGCGGCACCACCTCGGTCACGATCGAGTCGGCGTAGGCGCGCTCGCGCTCGAGCGCCGTGATCATGGCCAGCGCCGCGCGATGCTGCTCGGGCGTCGCGTAGAACAGCACGGAGCGGTACTGCGTCCCGTCGTCCGGGCCCTGCCGATTGCGCTGGGTGGGGTCGTGCGCCACCGTGAAGAACACCCGCAGCAGCTGCTGATAGGAGACTTGCTCCGGGTCGAAGGTCACCTCCACCGATTCGGCGTGGCCTGTCGTGTCCGTGCTCACCAGCTCGTAGCGCGCCGTCGCCGCGCTCCCCCCGGCATACCCGGACACCACGTGCAGCACCCCGCGGACGTGCCGGAACACCGCGTCCACACCCCAGAAACATCCCCCCGCAAACACGGCTGTGTCGCGGCCCTGCGCCAGCACCGGCGGGGCAGCCGCCACGATCCACGCGAGCCCGAGCGGCGCGAGCCTTGTCGCCTTCATTTGACACATCCCTCGCTTGGCTGACGTCCGTAAGTTAACCCGACGATCTGGCGATCCATGAATCACAGCGTCGCTGTCTTGCTGCTGGGACTCTGCTGCTGCCTGGGCCTCGCGCTCGTTCCGCTCGGCCTGCCGGGCCTCTGGCTCATCGTGGTCGCCGCCGTCGGCTATGGCTGGGCCACCGCTTTCCACTCGATCGGCCTCGTCACGATCGCAGTCGTGCTCGGCCTCGCCCTGTTGGGTGAGCTGTTCGAGTTCTGGCTGGGCTACGGCCTGACACGGCGCTACGGAGGATCGAAGCGCGCGGGGTGGGGCTCCCTGCTCGGCGGCCTCGCCGGCGCGGTCGTCGGCGTTCCCGTCCCTCTCATCGGCAGCGTCATCGGCGCGATCCTCGGCTCATTCGCGGGCGCTCTGGTGTTCGAATACGCGGGATCCGGGGAGGCTGGGATGGCCGTGCGCGCCGGCTGGGGGGCCCTGGTGGGGCGTGTCGCGGCGGCGGCGGCCAAGACGGCGGTCGGCATCGTGATGGCGGTGATCGCCCTGGTCGCCGCACTGCGCGGGTGAGCACGGCTGTGCTTCAGCACAGTGCCTCGCCGAGCCCACGCTTTAGCGTGGGAATCTCGCGTGATAGACTTTCATCACATCGATTGATCTCGACATCGACCGATCTCACAGGAGTCGCGCCTTGCCTGCCAAACGTCCGAAACGCAAGACCGCGGATCCCAACCACGCGCTGCGCGACCACGTACGCGAGCTGCTGCGCGGCGGCCACGCGCACCTCGTGTTCAAAGACGCCATCGCCGACTGGCCGGTCGCGCTGCGCGGAGCCAAGCCCGCGGGACAGCCGTTCACCCCCTGGCGCCTGCTCGAGCACATCCGAATCTCGCAATGGGACATTGTCGAGTTCACGCAAAGCGCCAAGCACGTTTCGCCCGAATGGCCGGCAGGCTACTGGCCGCCCGGGGACGCGCCGCCCGACGCCGCCGCGTGGGACAAAAGCGTCGCCCAAGTGGAACGCGACCTTCGGGCAATGGAGCGTCTGGTGACGGACGCGAAGACGGATCTGTTCGGCCGCATTGCGCACGGCACCGGACAAACCGTGCTACGCGAAGCGCTGCTGCTCGCCGACCACAACTCTTATCACGTGGGGCAGCTGGTCCTGCTGCGACGCCTGCTCGGCCTGTACCGGGAGGAGGGTCGCTAGATCACGGACCGGCCGCGCGGCCCGCTAATTGATATCGAACGGCGTGCTCGTGGCCCCCGTGAGACCGGCGGCCGCGGCGGAGAGGGTGTAGCCGCTCCCCGCTCGGTCGATGCCCAGGGTCGAGAAGATGGCAACGCCGTTGACCGCCGTCACCGTCGTCGTGCCCAGGAGCGTGGCCCCGCCGGTGCCGGTTCCCGCGGTGATGGCTAGCGTCACATCACCCGCGAACCCCGTCGCCGTGTTGCCCAGCACATCGAACGCCGTGACTCGCACGGCCGGTCTCATCGTCCCCGCCGCCGTCGTGGTCGTCGGCTGTACGGTGAACACCAGGTAGGCGGGCGCCCCTGGCGCGACGATGAACCCACGGCTCGTGTCGGCGCTCAGGCCGCTCGCGGTCGCCCGCAAGCTGTAGCCGGTGCCGGTGTGATCGATGCTCAGATCGTTGAAGGTCGCGACGCCGGCGACCGCCGCCACCGTCGTCGTACCGGAGAGAGAGCCGCCCCCGGGATTGTGCTCGATCACCACGGTCACGTTGCCGGTGAACGTCTCGACCTCGTTCCCCAGCGCATCCCGCGCCACCACCGGGACAGCGGGCGTGATGGCCGCGCCCGCCGTCGGCCACGGGGCGCTGGGGTCACCGGGGATCCGCTGTGGGGTGAAGCTGACCCGGGTCGGCGCGCCGGCGTTGATGGTGAAGAAGGAGCTGGTGGCCCCGGCGAGACCGGTGGCGGTGGCCGACAGGCTGTACGCGCTGCCGCTCTGGGCGATGCTCAAGTCGGCGAAGGTCGCGACCCCGGCGACCGCCGCCGCGGTCGTCGTGCCCGAGAGGATGGCTCCGCTGGTGCCCGTTCCGGCCGTGATCGTCAGCGTCACATCGCCCGCGAAGCTCGTCGCCGTGTGGCCCGAGGCATCGCGCACGGTGACCTGTACGGCCGGATTGATGGTCACGCCCGCCGTGGTGCTTCCCGGCTGGGCGGTGAACACCAGCGCCGAGGCCAGCGCAGCGGTGATGTCGAACGGGGCGCTCGTGGCTGCCGTGAGGCCGGGCGCGGTGGCCGACAGCGTGTAGCCGCCGCCGGCCTGGCTGATACTCACACCGGGGAAGGCGGCGACTCCGGCGACAGCCGTGACCGTCTTCGTGCCGGACAGGCTGCCGCCGCCGGGATTGTTCCCAATCGCCACTGTTACAGCTCCGCTGAAGCCCGTTGCCGTGTTGCCCAAGGCATCCCGGGCGATCACTTCCACCTGAGGCGTGATCCTCGCGCCCGCCGTCGCCGTGCTCGGCTGCACTCTGAACACCAGCTCGGTCGCGGGCGCTGCGAACACTCTGAACGCGGCATTGGTGGACGCCAGACCGGTCGCGGTGGCCGTCACCGTGTACCAGGCGTCGCCCTTGTCGATCGTGAGATTCGAGAAGGTGGCCACCCCGTTCACCGCCGCCACGGTGGTCGTGCCCGAGAGCGTGGCCCCGCTGATACCGGTCCCGGGCGCGATCGCCAGCGTCACATTCCCTGTGAAGGTCGTCACCGGAGAACCCGACGCGTCCTCCGCGGTGACCTGGAGCGCGGGCGCGATGATGGCCCCTGCCGTTTGTGAGTCGGTCGCCTCGGCCGTGAACACGAGCTGGGTCGCGGTCGAGGGGACGATGTCGAAGGGCGCGCTCGTGGCCGCCGAGAGGCCCACCGCCGTCGCGGACAGCGTGTAGCCGCTCCCCGCCTGGTTGATGCTGAGCGAGGGGAAGGTCGCGACGCCGGCGATCGCCGCGAACGTCCGCGTCCCGCCCAAGGTGCCGCCCCCGGGGTTCGTGCCGATCGCGACGGTGACGTTGCCCACGAACCGCCCAAGGTGCCGCCCCCGGGGTTCGTGCCGATCGCGACGGTGACGTTGCCCACGAACCCCGTCGCCGTATTCCCCAGCGCGTCCCGCGCCGTGACGCGCACCGCCGGCTTGATCGTGCCGCCGGCCGTCGCCGTGGTGGGCTGCAGCGTGAACACAAGCTGGGTCGCCGATCCGGGCGTGACCGCAAACGCCGCGCTCGTGGCGCCGGACAGACCGGCGGCCGTGGCTGTGAGCGTGTAGCCCGTGCCGCTCTTGTCGATGCTGAGCGTGGAGAAGGTCGCCACGCCGGCGACGGCTGCTACGGTCGCCGTGCCGGAAAGGGCGCCGCCCGCTGGATTCGTCCCGATCGCCACCGTCACGTCGCCGGTGAAGCCCGGCACGGGATTCCCCCCGGCGTCCAACGCGGTCAGCCGGACGGCCGGCGCGATCGCTGCCCCCGCCGTCGTCGTGCCGGGCTGCACGGTGAAGGCGAGCCGGGTCGCCGCCCCAACGGTGATGGTGAAGGGTGCGCTCGTGGCCCCGGTGAGCCCGCTGGCTACGGCCGTCAGGGTGTAGCCGCTCCCCGCCTGGTTGATGCTGAGCGAGGGGAAGGTCGCGACGCCGGCGATCGCCGCGAACGTCCGCGTCCCGCCCAAGGTGCCGCCCCCGGGGTTCGTGCCGATCGCGACGGTGACGTTGCCCACGAACCGAGCTGGGCCACCGATCCGGGCGTAACGGCGAAGGCCGCGCTCGTAGTGCCAGAGAGACTCCCGGCGGTCGCCGACAGCGTGTAGCCCGTCCCGCTCTTGTCGACGCTGAGTGTGGAGAAGGTCGCAACCCCCGCGACCGCCGCCGCCGTAGTCGTGCCCGAGAGCCTGGCGCCGCTCGTGCCCGTGCCGGTCGTGATCGTCAGCGTCACGTTGCCGGTAAACCCGGTGACGGTGTTGCCCAACGCGTCCTGCGCCGTGAGCTGCACCGGGGGACTAATCGCCGCCCCGGCCGTCGCGGTAGTAGGCTGCATGGTGAAGACCAGCCGGGTCGCCGGTGCGCTGGTAATGTCGAACGGGGCGCTCGTCGTCCCCGCGGGGCCCGCGGCGACGGCCGACAGCGTGTAACCGCTGCCCGCCTTGTCGATGCTCAGCGTGGAGAACGTCGCGACCCCGGCCACGGCCGCCACGCTCGTCGCACCGGAGAGGGTCCCGCTCCCGGGATTCGTTCCGATCGACAGCGCGATGTTGCCCGTAAAGCCCGTCGCCGTATTACCCAGCCCATCCCGGGCGGTCACCTCGACCTGAGGCGTGATGCTCGCTCCGGCCGTGGCCGTGCTGGGCTGCACGGTAAAGACGAGCTGCGCCGCCGCGCCAGGGACGACGCTGAAGGCCCCGCTCGTAGCCCCGGTCAGCCCGGTGCCCGCGGCGGTGAGGGTGTAGCCGCTCCCGCTCTTGTCAACCCTCAAGTCGGAGAGGGTGGCGACCCCGCCGACGGCTGCCACCGTCGTCGTGCCGGAGAGGGTGCCGCCCGCCGGGTTCGTCCCGATCGCGACCGTCACGTTGCCGGTGAAGCCCGGCACGACGTTCCCCGAGGCATCCTGCGCGGTGATCTGGAGCGCGGGCGTGATCGCCGCCCCCGCCGTCGCGGTGGAGGGTTCGACCGTAAAGACGAGCCGGGTCGCCGTCGAGGGGACGATGTCGAACGGCGCGCTCGTGGCTCCCGTGAGACCAGTCGCCCCGGCCGACATTGTGTACCCTGTTCCCGCCTTGTCGATGCCGAGCGAGGAGAAGGTGGCGACGCCGCCGATCGCCGCCAGCGTCGTCGTGCCGGACAGCGCGCCGCCCGCGGGGTTCGTTCCGATCGCTACCGTCACGTTGCTCTGGAAGCCCGTCGCCGTGTTGCCCAGGGCGTCCCGCGCCGTGACCCGCACCGCCGGCGCGATGGTCCCGTTCGCCGCAGCGGTGCTGGGCTGCACGGTGAACACGAGATGGGTCGCCGACCCGGACGTGATGGTGAAGGCCGCGCTCGTCGCACCGGACAAACCCGTGGCCGTGGCCGCGAGTGTGTAGCCCGTCCCGCTCTTGTCGATGCTCAGGTTGGAGAAGGTCGCGACCCCACTCACGGCCGCCACCGTCGTCGTGCCGGAGACGGTTCCGCCCGCCGGGTTCGTCCCGATCGCGACCGTCACGTTGCCGGTGAATCCCGGCACGGTATTGCTCATGGCATCGAGTGCGGCGACCTCGACCGGCGGCGCGACGTGCGCCCCGGCCGTCGCAGTCGTCGGCTGTATCGTGAAGGCGAGCTGCGTCGCCGCGCCAGGGTTGATGTCGAATGGCGCACTAGTGGCCCCCCCGAGCCCCGTCGCCGTGGCCGACAGCGTGTATCCCGTTCCTCCGTTGACGGTGCCGGTCTTGTCGATGCTGAGGCCGGAGAAAGTCGCGACTCCGCCGACGGCGGCGACCGTCTTCGTGCCCGACAGGGTGGCCCCGGCTGCGCCGGTGCCCGGCGTGATTGTCGCGGTCACATTGCCCGCGAAGCCCGCCACGGTGTTGCCCAGCGCGTCCTGCGCGGTGATCTGCACCGCCGGCGTGAGCAACGCCCCCGCCGTTGTGCTCGTCGGCTGTACGGTGAAGACGAGTTGGCTCGGCGTCCCCTCGGCGATGTCGAAGGGCGCGCTCGTCGCTCCGCTCAACCCCGTCGCCGTCGCAACGAGGGTGTAGCCCGTGCCGCTCTTGTTGAGACTGAGGGTGCTGAAGCTGGCCACCCCGCCGACCGCCGCCACCGTCAAGCTGCCGGAGAGGGTGCCGCCCGCTGGGTTCGTCCCGATCGCCACTCTCACGTTGCCGGTGAAGCCCGTCACCGTGTTGCCGAGCGCATCCTGCGCCGTGACCTGGACGGCCGGCGTGATCGTCGTCCCCGCCGTCGTGCTCGTCGGCTGGAGCGTGAACGCCAGTCGCGTCGCCGTCCCGCTCGTGATGGTGAAGGGCGCGCTCGTGGCGGCGCTGAGTCCCGTCGCCGTGGCGGAGAGGGCGTAGCCCGTGCCGCTCTTGTCGATGCGCAGCGTGCCGAAGCTCGCCACTCCCCCGACTGCCGGCACCGTCGTCGTGCCGGACAACGTGCCGCCGGCGGGGTTCACCCCGAGGGCCATCGTCACGCTGCCGGTGAAGCCCGTCGCGACGTTGCCCTGAGCGTCGTGCGCCGTCACTTGCACCGCTGGCGTGATCGCCACACCGGCGGCGGCGTTGCTCGGCTCGACGGTGAACACCAGCGTGGTCGCCGTGCCCGCGGTGATATTGAAAGCCGTGCTGGTACCGGTCGTGAGCCCGGTCCCGGCCGCCGTCAGCGTGTAACCCGTCCCCACCCGGTTGATACTGAGATTGGCGAACGTCGCCACTCCGCTCGCCGCCGCCACGGTCGTCGTTCCCGCCAACGCCCCGCCCCCGGGGTTGCTGCCGAGTGCCACCGTCAGACTGCCGCTGAAGCTCGGATCGGTGTTCCCCAGGGCGTCCTGCGCTGTCACCTGCACGGCCGGCGTGATCACAGCCGCTGCTGTCGCGTTGCTCGGCTGCACGGTGAACACAAGTCTGGTGGCGCCGCCGGCGGTGACATTGAACGCCGCGCTCGTCGTTCCCGTCACCCCCGTGGCTGCCGCTGTCAGCGTGTAGCCGGTGCCGGCCTTATTGATGCTCACGTTCGCGAACGTCGCCACCCCACTGACCGCCGCCGTGGTCGCCGTCCCTGACAGGGTCCCGCCGCCCGGGTTGGTACCGAGCGCCAGCGTCACGGTCCCCGTGAACGCCGTGGCGGTGTTCCCGTGGGCGTCCTGCGCCGTGACCTGAACGGCCGGAGCAATCGCTGCCCCAGCCGCGGCGTTGCTCGGCTGCACTGTGAACACCAACCGGCTCGCGGCCGCCGCGCTCACGTCGAACGGCGTGCTCGTCGCCCCCGTGAGTCCGCCCACCGTCGTCGCGGCGGTCAGCGTGTAGCCACTGCCGACTTTGTCGATGCTGAGACTGGAGAACGTGGCCAACCCTGCGACGGCCGCGACCGCCGTGGTCCCGGACAGGGTGCCGCTACCCGGGTTTGCGTCGAGCGCCACCGTCACGGTCCCGGTGAACCCCGTCGCCGTGTTTCCTTGGGCATCCCGAGCCGTCGCCTGCACGGCCGGCGTGATGGCCGCTCCGGCGGCAGCGTTGCTTGGCTCGACCGTGAACACGAGCTCGGTCGCCGCGCCCGGCGTGATGTTGAACCCAACGCTCGTCGCCCCGCTGAGCCCGGTGGCCGCCGCAGTCAGCGTGTAGCCCGTGCCGGCCTTATTGACGCTCAAGCTGGAGAACGTGGCGACGCCGCTCACCGCCGCGAGGCTGGTCGTGCCCGACAGCGTGGCGCTGCCGGGGTTGACGCCCAGCGCCACGGTCACGGTCCCGGTGAAGTCCGTCGCCACGTTGCCCTGGGCGTCCCGCGCCGTCACCTGCACCGCCGGCCTGAGCGCCGCCCCTGCCGCGCCATTCGTCGGCTGCACGGTGAACGCCAGCTGCGTCGCGGCCGCGGCCGACACAGTGAAGGGGTTGCTGGTAGCGCTCGTCGGTCCCGAGGCGGACGCGGTGAGCGTGTACCCCGTGCCGGCCTTGTTGATGCTCAGGCTCGCGAACGCGGCCACGCCGCTCGCCGCTGCGACGGTCGTTGTGCCGGCGAGCGTCCCGCTGCCGGGATTCGCCCCGATGGCCAGCGTGACGTTGCCGCTGAACCCCGTCGCCGTGTTTCCTTGGGCGTCGTGCGCGACGACCTGGACTGCCGGTGTGATCGCCGCCCCCGCGAGAGCATTGCTCGGCTGGACCGTGAACAGCAGGGTGGCCGCGGTGCCGGGCGTGATACTGAACGCGGCGCTGCTCCCGGTCGTTACTCCCGTCGCCGCTGCCGTGAGGGTATAGCCACTACCGGCCCGGTCGATGCTCAAGCTCGCGAAGCTCGCCACCCCGTTCGTCGCCGCCATCGTGGTCGTTCCCGTCAACGTCCCGGCCACCGGGTTGTTGCCGAGCGCTACCGTCACGGTGCCCGTGAAGCTCGTCACCGTGTTCCCCAGCCCATCCTGCGCCGTCACCTGCACGGCGGGAGCGATCGCCGCGCCGGCCGTCGTGCTCACCGGCTGCACGGTGAACACCAGACGGTCCGCCGCCGCCGCGCCGACGTCGAACGCCGCGCTCGTCCCGCTGGCCACCCCCGTGGCTGCCGCCGTCAGCGTGTAGGCGGTGCCGGCCCGGTTGAGGCTCAGATCCCCGAAGGTCGCGACCCCATTGGCCGCCGCGACCGTCGTCGTCCCCGCCAGCGTGGCCCCGCTGGAGTTGGCTCCGAGCGCCACCGTCACGCTTCCGCTGAACCCGGTGGCCGTATTCCCCTGCGCGTCCCGGGCCGTCACCCGCACGGCCGGTGTAATCACCGCCCCCGCCGTGGTGCTCGTCGGTTGCACTGTGAACAGCAGCTGCGCCGCCTGTCCGGGCGTGATGTCGAAGGGGGTGCTCGTCGCCCCCGTGAGCGCCGGTTGGAACGGGGCCGCCGCCGTCAGGGTGTAACCGCTCCCGACCTTGTTGAGGCTCAGGCTGGCGAAGCTCGCCACCCCGTTCACCGCCGCCACGGTCGTCGTCCCCGCCAGCGTGCCGCCGCTCGGATTCGTCCCCAGGGCCACCGCCACCGACCCCGCAAACCCCGTCGCCACGTTGCCCCCCGCGTCCAGCGCCGTCACTTGTACGGGAGGCGTGATCGCGGCCCCCGCGGCCGTGGCGCTCGGCTGCACGCTGAAGACGAACTGGGTCGCCGCCCCTACGGTGACGTTGAAGGAACCACTGGTCGCCCCAGCGAGCCCCGTTGCCGCCGCCGCGAGCGTGTAGCCCGTCCCTACCTTGTCGACGCTCAGGTTGCCGAAGGTCGCCACGCCGCTCACCGCGGTCACCGTCGTCGTCCCCGCGAGCGTGCCGCCGCTGGGATTGGTCCCGAGCGCCACCGTCACGCTG
>WNGQ01005338.1_pt1 | contig 13379 bp, 11 predicted proteins | sample 5407661 | NCBI WGS metagenome assembly WNGQ01 (sample SAMN13153382, study PRJNA577476) | soil metagenome | isolation source: 60 cm soil or saprolite under Garry oak tree replicate 2 | place: USA:California | collected 2016-06-15
GAAATCCAACACGCGGTTTTCCAGGTCCTCTTTCAGCAGCCGGGCAAAGATCGCTTCCAGGCTCCGCCGCCGTCGGCCTGTCGGCAGCAGCGCCAAGCCGAGACGAGCCTCGAACAGCGTGATGCTGGTGATCCAGACGGATTCGGCGGGCTGGCGGTCCAGCCACGCCACCACGGGAGCCTCAGGTGCCGTGCGCATCAACGCCGACAGCACATTGGTATCGAGAATGATCATCGTTCGAATTCCGCCGACCGCGGAAGCTGGCCGTGCAATTCCGGCAAGTCCGCGCTCAGCCCCGCCCTCGCGAAACGCGCGGCGATGCGTGATCCGAGCTTGGGCAGACGTCGGTTCTGCTCCTTCACCGCGTTGCGCAAGATGTCCCGGACTTCCTCTTCCATGCTGCGCCCGTGACGCGCGGCGAGGCGCTTCAGCCGCGTTTTCACGTCGTCTTCCAGGCCTCGAACGATGAACTGGGCCATCGGCCACTCCTCAAACGGGCATAATAGATATCATGATATCGTATTTTGACGGCCGGTTGCAAGCGCGAGCCTGCGCATGTCATCGCGGCCGAAGTAAGCGCCTGGTCACTCATCGCAGCTAACAGTCGAAGGGTGCCGCGAGCGGATTATCCGGATTTACGGGCGTCGAGGCCTGCCAGGTCGAGGCGCGGTGCCCGTCGGCTCGCGGCCGCAAGTACGATCAGAAGTCCGAGCGCGAGTATCTGCCACGCCGGCGGGATGCCGAGGATGAGCGTGAAATAAATGCTCAGAATCTCCGACGGCTTGTAGCCATGGTATGCCCAGATCCAGCCCGCTTCGAACAACGCGGTGAAAAGGCAAGACGCCATGGCGAGCAACGCCAATGCCACGGCATCGGCACCCAGCCGATGACGGCTCAACACGCGAGAAGAACATGCCGCTCATCAAGAACTGGTCCGGAAATATCCCGGGCGACAGCAGGTAGTGAATGAGTGCCAAGGCGGTAAGCACATAAACCGTATTGTGCAGCCGATCCCACCCCTTCGCTCCCATGCGCCGAACCGCTGCATCCAGGGAGGTCGCGCCCAAGGCGATCAGGCCGATTGTCGACAGGGTCGCCACGATCAGGGAGAGCCTGGTCGCCATCTCTTTGCCGATGACCCCGAAGTTCCAGAACCGCAGGTCGAAATAGATGACGATATGCGCGATCGTATACGCCAGCGCCGTCACCCCGATCATGCGTCGCACGATGATGAGCTGGCGCCAGCGGAAGATGCTCGAAGCCGGCGTGATCGCCAAAGCTAGCAACAAGATCGCTGTCGCCCATACGCCCGACCAGTAGGTCAATCCGCCGACCGGCGCGGGCCCGAACTCACCGGTGGCGGCCTGATGAACCAGCCAGATCGCCGGCGCGAACATGAGCGCGAATGTGCCCGCCTTCAGCCAGGAAAATCCGTGTTTCCGGTCTTGCCAGGGCCAGATCAACTGCAAACCTCGCTCCTCGGCCAAGACCTTTTCCCGGCGCATCTCAACGTTATTGCAATATTGCAGCGCGATCCAGATGGAAAACGGCGGGGCCCATTTGAAAATACAATCCGAAAACAATAGCGCGGCCGTTCGTGTAGCGTTCTTGGCTCTCACGTCCTCACGTCCTCATGGCCGCGGCGCGCTTCGCACGGTGTGGCAACTCCTTCGTGATCGAGTTTGGCAAGAAAGGTGCATTGGGCCGAAGCCAAGGATGAGAACGCGGTGATCCTCATCTTCGGCGAAGGTCTCTCCTCGAACACGGCGGTCGAGGAAGCCAAGTAGTTCGACCGCCCAGGCAGCGGGCCGAGAGCAATGTTTTCACGCTGGGGTAGCGATCAGCCCAATTTGCCGCTCGATCTCACCTGCCGCTACGCCTGCGTGATCATCCTTCAGCAGACTGAAGTGATCGCCGGGCATCGGAATTACCGTCAAGTTTGCGCCGAGATGGCGAGCCCAACCGAGGTTTGGGTCAATTCGCATAGCCCCTCCCCCGATAGACTCGGTCGCTCGAAATAGCACTGTGCGGCTCGTTAGGGGGCGAGAGGGTCCACGATATCCCTGTGTGCCGGCTTCACGGATTTCACGGAAGATTAAGTGCAAATCTTCCTCGGAGCTTGCGGACGATTCTTCGACAATGGCAGATCGAATCAATCGATCGAAGGCACTTCGGGATAGAAAGCGTACCCGCCTCGCGACCTCATGCCGATGTCCTTGCAAGACTTCCCGGAATTTCCGAGCCAACCACCTATTATGCAATAGGTCATATAGTATGCGATGCATAGAACCATGTAAGTATGTGTCGAAAAGAAAGATAATATCTGGTGCGGCACCTTGCTCCTCCAGCTTGCAGGCAGTCTCTACGGCAAGAATGCCTCCGAAAGAGTGACCGGCAAGATAGCAGGGCCCAGATTGGTGCCTTGCAAATATCGCTTGCGCATAGGCGTCGCTGATCCGATCAATTGTGCCAAGTATGTCCCTGCCGCCGATTAGCTGACGCAGCCGTTTTGCGCCATTGGCTGTAACGAAAGCGGTCGAGATGTCGCCGGTCAGCGCATCGCTTAATGCCGAGAATTCAGATCCGCTGTGAATGAAGTATAACGTTTTTTGAGCCTGCCCGGACCTTATTGGCACGATAACAGCGGGCTTCCGCGCATGGCTTTCGCCAAGGGAGGTGCAAAGGCCTCTTACGGTCGGCTTATCGAAAATCGCCTCCAAGCTGATCTCGAGACCAAGCTGCGTCTCAATCTCAAGCATCAAGGTCATCGCCAAGAGAGAATGGCCGCCTGCATCGAAAAAATTGTCTGATACGCCGAGTTCGCCGACCTTGAGGAGTTGCCGCCAGATCGAGAGTATTTTCCGCTCGAGTTCGGTCGCTGGAGCATCCCGTGGTTGCGCCAAAGGAGCTGATTTTGTGGAAACGGTCAGTTGCAGCAGTGCGCCGCGATCAATCTTTCCCATCGGCGAGCGCGGGAGTCGATCAACGACAAAGATGCGCGACGGCACCATATAGTCAGGCAGTTGACGTCGCAAAAACGAGAGGAACTCGGATTGGTCAAAAACGTTATCGGGTCTTGCGGTCTCGACGTAGATAGAAATGGCCACCTCGCCTGATCCGTCGGTAAACGCTGCCGCACAACACGCCACAACAGCGCGGTGTTGAACCGCGCACGCCTCGACTTCCTCAAGCTCGACCCGATAACCTCTTATCTTTACCTGATTGTCGGTTCGACCAATAAACTCAAGCTCCAGATTCTCACGAACCCGACCGAAATCACCTGTTCGGTACATACGTGCGTTCGTGTCTGGAGTGAAAGGATCCAAAAGGAACCTTTGTTGCGTAAGCTCCGGACGACTATGATATCCATGCGCAACCCGAGTTCCGCCGATATATATCTCGCCGGGGACACCGATTGGCGCCGGCGCCTGCGCCGGCGTGAGGACATAAATCTTCGTCCCCGACAGTGGCGTTCCGATGGAAATCTTGCGGCATTCCGATTTATCAACTTTCTTAGCGGTAGCCCAGACGGTCGTCTCCGTAGGACCGTAAAGGTTCCAAAGCGCCCGCGATCGTGCGCGCAATGACGTGGCGAGACCTGATGACAAAGTCTCACCGCCGCATAGGATAGTCAGATCAGGGTTACCGGCCCAACCAAACGCGAGGAGCATGCGAAAAGTTGCGGGCGTCGCTTGCACAAGAGTGATCCGCTGATCATGAATTTGTTGAGCGAGTGCCCGACCGTCAAGCGTGCGCGGATCCGTCGCCACCGCTAGGGAGGCGCCTACGATTAGCGGCAAGAAGACTTCGACGATATGAATGTCAAACGCGATCGTTGTCGCCGCGAGAACCCGGTCTTGCGGCTTGATGCCAATGCAATCCCGCATCGCGATAAGAAATTCGCTCAGCTGAGCTTGGGTGATCGGCACGCCCTTCGGCCGCCCCGTCGAGCCGGATGTGTAAATGATATAGGCGATGTCGTCGGGCGCTGGACCACTTCTAGGAATCGCGTCGGCCGCGTTGGAGGCGATTTCATCAAGGCAAATGACCCGTCCCTGCCGATGCTCTCCGAGTCTCGTTCGAAGCGCCGTTTCGCTCACAAGAACCGGCGGCTCGGTGTCTCGAAGAATTAGGTCGATCCGATGCTCCGGGAGTCTCGGGTCAATCGGCACATAGGCGGCGCCTGCCCGCAGCGCCGCAAGTAACGCAACTATCATCTTTGGCGTTCGATCCAAAAAAACACCGACCAGTGTCCCGGAGCGGGCGCCTTTTGAGCTCAGATAAGCGGCAAGCTTTCGGATTTCCGCGTCGAGCTGCCCGTAGGTCAGGCTGTCTCCAGATCCCAGGATGGCCGTTTTGTTCGGGTTCGACGCTGCTTGCACCTCAAAAAGGTCAACAACAGTCGAAGGAGTTGCGGAAGCTACAGGAGAGGCCGTCGTCTGAAAGAAAAGGCGCGATCGCTCTTGCGGAGTAAGAATGTCAATGGCATCGATCGCCTGTGTTTGATCGCCGAGAAAAGCCCGTAACACGACCGTGAAATGGTCCACCGCGCGGTTTCGAAGCGCGGCGTCAGGAAACACGCTGCGATTGAAATCGAAATGAAGCACATAAGCTTGCGCGCCTTCTGCGCGCTGCACAGTTAAGCTGAGCTTTTCGCGGTCTCTCCACGTCTCTTCATCAGAGTCTGCCGTTTCCAAGCTTTCGAGTAGGATGAGAGGACAGCTATGGACGTAGCTCGCCTTATGGCCGGCAAAAGAAGCTGGAACGTTGGGCAGGAAATTGAAAAGGACCTCGAAGCCCGCTTGGCGTGAGGATACTGCGTACCTTCGATGAGGTCGGACTTCCTCAATCTCTTGTTTGATTTTCCCGAGCAGGTCTTCGAGCGTATCAGAGAGCCCGATTTGAATGCGATTCGGGCAAATTTCCATTATTAGTCCGACGACATCTTCGGAGTCCTTTGCACGATTGTGTAGGGGCACGCCGATACAGATGTCCTCGCTGCCGGTCACTCGCCGAAGGAATGCAAGGAGCGAGGCGGTGAACACAATTGACGGCGACGTCGCGCGCCCCAGAGCTTGAATGTTGCGACTCAGCTCAATGCTCAGAGTTCGGGATACCCGGGCATACAGGGCCGACCGAACAGCCGGATCGGCACCATAGAACTGCAACGGCGGCGGCTTGCTTGCGAGCCGGCGAGTCCAAAAAGCCTCGCTCGCTCTCGCACTTTCCGTAAATTCGTACGCAGCCGCTCTGCGTAGATACTGCTCATAAGACGCGGCACGTGAAAGTACTGGACGATCAATCTGCACGCCTTCACTGATTATGTTGAGATAGTGCGCCTCCAATTCCTTGTGTAAGATTATCGATGATGCATTGTCTGAATTGATGTGATGCCGATTCAATAAGAAGGTGAAAAAGTGCTCCTCTCGTTTGATCAGAGCCGCGTCAAATAACCGCTGGCCAGCAGACAACGGCCTGCGCAGCCTGTTTTTCAGCCAGCAATCGTATGACACTTGGTTGACGTCTTGGGAACTTAGATCAACGAAGTCAATACAACGCTCGCTCGACTTGAAGTGACGGACCTTAAGAACCGCGCCGCCGCTCTCAAGCACCATGCGCAACGCATCGTGACGTTGGACAACGCGCGCAAAAGCGTCGCAGAACGCCTCAACGTTTATGTCGCCCGAAATCTCAAAAAGCGTCGTGACCGTGTTGAGGGGAACGTCGCGGTGAAGGTTGTTCTCAACCCATATCAGTCGCTGTCTGCGCGTTAACGGCAGAGATGATGGGATCGTTCGCATTCAGCTTCTTGCAATGGTTGGACAGGCCGAATTGCTCAAGCGGACGCAGGCCGATGCGCCCGGAGGAAGGAACGGATTTGGCGCACCGCCAGGGGAATCCGCTCCTTGGGCTCCTTCCACGGGAACATGCTCACTTCGGCCTTCGGCGCGAGCATCGCCGCCTCCATGGCGACGGCATACGGATGCGCCGGGATATCATCCGGCAGGATCAGCACGGGCGTCTGGCAATTGCGCACGAAATCGCGCGTCACGGTAAAAACGAAGTCGGGGTTGGTGCGGTACATCCTGGTCAGGAATTTGTCGACCACCTCCATCGTGATGTCTGGCCGCTTGGCGGTCAGCGCCGGACCCCAGGTCTTCATGTTGCCTTCGTAGAAAAGGTCGCGCATCTCCGGACGCGACCCGCTGGGCTGCGCCAGCACGGCTGCGACAATGCGATCGGGTGCCCGCTTCAAGAGGTTCCAGACGAACGGGCCGCCGATGCAGAAGCCCATCACCATGAACCTGCCGACGCCGAGGTGATCCATCAGACCGAGCTGGTCGTCGGTGTATGCGTCCCACGGCCGGTCGATCTCGAGCGGGCCCGTGGACTCGCCGGCATTGGCGTTGCGCAGGTCCGAGGCGATGCAGCGGTACTCTCCCTTGAACTCCTCGATCGGGTTGAAGGGGCCGCGGGCCAAGGCGGAGATCGTCGAGTTCAATCCCCCGCCGGCGATGAGCAACAACGGGAAGCCGGAACCGGCCTCCTCAAAGTGGATGCGAACGGCGCCTTTTTCGTAGAAGCGCTTGGCAGCTCCGCCTTGCCCAGCCTGCTGAGCAAACACGCGCGACGCTGCGGCCACCGCCGTCGCCGCGGCGCCCGTTGCCAGTATGTTGCGTCTGATCGGATCCATAATCGGCGCCCTCCTTGATGATTGTCATGGCCAGTGCATGCGGCTTGAAGATGGCGAAGTGGACCGAAGCCGCTGGCGGGATTTCAGGTATGATCCGTGGTGCGCAACCTTTGTAGCACAGGTTCTCTTGGCGCTGAAGGGCCGAATGCTGCTTGGCCCATCGCGACGGTTCGCTGCGATGCCGCGAACCGTCGGGAATCTGAGGTTAAGCTGGCCCGTGTGGCGGCAGCTCGCCGGCTTTCTTGAGCCGTGTCGTCCAATATTCCCAGGCCCGCCCCATCGGCCGCTCGCGCAGGCTGTAGGATCCCGCAAGCTCGGCCTCGCCTCGACTGAGCGGCGACACCTGTCCCAGCGCCTGCGTGCGAAGTTGAAGCTCGGCATTGCGGTGGGAGAAAATGGATCGAAAGACCGCTTCCTGCAGGGTCGCGCCGACGACGGTCGCGCCATGACGCCGCATGAGCACCATCGCGTGCGGGCCGAGCGCGCGCGCAAGCGACTGCCCCTGCTCCGGCTTGGTGACGACCATCGGCGTGTCGCCGAACTCGTCGCGGCTGTCCCAGAACGGCACGATGGCGCCCATCGTGGCGCCCAACCCGAAGACCGGCTGAAGCTCCACTCCGGCAATGCAGAACGGCAGGATCGCGGTCGAATGGTGGTGGCAGATCGCGCCCACGTCCGCGCGCGCCTGGTAGATGCAGCCATGGATCACGCATTCGCCATAGGGCAGGACATCGGACCGCGTGACCAGCTCGGAATCGAGGGTGAATTCCAGGATGTCGGCAGGCTCGACCAGTTCCGGGCTGCGCGAGCGCGACAGCAGATAGCGGCTCGGATCGGTCGGATGGCACAGGCTGATATGACCGAAGCCGTCGAGCACGCCTTCATGGGCGCCGATGCGATTGGCAAGCGCGAGCTGGTAGCGGGCCTGGTCGAGAGAATTCGACATCGAGCTTGCACCGATCATGATGCCGCGGCGGGTCGCGCCGCGACCGGGCGCCGATCACCCCGGCGGCTTGTAGACGATGTCGAACAGGCCATCGACATCGTTCGCCGTCATCGGCGAGCTGATGTACTTGTACTGCAGCGCGTCCTTGAGCGTGAGGTCGAGCCCGCGGATGGCGCCGATCTGCAGCGCCTGCTTCGGATAGAAGTCGTCGACCGCCTGCTTGGCGATATCGCGCGGGACTTTCGCGAATTCGGCGAAATAGCCGATCGCCTTGGGATTGCTGTACGACCACTCGACGGTGCGGTCGTAGACGCGCATGAAGCGGGTGATGGCGTCGCGCTTGCCCTTGAGCGAGTCGACATTGGCGAGGTTGACCCGGATGGTCTGGTCCCTGAGCTCGGTCGCTTCGCGCGCCCGGGCGATGATCACGATCCTTCCCTCCTGCAGCTCGCGCAGCGCGAAGGGCGGCACCGCCCAGCCGATGTCGATCTGCCCGGTCATCACCTGCGTGAGCGTGGCAGGCAGCCCGCCGGTCGCGACCGGCTTCGCCTTCGAATTGGCCTGCTTGAGCAAGGAGAGCAGGATCAGGTTCGACGACGATCCCGGGGAGGAGAAGGCGATGGTCTTGTCGTCGGCCTCCTTGAGGCTGCGGATCTTGCTGTCGGTCTTCACGTACCAGAAGATCTCATGCGCGCCGGTCATCTGCGCCGAGATGGCGCGCACCGGTACGCCTTTGGCATAGGCGCCGATCACGCCCAAAAGCCCGTTCGACATGCCGATATCGACGCTCGCCGTGGTGACGGTCTGCAGCGTCGCGGCGCCGCCGTCGGTATAGAAGAATTCGACCTCGAGGCCCGCCTCCTTGAAGAAACCCTCCTTCTGAGCGAATTCCACGAAGGAACTGTCCCAGAAGCCGCGTTGCGAGACCGACACCTTCAGGCTGTCGGCGGCACTTGCCGTGCTTGCGGCGACGACGGTCGCGGTCAAGACGATCAAGGCTTGCTTGAACACCATGGCTTCCTCCCTTCGAGCGCCTCGTCGCGCCCAGAGTGCCGCAAGAGCGCCGTCGATCACAACAGGAAACCGCGAGCGACAAACGCGCCATAGTGACACGAATGCGGCTCTATGCCACCGATGGCGAGACGGCCGATGGCTTGCGGCCGGCCACGGCAAGGGGAACGCAACGCGATGAGCACGGGCCAGCCGAAATTTCCGCCGATCCGGCGGGTGGTGACCGGCCACGACCGGAACAACGTCGCCAAGGTGATCATGGATGGCCCCGCGACCAATGCCAAGGCGGGCGCTTCGGGCGCGACCTCGACCCTGATCTGGTCGACCGACGGCGCGCCCGCGGACATTTCGATCGGAGACGAGGTCGAGGATCTGGGCGCGCGCATCCTCGGCACGGCCCCGCCAGCGCAGGGCACGCGCTTCGCAGTGATCACATTCCCACCTGGCAATCCCGGCCGCATGCACCGCACCGAGACCATCGACTATGTGGTCGTGATGCAGGGCGAGCTCGACATGGACATGGACGGCTCGACGGTGAAGCTCAAGGCCGGTGACATCTTGGTCCAGCGCGGCACCAATCACGCCTGGGTCAACCGCGGCAAGGAGGTGGCGCGCGCGGCCTTCGTGCTCATCGACGCCAAGCCGCTCGGCATCGGCCATCCCATCACGGGCGCCGCCAAGGCGAGCTAACGCCGAGCTAGCGTCGTGTCCCGGATGCGGTGCACCGCGACAACTGTCGGCCTTGACGCCCGGGGCGACTGGCCTTTGAATACCGCCATGTCTTTCGGGATGAGCGCCTTGGAGAGGCGCTCGCTGCCACGGTGTGCAAGCTTTGCCAACAAGCTTGGCGCCTGTCGCACCCGATCGGCCACCAGGGAGGAACTCATGCTCAAGCGAATGATTTTTGCCGCTGCGATTGCGCTCGCCGCGGGGTCGGCGCAGGCACAGGAAGTCAAGGTCGGGCTCGTGGTGCCCTATACCGGCGTCGGCGCCGAGCTCGGGCAGGCGATCGACCGCGGCACCGAGCTCTACCTCAAGCTCAACGCCGACAAGGTCAGACCCTACAAGATCACGCTGATCAAGCGTGACGACAAGGACGCGAGCGGCGCGACCTCGAAGACCGTGGTGCAGGAACTGCTGACCCAGGACAACGTCGATGTGCTCGCCGGCTGGGTCTATTCGCCGAACGCGATCGCGTCGGCGCCGATCGTGAGCGCGGGCAAGAAGCTCGCGGTCATCATGAATGCGGGCACGGCGCACATCACCAACATGTCGCCCTACTTCGTGCGTACCTCGTTCAGCATGTGGCATGCCGGCTACGCGATGGGCGAGGTCGCGGCCAAGCAGCTCGGCGCCAAGACCGCGGTCGTCGGCTACTCGGACTTCCCGCCCGGCAAGGACATGCTGGCCTCGTTCAAGCGCTCGTTCGAAGGCAACGGCGGCAAGGTGATCGACGAGATCCCGATGGGCGGCCCCAACGCGGTGCCGGACTTCACGCCGTTCTTCCAGCGCGCCAAGGACAGGAAGCCGGATGTCTTTTTCGTCTTCGCCCCCGCCGGCGACCACGTCGCCGCGGTGGTGAGGACCTATGGCGCGCTCGGCATGCGCGCGGCCGGGATCAAGCTGATCGGCCCGGGCGACATCACCCAGGACACCAAGCTGCAAGCCATGGGCGACGCGGCCGTCGGCCTCGTCACCATGCACCACTACAATGCCGACCTCGACAACCCGCAGAACAAGCAGTTCGTCGCCGCCTGGACCAAGGAATACGGCGCTGGTTCGACACCCGACTTCTTTGCTGTCGGCGGCTACGACGGCATGGCGGCGATCGTCCATGCCGTGCAGGCGCTCAAGGGCAAGGTCGAGGGCGACAAGGCGGTGGCGGCCCTCAAGGGCTGGAAGTTCGACAGCCCCCGCGGCCCGATCCTGATCGATCCCGACACCCGCGACATCATCATGAACGAGTACCTGTCCGAGGTCGTCAGGGGGCCGGACGGCAAACTCCACCAGAAGCAGATCGCCAAGATCGATAACGTGAAGGACGCCTGCAAGGCCCTGAAGATTCCCCCGTGCGCCGGCAGCTGACCGGCATGTGTCCGCTCGTCCCCGCGAAAGCGGGGACCCAGCGCAGCAGACGGAGGACTCGGAGCAAGCGGCCCCTGGATTCCCGCTTGCGCGGGAATGAGCGGATGAGGGTTGTGGATCAACTCGACGGGAATACGCTCTAAGTCGCGCAATCCGCTCAGCCGACTTGCGCCGCGGGCGGCGGCGGTGTTTGGTTGCACCCTCCCGCGGGGTCGTTCGTGATCTTCGACATTGATATCGCCAGCATTTTGCTCGGTGGATTGGCCGCGGGCATGGTGCTGTTCATCGTGTCGGTCGGCCTCTCCGTCACCATGGGCCTGATGGGCTTCGTGAACCTCGCGCATGGCGGCTTCGCCATGCTCGGCGGCTATGTCATCGTGCTGACGATGCGGCGCTGGGGCATTGGCTTCTTTCCGGCGCTGGCCATCGGCTTCGCCGTCATCGCGGGCGTCAGCGTCTTCTTCGAGCGGCTGCTCTACGCCAGGCTCTACCGGGCGACCGAGCTCGACCAGGTGCTGTTCACCATCGGCCTCGTCTTCGTCATGATCGCCGCGGTGACGCTGGTGATCGGGCCGGAGAACCAGCAGCTAGTGCTGCCGAGCGCGCTGCAGGGCCAGCTCGACCTCGGCGTGCTTCATTACCGCACCTACAGCATCTTCCTGATCGTCGTGGGAGTCGCGATCGTGATCGGACTTTGGCTCGGCTTCGAGCGCACCCGCATGGGCGCGCAGATCCGCGCCGCCGTCGACAATCGCCGCATGGCCGAATCGCTCGGCATCAATATCGGCCGCCTGTTCACGATCACCTTCGCCTTCGGCAGCGGCATGGCGGCGCTCGGCGGCGGGCTCGGCGCCGAGTTCCTCGGCCTCGATCCGCAATATCCGCTCAAATACCTGGTGTTCTTCCTGATCGTGGTCGCGGTCGGCGGGCTAGGGCGCGTGACCGGCGTGTTCTACGCCGCGCTCATCATCGGGGTGCTCGACTTCGTGCTCAAGAGATACCTGCCGCAGGGCGGCACGGTCTTCATTTACGCACTCACCATCCTGCTGCTGCTGTGGCGGCCGCAGGGCCTGTTCGGAGGCAAGGCGACATGAGCGCGCCGACGCTTGCTCGCGCCGACCATCCGGCGGCGCTCGCGCTCGCCGGCCGCCACCGGGTGCGCTGGCCGGAGGCGATCCCGTGGGTCCTCGCGCTCGCGTATTATTTCGCGTTCCCGCGCCATCTCGGCTTCGGCTACGACCTCCTGATCACGATCCTGTTCGCGCTCTCGCTCGATCTCGCGCTCGGCTATGCCGGCATCGTCACGCTCGGCCACGCCGCCTTCTTCGGCACCGGCGCCTTTACGGTCGGGATGCTCGCCAAGCATGGCATCTGGACCGAGCCGATCACAGGCCTCGTTCTGGCGGCGGCCGCGGCCGCAATCATCGGGCTTGCCTCCGGCTGGGTGCTGCTGCGCACGACCGGCCTCACGCTCTTGATGCTGACGCTATGCACCATGGGCCTCCTCGAGGAGCTGGCCAACATGGGCGCCGACTATACCGGCGGCTACGATGGCCTCGACAACCTGCCGATCCCGCCGCTGTTCGGGCTGTTCGAATTCAACCCGCTCTATCCGAAGACGCAGTATCTCTACGTGCTCGGCGTGCTGTTCGTCTGCTTCGTGTTCGTGCGGACGCTCGTCTACTCGCCGTTCGGGCAGAGCCTCACCGGCATCCGCGAGAACACGCTGCGCATGCACGCGGTCGGCGCGCCGGTGCGGCTGCGGCTCGTCACCTGCTACGCCATTTCCGCCGCCCTCGCCGGCATCGCCGGCGGCCTCTGGGCGCAGGCCAATGCCTATGTCAACCTGAGCGCGCTGGGGCTTGATCGCGCCGCGACCGTGCTGATCGTCCTCGTGCTCGGAGGCTATGGAAGGCTCTATGGCGCCATCGTCGGCGCGGTCGCCTATATGGTGCTCTCGCACTTTCTCGCCCAGCTCTATCCCACCGCGTGGCAGCTCGGCCTCGGGCTCCTCCTGGTCGCGATCGCGCTGTTCGCGCGCAACGGCATTCTCGGACTCTGGGATCAATTGCTGAAACGCTCCAGCGCGAAGCGCGCACCGCCATGAGCGAGCCGCTGCTCGAGACCCGGCTGCTGTGCAAGAATTTCGGCGCGCTCGCTGCCGCGCGCGACATCGACTTCCGGCTCGATCCCGGCGCGCGCCACGCCCTGATCGGCCCGAACGGCGCCGGCAAGACCACCTTCATCAATTTGCTTACCGGGGTTCTCAAGCCGACCTGCGGTCAGGTGCTGCTGAAGGGCCGCGACATCACGGCGGTCGCACAGGCCGACAGGGTCAGGCTCGGCATCGCCCGCACCTTCCAGATCAACCGCTTGTTTCGCGGCCTGTCGGTGCTGGAGAACGTCTACATCGCAGTCGCCGAGCGCCTGGGCGCCGCGACATCCATGCTGCAGCCGGCGGGCCAGCGCAAGGACGTGGTCGACGAGGCGATGCACCTCCTCGAAACCCTGAAACTTTCCGACGACGCGTCGCAGCGCATCTCCGAACTGCCCTATGGCCGCCAGCGTCTGGTCGAGCTCGCGATCGCGCTCGGCCTCAAGCCCGAGGTGCTCCTTCTCGACGAGCCCGCCGCCGGCGTGCCG
>WNGQ01005489.1_pt1 | contig 13375 bp, 11 predicted proteins | sample 5407661 | NCBI WGS metagenome assembly WNGQ01 (sample SAMN13153382, study PRJNA577476) | soil metagenome | isolation source: 60 cm soil or saprolite under Garry oak tree replicate 2 | place: USA:California | collected 2016-06-15
CGGCATGTCGTTCAACGCGGTGAGCGACAAGGCGTTGGCGGCGGCGAAAAGCTCGCGGCTGACGAAGTCGTTCTGGGCGTGGGACGACATGCTCGCCATGAACAAGATCGGCTTCTTCCCTTACACGCCGGCGACACAGATGCTGCACGGGCTCGCCGAAAGCATCGCCATGTTGCACGAGGAGGGGCTGGACAACGTGTTCGCGCGCCACCACCGCCTCGCCGAGGCGACGCGCCGCGCCGTGCGCGCCTGGGGGCTCGAGACCATGTGCCGCGACGCGAAATATTATTCGCCGACGGTCACCGCGGTGCTGCTGCCCGACGGCCACGACGCCGACGCGTTCCGCAACTTCGCGCTCGACACCTTCAACATTTCTTATGGCTCGAGCTTCGGCCGCTACGCCGGCAAGTACTTCCGCATCGGCCATCTCGGCGACCTGAACGAAGGCATGCTCATGGGTGCGCTGGCCACCACCGAGATGGCGCTGGCGCTTGCCGGCATTCCGCACAAGAAAGGTGGCGTGCAGGCCGCGGTCGATTATCTCATTTCAGCGCATGCGGGCCCGGCGCGAGCAGCGGCGGAGTGACGTGCAGCGACGCCATCGCTGTCGTCGCCATTGCAAACCGGGTGAACGCGAGCGCGCAAATCGGCTAAGCTGAGGCGCGTGGACAAGCCCGGCTCGGACGCACGTTCGGGGAGGCTATGCGATGAAACGGCTGTGCCTCGCGATCGCGCTCGCGATGTTCGCGCTTGATGCGGGCGGCGCAGTCGCCCAGACCTATCCGAATAAGCCGATCCGCATCGTCGTCCCCTTCGTCGCCGGCGGCGCCGTCGACATGCTCGCCCGCATGCTCGGCGCCAAGCTCTCCGAATCTCTCGGCCAGCCGGTGATCGTGGAGAATCGTCCCGGGGCCGGCGGCAACGTCGCAGCCGACGCGGTCGCGAAGTCGCCGCCCGACGGCTACACCATCCTGCAGAACACGAACGGCCAGGCGATCAGCCCCGCCATCTACCGCTCGCTGCCCTTCGACGTGGTGCGGGACTTCATCCCGGTGACGCAACTCGTCGCCTCCCAGCTCGTGCTGGCGGCAAGCCCGAAGCTGTCGGCCACCTCGGTCCCAGAGCTGATCGCGCTGGCGAAAGCGAAGCCCGGCAGTCTCAACTACGGCATGACCGGCGTCGGCAATCCGCTCCACCTGACCATGGAGATGTTCAAGACCGCCGCCGGCGTTGACATCCAGCCGGTTCCCTACAGGGGCGACGCGGCGATCTTTCCCGCCCTCATCACCGGCGAGATCCAGGTGGCGGTCACGCCGATGGCGACGTCGCTGCCGCATGTCACGGCTGGGACGGTGCGCGCGCTCGCGGTCGCCGGCGCCAAACGCTCGGCGGCGCTGCCCGACGTGCCCACGGTCGCGGAGAGCGGGCTCGTCGGCTTCGAATCGTCGAGCTGGCAAGGCTGGTTCGTGCCGGCCAACACGCCGCGCGAGATCGTCGGCGCCATCCAGCAGGGCGCCAAGGCGGCGTTGTCCGCACCCGACGTGCTCGAGCGTCTGCGCATCACCGGCAACGAAGCCGTCGGCAGCACGCCCGACGAGTTCGAGCAGCGGTTCAAAGCCGACCTCGCGAAATTTGCCAAGATCGTCAAGGAAGCCCATATTCCTGCCCAGGATTGAGCTGTGACGGAGGCCGCCCATGGATATTCAAGGTCTCGGCTATGTCGGCATTCGTGCGAAATCACTCGAGGACTGGAAGAGCTTCGGCACCCAATTCTTAGGGATGCAGCTCGTCGAGCGGAGCGGCAAAAGCCTCGCGCTGCGGATGGACGATCGCAAGCAGCGCGTGCTCGTCAGTGAAGACGGCGGCGAGGGTGTCGCTTTCTTCGGTTGGGAGGTGGCCGACGCCGCCGCGCTCAATGATTTTGCCGCGCGGCTGGAGCGGGCCGGGGTTGAGGTTGCCCGCGGCGCGCGCGCGCTTGCGGATGAACGCCGCGTCAAGGACCTCGTTGTGCTTTCCGATCCGCTCGGCAACCGGCTCGAAATCTTCCACGGCGCCGAGACCGCGAGCGACCCGTTCAAGCCCGGCCGCTCGATCTCGGGCTTCCGCACCGGGCCGCTCGGCATGGGCCACGCCGTGCTGCACGTCAAAGACATCAACGATGCCGTGCCGTTCTACCGCGACGTGCTCGGGTTCCGCCTATCCGACTATATGGTGCGGCCGTTCAACGCCTATTTCTTCCACGCCAATCCGCGCCACCACTCGATCGCCTTCATCGAGACCGGCCGCAGCGCCACCCACCATCTGATGGTGGAACTCTACAGCCTCGACGACGTCGGGCAATGCTACGACCTGGCGCTGGGCGAGGAAGGCCGCATCGGCGTCACCCTCGGCCGGCACATCAACGACGAGGTCACCTCGTTCTATTCGAATTCGCCGTCGGGATTCATGGTGGAGTACGGCTGGGGCGGCCGCATCATCGACGTCGACAGCTGGCAGCCGGAAGAGGTCACCTGGGGCCCGAGCATGTGGGGCCACGACCGTCTGTGGATGACGCCGGAAAAGCGCGCCGAGGCGCGCGCGATCCGCGTCGAGGCGGCCGCGACCGGCCTGCGCAAGCCGGTGAACGTGATCGAGGGCAATTACAAGCTCGCGCCCGGCGTCTGCCCGTGGTGGGATGGCGTGGTGCGGGGCGAGGCCGCGGAGTAAGACTCGTCATCCCCCGGCTCGACATCGCAAGTCGGGTTTACCCGACTTGCGGCACTTCATCGGCAGAACTCGGGCAAGCCCGAGTTCTGCGACATCCTTCGAAATAAGCGCCGGTATCGCGTCAAGCCGCGAGCTTCACGTATTCGAAATCACCCGGCTTGTTGTCGATGCCGACACGCGGCGGCGCGATCCAGCTTGCGAATTTGCCGGGCTCGACGACCTGGCGCATCAGGCTCTGGATGAAGTCGCCGTCATCCTTCGACGGCAGCCACTTGTCCTTCTGCCGCTCCCACGTTGCCGCGTCGACCAGCTCCCCGCTCGGCGACGCCGTGACGTCCCTGAACTCGCCGATCTGCCGGTGGAACGCGACGTGCGGCAGCTGGAATCGGAAGCTCACCCCAACCCGGTCGATGATCTTGTTCCAGCGATCGAGACCGCGCTGGCAGTCGGCGGTGTAGTCGTCGCGCAGCCGCATGTTGATGGCGGTGAGCGCGGGCTCGTCCACGCGCTTGATCTCGCCGTCAACGAGCTTGAGCACCGGATAGGTCGAGTTCTCGAGCTTGTGGTCATCCTCGATCTTGGTCTCCTGGAAACGGCCCTTGAGGCTGGCGTTGAAGGCGTTCGCCGCGTTGGTCGACACCTCCGAGCCGAACAGGTCGAGCGACAACGAATAGTGCAGATTGAGCTTCTTCTGCATGGTGGGGAGATCGATGACGCCGAGGCCGCGGACCTTGTCGATATCGCCCGGGTCCTGGACGCCGGCGGCCTTCATCGCCTCGCAGGTGCGCTGGACCGTGCGGCCGATCCCGGTCTCGCCGACGAACATGTGGTGCGCTTCCTCGGTGAGCATGAAGCGACAGGTTCGCGAGAGCGGGTCGAAGCCGGACTGCGCCAGGCTTTCGAGCTGCATCTTGCCGTCGCGATCGGTGAAGAAGGTGAACATGTGGAAGGAGAGCCAGTCCGGCGTCGCCTCGTTGAAGGCGCCGAGCATGCGCGGCTTGTCGGGGTCGCCGGAACGGCGCTGCAGCAGCTGCTCGGCCTCCTCACGGCCGTCGCGGCCGAAATATTTCTGCAGGATATAGACCATGGCCCAGAGATGCCGGCCTTCCTCGACATTGACCTGAAAGACGTTGCGCATGTCGTAGAGCGAGGGTGCGGTCTTGCCGAGATGGCGTTGCTGCTCGACCGAGGCGGGCTCGGTGTCGCCCTGGATGACGACGAGACGGCGCAGCATGGCGCGGTATTCGCCTGGCACCTCCTGCCAGGCGGGCTTGCCGTAATGCTGGCCGAACGGAATCGTGCGGCCCTCCTCGTGCGGCGCCAGCAGGATGCCCCAGCGATAGTCCGGCATCTTCACGTAATCGAACTTGGCCCAGCCCTTGGGGTCGACCGACACCGCGGTGCGCAGATAGACCAGCGCCTCCTGGAAGCCGTTCGGCCCCATGGTCTTCCACCAGTCGATATAGCCGGGATGCCAGCCCTCGAGCGCGCGCAGCACCTGCCGGTCCTCGGTGAGATTGACGTTATTCGGAATCTTGGTCGAGTAATCGACGTTGACGATATCACTCATGGCGTACTCCTCTAATGGCGAATGGCGAGTACCGAACAAGGGGAGCAGCCATCGCTCCGCCTTCATGCTCGCGAGTTGCTCCTGCTATTTGCCATTCGCTGTTCGCATCTGCGCTCTCACACCCTGCGCGTGTCGAACACCGGCTTTTGGCCGGTGCCGTAGCGCTTGAGCGCGCCCTCCTCGCCGACGGCGTTGGGGCGCTGGAAAATCCAGTTCTGCCACGCGGTGAGGCGGGCGAAGATTTTCGATTCCATGGTCTCCGGGCCGCCGAAGCGCAAATTGGCTTCGAGCCCGGTCAGGCCGTCGGCGGAAAAGCTCGCGCGCTCCTCCAGAAACACGCGGATCTCGTCCTCCCAATCGATGTCGTCGAGCGCGAAGGTGACGAGACCCAGCCGCTGTGCCGCTTCGGCATCGAGCATCTCGGCGGTCGCGGCCTTCGCCCGGTCGAGGTCGGCCGGATCGGCCAGGAAACGGCTCGCAAGCCGCGAAAGCCCGTTCGACATCGGATAAGCGCCGAAATTGACCGCGGCCAGCGCCAGCGTCGCGGGCGGCTTGTTGTCGCCGTCCCGTTTCCCGATCAGCATGTAGGAGCGGTCGCTCGCGAACACGAGCTCGGCCAGCGTGCCGGCGAAGCACGAGCCGGGCTCGACCAGAGCGACGAGCGAGCGCGAGGTGAGATCGATGCGCTTGAGCGCGCGCTTCCAAAAGCCTCTGATCTCGCGCGCGAGCCAGTGATCCTTGTTGGCGTCGAGGAATTGATCGTAGGCGAGCACTTGCGCCGGATCGCCTGACGACTTGAAGACGATCGCGGCGACGTCGAATTCGTTGGCGCGGATGTCGAGGATCGCATCGTCGAGCTCGCGCGCGAGCTTGAGCGGCCAGAACTCCGCGCCCTGATCGACCATGGCCTCGGCGGCGGCCGGCGGCGGCGCCTGCGGCCCGCGCAAGGTGATGGTCGCGCGCCGCGCGCGCGCCGACGAGCCACCTTCGCGAGTGTCCGGCGCGCGCACTTGAGAGTGGCCGCGCTGGCCGCTCGCTGCGCTCGCCAGCGCGGCGTCCCGCTGGAATTCGACCGACACCGTGCCGTACTCGACGCCGTCCGCGGACCGCTCACGCGTGAGCGGCTTGAGCGCGATGCCCTTGGCAGCGGCCGGACGTCGCGACTTTGCGGCGGATTCCTGCGCGCGCTCGGCCACCGCCGCTTCGAGCTTGGAGCCCGGCACCACCTCATCGACGAGCCGCCAGTCCACGGCGCGCTTGCCTTTGATGCCCTCCTCCGTGGTGCAGAACACGTCGGCGCGATCGCGGCGCACCTTGCGTTTGTCGGTGACCCGGGTGAGCCCGCCGGTGCCGGGGAGCACGGCAAGCAGCGGCAGCTCCGGCAGCGAAACCGCCGAGGAGCCGTCGTCGATCAGCATGATGTGGTCGGCTGCGAGCGCCAGCTCGTAGCCGCCGCCGGCGGCGGTGCCGTTGATCACGCAAATGGTGAAGAGGCCCGAGGCCTCGCTCGCATCCTCGATGCCGTTGCGCGTCTCATTGGTGAACTTGCAGAAATTGACCTTGTGGGCGTGCGTGGCGCCGGCGAGCATGCGGATATTGGCGCCGGCGCAGAACACCCGCGGCTTGCCCGAGCGCAGCAGGATGACCTTCACCTGCGGGTGCTCGAAGCGCAGCCGCTCGATGGCGTCCGCCAGCTCGATGTCGACGCCGAGGTCGTAGGAGTTGAGCTTGAGCTCGTAGCCCTCGAACAGCGTGCCCTTTTCGTCGACGTCCATCAGCAGCGTGGCGACGTGGCCGTCGACCGTGAGCTTCCAGTGACGATATTTCGACGGATCGGTCTGGAAATCGATGCGGCTCTTGCCGTTGTTCAATTTGCGTTCTGCGTCGGCCATGGATTTCCTCACAACGTCATTCAGCGAGCCGAAGTCGGATGTTTCCGACGTAGGCCGCCTGTGGCGACTCGGGCAGGCTCGACTTCGGCGTAGGCGGGGATTTCGCCCTCGTGATGCTCGCGAAGCAGCCGGTTGACGAAGTCGGAGATGGCACGCAAGGTCGCCTCGGGCGCCTCGCGGTGCGGCGCGTGCCGCGCATTCGGCAACATCGCGACATCGACCGGGCAATAGCACTCCTGCTGCGCCACCTCGATCTGCCGCGTGGTGCCATATTGGTCGTTCTCGCCCTGGACGATCAGGATCGGCACGCGGATATGGGCGAGCGCATCGCTGAGATCCCACTTGCGGAACTCGGGATCGAGCCAGGGGCCGCACCAGCTGTGGAACGCGTTGTCCGGATCGGCATGCCATCGCGCGAGCTTGGCGCGCAGCGGTCCCGCCTCGAACGCCGCCCGGGTGCGCTCGATCTCGGCGATGCCCATGTCCTCGGTGAAGAAATGCGGCGCCATCAACGCGAGCCCGCGCACGCGGTGGTCCTGGATACTGCCGGCGTAGATCGCGGCGATCGATGCCCCGTCGCTGTGGCCGACGAGAAGGCCGCGGCGGAAGCCTATCGCGGCGAGCACGCGAGGAAGCACGTCGCGCGCCTCGTCATGCATGAACGAGACCGGACGCGGCAATTTCGCCGGCGACGAGCGGCCGTAGCCGGCGCGCGAATAGGCGAAAACCCCGGCGCCGGTTGCTGCCGCGAGCTCCTGCGCGAAACTGCCCCAGCCTGCGACGCAGCCGAGCCCCTCGTGCAGCAGCACCAGGGTCGGCGCCGCATCCGGGCGCGGGCCGATCATGCGGTATTCGAGCCGCATCTCGCCGAGCTCGAGCATGCCTTGATCAGCCAGCGTCACTATCTGCCTCCGTCGGCATAACTCGCGACGATGCGCGCGAGTTTCGCGCAGCTCTGCTCCACGGTATCGCCCGAGGTATCGAGCTCGGCCTGTGCGCGCGCGTAGTCCGCCCGCCGCGCATCGAGGATGGCAACGAGATCGGCCATGGCCTCGCGGTTCTGCGCCATGGGGCGGAAATCGCCCTGCGCCATCACCCGCCTCATGTGCTCGTCAGGCCGCGCCTTGATCCACACCGTGTGCGTGCGGCGCAGAAGCAGCGCATAGGTTTCGGAGTCCGACACGATGCCGCCGGCGGTGGCGACCACGGCCGCGTCGTGCTCGGCGATGACGCGCTCAAGGCAAGCGCGCTCGTAGCGGCGAAAGGTTGCAAGCCCTGCCATCTCGATCAGGTCGGGAATGCGCGCGCCGTAGTTCTGTTCGACCAGGCGGTCGAGCTCGATGAAGGGGCAGCCGAGCGCGTCCGCGAGCCTGCGACCCAGCGTCGATTTGCCGGCGCCGCGCAGCCCGACCAGCGCGATCCGCCGGCCACGGTCGATCGCCGCACCCCGCGCGGCGCGGCTTTCGATCAGCTCGGCGAGCGCGGGAAGCTCGGCGCGCGGCGTGCGCGCGAGGACATCGAGAATCTGGGCCATCGCCGCGGTGCGCCCGTTGCTGCGCGGGAGCAATTCGATGATCGGAACGTCGAGCGCCTGCGCGATCGATGCGAGCATGATCACGGACGGGTTGCCCTCTCCGCCCTCGATTTGCGCGAGATAGCGCTCGGAGGCGCCGGACGCCTGCGCGAGCTGGCGGCGCGTCATGCCGCGCTTGGCGCGGGCGAGCCGCACCAGTCGGCCGATCGCGGCAACGAACGCGCGGTGACCCTCGCGCTCGGGCGCGGCCGGGGACCGCTTCGCCTTCATTTTCGTCTTGATTGCCGGCACGACCGACCGTCCGCTAATCGGCACTATAGTTCATGCAATATAATGCATGTCGCGGGTGGCGTCAACGCGCCCGCAATGCACTAGCCCACAGCCGGCCACTACCGCGTCGCGCGCTCGGCGCGCAGCTTGAAGCGCTGGATCTTGCCGGTGGCGGTCTTTGGGAGCTCGGCGCGAAACTCGATCCAGCGCGGATATTTGTAAGGCGCCAGCGTCGTCTTGACGTGCTCCTGCAGTGCCCGCGCCAGCTCCTCGCACGTCTTGTCGGCCGACTTGAGCACCACGAAGGCCTTGGGCTTGATCAGCGCGTCCTCGTCCGGGCAGGCGACGACCGCGGCCTCCAGCACATCGGGATGGGTGCAGAGCGCGCCTTCGACCTCGAACGGCGAGACATAGATGCCGCCGACCTTGAGCATGTCGTCACGCCGCCCGCAATAGACGTAGTAGCCGTCCTCATCTTGCACGTATTTGTCGCCGGAGCGCGTCCATTCGCCCAGGAAGGTCTCGCGCGTCCTCTCGCGATCGTTCCAATACATGGCCGCGGCGGTCGGCCCGCGCACCTGCAACTCGCCCATTTCGCCGCTGCGGGTGATCACATTGCCGTCATCGTCGACGAGGCGGATGTCGTAGCCCGGCACCGGCTTGCCGGTAGTGCCGTATCTCACCTCGCCCGGATAATTCGAGAGGAAGATGTGCAGCATCTCGGTGGAGCCGATGCCATCGAGCACGTCGACGCCGTAGCGTTCCTGCCAGCGCCGGCCGACGTCGGGCGGCAAGGCCTCACCCGCGGAGACGCAGTATCTCAGCTTCAATTCGGCGCGATTGGGCGCGCCCGGGTTGGCGAGGAAGGCGGCATAAAATGTTGGCACGGCATAGAACACCGTCACCGGATGCCGGCGCAGGATCGCGGCGACCGTCTCGGGCGTCGGGCGGTCGGGCGAGAGAATGGTGGTTGCGCCGACCGTCATCGGGAAGGTCATGGCGTTGCCGAGCCCGTAGGCAAAAAACAGCTTCGCCACCGAGTAGCAGACGTCGCTTTCGTCGAGGCCCAGCACGCCGCCGGCATAGAGGTCGGCGGTGAGCCGCAGATTGGCATGGACGTGCACCGCGCCCTTGGGCCTGCCGGTCGAGCCCGAGGTATAGAGCCAAAAGCACATGTCGTCGCGCGTGGTGGGCGCGGTGTAGGACTGGGGCTGCGCACCCGCGAGCAAATCCTCGAAACGGCGATGCCCGCATGCGTTCTCGCCCGAGACGATCACATGCAGCAGATCCGCGCTCGATCCGATCAGCTTGGCGAATTTCGCAAACAGCGCCTCCGACACCACAAGGACCTTGGCGCGGCTGTCGGCGAGCATGAAGCGGTAGTCGTCCTCGGTCATCAGCGTATTGACCGGAATGGGCACCACGCCGGCCTTGATGGCCCCGAGGAAGGCGGTGGGCCAGTCGATCGTGTCGAGGAGCGCGAGCAGGATACGCTCCTCGCGCCGGATCCCGAGCGAGCGCAGCACGTGGCCGAAGCGATCCACGCGCTCGGCGAGCTGGCCATAGGTCCAGCTTCCGCGCGGATCGATAAAAACCGGTTTGTCGGCGCGCCCGGCCTTGAGGTTGCGCTCGATGATGTCGGCGCCGAAGTTGTAGTTGCGCGGGATCGCGTCGATGGCGGCGCGCGCATCGATCGTCGGCGTGAGCTTCGCGGCGGCATCAACCATGGTGCGCTTCCTCGAGTCTCGTCGTCCGCCGCTGAGCGGCTCTTCTCGGCCATGAATTATGCAAGCCGCCGATGACTGCCGCAATGAAAAGCTTGCTATAATCGCGGACCTGGGCGCCCGCCTGGCGCCACCTCAAACACAAGAACGCGCAGGAGAGACTCCCATGGACGAGACGGTCCGCAAGGTCAGCGCCGACGATATCAACCCGCGTTACAACTGGGCCCGCGCGCTGCCGGCGCTCGGCACCATGGGGGTCGACTTCGAGGAACGGGTCGATTACCGCCGGCTGCACCGCTATCGGCTGAGCCGCGTCAAGCAGGCGCTGGAAAAATCCGAGCTTGGCGCGCTGCTCGTCTTCGACGTCAACAACATCCGCTACATTACCTCGACGAAGATCGGCGAGTGGGAGCGCGACAAGCTCTGCCGCTGGGCGCTGCTCGCCCGCGACCGCGATCCCATCCTGTGGGACTTCGGCTCCGCCGCCGTGCACCACAAGCTCTACACCCCTTGGCTCAAGCCCGAGGACTGCAAAGCCGGCCTCATCGGTCTGCGCGGCACCGTCAATCCGGCGTTCGGACTGATGGAGCGGCACGCCAAGGAGATTGCTTCGCTGCTCAAGGAGGCCGGCGTCCACAAAATGCCGGTCGGCGTCGACATCATCGAGCCGCCGATGATGTTCGAGCTGGAGAAGGCGGGCCTCAAGATCAAGGACGGTCAGCAGGTGATGCTGGAGGCGCGCGAGCTCAAGAACATCGACGAGATCGCCCTGCTCAATCGTGCCGCCGCGATGGTCGACGGCGCTTACCATCTCATCAATGAAGAGCTCAAGCCCGGGGTGCGTGAGAACGACATCGTCGCCAAGGTCAACGAATTCCTCTACCGCCACGGCTCCGACGACGTGGAGGCGATCAATGCGATCTCGGGCGAGCGCTGCAATCCGCACCCGCACAATTTCACCGACCGCATGCTGCGCCCCGGCGATCAGGCGTTCTTCGACATTCTGCAGTCGTTCATGGGCTACCGCACCTGCTACTATCGCACCTTCAACGTCGGGCGGGCGACGCCGGTGCAGCACGACGCCTACAAGAAGGCACGCGATTGGCTCGACAAGGCGATCGCCCTGATCAAGCCGGGGGTCACCACCGATCAGATCTGCAAGGTGTGGCCCAAGGCGCCGGACTTCGGCTTCCCCGACGAGATGTCGGCCTTCGGCCTGCAATTCGGGCACGGGCTCGGGCTTGCGCTGCACGAGCGGCCGATCATTTCACGCGTGGTCTCGCTCGATCATCCGACCGAAATCAAGGAGGGCATGGTGTTCGCGCTCGAGACGTATTGCCCGGCGGGCGACGGGTACTCCGCCGCCCGCATCGAAGAGGAGGTCGTGGTGACCGACAAGGGTTGCCGCGTGATCACGCTATTCCCGGCCGAGGAGCTGCCGATCAGCCATCGGTATTGAGTTTTGCATCACGCGATGGCCGCGGTCTCGTAACCGCTCCCTGCAGCATGCCAGCGCTGCTTGCCATGCCCGTTGGATTGACAGTAGATACCGGGGCAGAACACCAGCTGGAGGGTCGATAATGGAAATTCGTATCGCACAGGCGAAGCTCTGGCCGATCATGGCCGCCGCCGCGCTCGTGGGCCTCGCGCTCACGTTTGCGTCTTCGCCTGCCGCCGCGCAGCAGTGGACGCCGGAGCAACGCGCGGCCTGTGAACCGGATGCGATGCGGCTCTGCCAACAGTACATCCCGGACATTGATCGCGTCAGGGCGTGCATGGCCCATTACCGTCGCTACCTCAGCCCCGCCTGCCGTGCCCTGTTCGAAGGCGGCGCGAAGAAGAGACGCTCCTGAGCGACGGCCAACGTCGCGCGCTCCCCTGAGCACACATCTTTCCTGAGCGCACGTCGCGTGCCGCCGGGCGCGCGAGCCATCGCGTTCGAGGGATGAGGTCTTGGGCACGACCCACTGTCGAATGCTCGGCAGCGTGATGCGCCCACCCGTGCGAGCGCGGGCACGATGCTTCTTTTTTGCCGTTTCCAATGTTGATTGCGGATGAGTGCAGACGGTCTCGCGCCGCTGGGATTCGCGCCGCTCGGTCGGCGAGGGACCGGCGTCAAGCCGTAGGTTCGAACCGCGGATGCTGTTACCATCGCCGCGCGCCCCTCGAGAGCGAGCGCAATCGAGCCTGCGGAGGATGCCATGGCGAAGAAGCAAGCGGATGCGGTCTACAAGATCGTCGAAGTCGTCGGTGTCAGCGACAAATCGTGGGAGGACGCGGGTCGCAGCGCGGTGGAAACGGCAGCCGGGTCGCTGCGCGACCTGCGCGTGGCCGAAGTGACGCAAATGGACATGAAGTTGGAAAACGGCAAGGTCGCCGCATTTCGCACCCGCGTATCGCTCTCCTTCAAATACGAAGCTTGAGGGGCTTCGCAGACTGGCCAGTAGGGCGTGGATGGAGCGGCGGCTCACGATCGCGCGAGGTTAGTCGACACTCCCTCCTTGCAGTTGCGGGGGGAGATCGAGACCGCGGTACTTTCCTCGACGAGGAATGTTGAGCTGCGCTCGGCCCCGCTCCGGAATCATGCCGTGCGGACCAACCCTTTGAATTCATGCGGGGTTTCGCAGATTGGGTGCCCCGTTGCCGGCCCAGTGCCGCGGGCACGCAGGGCTGCGGGCCGCGGCCTCGGCTTGCCACGTTAACCTAACTTTTTTCTGCAGACAGCCCATGAACCTTACATCGCCTCGCCGCGACCAATGACGGGGAGATTTTGGGGGAACCTGTGATGAACAATTCCTCGATGTTTACGGCCGACCGCATGACCCACCTGAAGGTGGTGGCGATGGCCCTCGTCTGCGCGACGCTAGTCGCCGGCCTCGGCGTTGCCGCGCGCGTCACCGACACCGGCACGGCCGATGGCCGGCTGGAAGCCACCGTGATCAAAGCCGGCAAGCCGGTGACCGCGTCGACCAGCGAGCCGCGCGCGATCCGCTGACGGTTTTACGTCTTCTCAACCCCCGTACTTTGCGCGCTCTCGGGCGCGCTTTTCTTTTTTGGGGCTGCGCCAGGACGCGTCGGCGAGCGCCGTGCCCTGGTGTGGCAGCCGGGACACGCTCGGGAAAAATTTCCGGACCGAGCCGCCGCCCCCGCGAGTCATTCGTCAAACTGGGAACCGGGGGGCGCGGGCCTTCGCGGCGCGGGGGCCGCGGGGAGCGCGACACCCATCTGGCGCATCAGCTCGACCGGCTGCAGCATTGGCGGCACGCGATCGGGCACGAATCTCCACGCGGCGAGCAGCGCGGCCACAGCTGCGACCACGAGCGTCATCAGGATCGCGAATGCTCGCCAGCGTCGCATCCGCCGCTGGACCACCAGCACCGCCGTCGCTGGCTCGACTGCCGGCGCGCGTGCCTCACTCGGCGCTTGGACTGCAGCAGCGACTGGCGGCGGAACGACGGGCGCACTGGGTGTCGGCTCGACGGCTGATGTCGGCTCGACGGCTGATGTCGGCTCGACGGCAGATGTCGGTGCTGGCGTGGCATCGGGCGTCGGCGCCGGGGTGGTGTCCGGCGTCGGTGCCGGGGCTACCTCCGAAATCGGCGCTGAAGTCGCTTCTGAAGCTGGCGGAGGGATCGCTTCTGAAGCTGGCGGGGGGGTCGCTTCTGAAGCCGGCGCGGGG
>WNGQ01008110.1_pt1 | contig 13372 bp, 8 predicted proteins | sample 5407661 | NCBI WGS metagenome assembly WNGQ01 (sample SAMN13153382, study PRJNA577476) | soil metagenome | isolation source: 60 cm soil or saprolite under Garry oak tree replicate 2 | place: USA:California | collected 2016-06-15
CAGAGCGCGGGGCGGTGGGGTCGGGGCTAGCAGAGCGCGGGGCAAGCGAGGCCGTCGCCGTGGACCTGCCCCGGTTCGACGCACCCGACGGCAGCGCAGGGCAGATCCGCCGCGGCGTCCCCGCCCGCCGGATCGGCGGCCACCTGGTCACCACGGTCTTCGACCTGCTGCTCGCCCAGTACGGCGTGGGCCGCGACGGCCTGCCGGGCGAATGGCCGTCCTCCTACGCCGACCCGGACCAGCCGTGCACCCCGGCCTGGCAGGAGGGCATCACCGGGGTACCGGCGGCCGCGGCCGAGCGTATCGGCCGGGAGTTCGCGCAGAGCGCCGAGGACTCCGGCGGCCGCTCCATGATCATCATGGGCGCCGGCACCAACCACTATTTTCATTCAGATACGATCTACCGCGCGTTCCTGGCACTCGTGACGCTGACCGGCTGCCAGGGACGCAACGGTGGCGGGTGGGCGCACTACGTCGGACAGGAGAAGGTGCGCCCGGTTACCGGCCACGCGACCCTGGCGATGGCAGCGGACTGGCAGCGCCCGCCACGGCAGATGATCGGCACCGCCTACTGGTACCTCGCGACCGACCAGTGGCGCTATGACACCTTCACCGCCGACGCGTTCGCCGCCGAGGCCGGCCGGCCCGCCTTCGCCGGGCTGACCACCGCCGACCTGATCGCCCAGTCGGCCCGGCTGGGCTGGATGCCGTCGTACCCGACCTTCAACTGGAACCCGCTCGACCTGGCCGACGCCCTGGCGCGGGCGGGCGAGAAGCCCGGTGCCTTCGTCGCCGGCGAGCTTGCCGCCGGGCGGCTGCGGTTCGCGGCCGAGGACCCGGACGCGCCGGAGAACTTCCCGCGGATCCTGACGGTCTGGCGGGCGAACCTGCTCGGCTCCTCGGGTAAGGGGAACGAGTACTTCCTCAAGCACCTGCTCGGCGCCGCCAGCTCGGTGCGCGCCAGCGAAGCGCCGGAGGGCCAGCGCCCGCGGGACGTCGTCTGGCGGGAGCAGGCTCCGGAGGGCAAGCTCGACCTGCTGCTGGCCTTGGACTTCCGGATGACGTCCACGACCCTGTTCGCCGACGTCGTGCTGCCGGCCGCGACCTGGTATGAGAAGCACGACCTGTCCAGCACCGACATGCACCCGTTCGTGCACGCGTTCAGCCCGGCCATCAGCCCGCCCTGGCAGACCCGGACCGACTTCGACGCCTTCCAGGCGCTGGCCGCCGCGTTCTCCGAACTGGCGGCCGGGCATCTGGGCAAACGGCATGACCTGGTCGCCGTCCCGCTGCAGCACGACACCCCCGACGAGATGGCCGTCCCCGGCGGCATCGTCCGCGACTGGCGCGCGGTCGGGCAGGCACCGTCACCCGGCAGGGACTTCCCCAAGCTGGTCGTCGTCGAGCGTGACTACCCGAACGTCGCGGCGAAAATGGCAGCTCTCGGCCCGCTCCCGGAACGGCTCGGCCTGACGACCAAGGGCACCACGTTCCACCCGTCCGGGGCCGTTGAATTCCTGAAGGGCAAGAACGGGACCGTCCGCGGTGGCGTCGCGGACGGGCGGCCGCGGCTGGACCGGGACGTGCACGCCTGTGAGGCGATCCTCGCGCTGTCCGGCACCACCAACGGCCAGCTCGCCGTGGACGGGTTCCGTGCGCTGGAACGGCGCACCGGCACCGCGCTCGCCGACCTCGCCGCCGAGCACGAGGGCAAGCAGATCACCTTCGCCGACACCCAGGCCCGGCCCGTGCCGGTGATCACCTCACCGGAGTGGTCGGGCTCGGAGACCGGCGGGCGGCGCTACTCGGCGTTCGTCATCAACGTCGAGCGGTCCAAGCCGTGGCACACCCTCACCGGCCGCCAGCATTTCTTCCTCGATCACGACTGGATGGCCGGGCTGGGCGAGCAGCTGCCGGTCTTCCGGCCACCGCTGGCCATGCACGCGCTGTTCGGCGAGCCGCGCGTCGGGGAGGACGGTGCGCTCGGGGTGACGGTCCGCTACCTCACGCCGCACTCGAAATGGTCGATCCACTCGGAGTACCAGGACAACCTGTTCATGCTGTCGCTGTCCCGGGGCGGGCCGACCATCTGGATGTCACCGCAGGACGCCGACCGAGCCGGCATCGCCGACAACGACTGGGTGGAGGCGGTGAACCGCAACGGCGTCGTAGTCGCGCGCGCGATCGTCTCCCACCGCATGCCCGCCGGAACGGTCTACATGTACCACGCGCAGGAGCGGGTCATCGACGTGCCGATCGCCGAGACCAGCGGCAAGCGCGGTGGCATCCACAACTCGCTCACCCGGCTGCTGATCAAGCCGACGCACCTGATCGGCGGCTACGCCCAGCTCAGCTTCGCGTTCAACTACCTCGGCCCGACCGGCAGCCAACGCGACGAGGTCACCATGATCCGCCGCCGCGGCCAGGAGGTGCGGTACTGATGCCCACCCAGCGGAGCGGCCGATGAGACCGATGGCGCAGATGGCCATGGTGATGAACCTGGACAAGTGCATCGGCTGCCACACCTGCTCGGTCACCTGCAAGCAGGCGTGGACCAACCGCAGCGGCGTCGAGTACGTCTGGTTCAACAACGTCGAGACCCGGCCGGGGCAGGGGTACCCGCGCACCTACGAGGACCAGGAGCGCTGGCAGGGCGGCTGGACGCTGAACCGCCGCGGCCGGCTGACGCTGCGCGCGGGCGGCCGGATCAAGAAGCTGGCCAGCATCTTCGCCAACCCGCTCATGCCCGCGATCGGCGACTACTACGAGCCATGGACCTACGACTACGAGAACCTCATCACCGCGCCGCCGCAGGCCGACTCCCCGGTCGCCAGGCCCAAGTCGCTGATCAGCGGCAAGGACATGAAGGTGTCGTGGTCGGCGAACTGGGACGACGACCTCGGCGGCGCCCCCGGGCTGACGGCTGCCGACCCGGTGCTGGCGAAGATCTCCGGTGCGGTGAGGCTGGAGTTCGAGCGGACCTTCATGTTCTACCTGCCGCGCATCTGCGAGCACTGCCTGAACCCGTCGTGTGCCGCGTCGTGCCCGTCCGGCGCGATCTACAAGCGCACCGAGGACGGCATCGTGCTGGTCGACCAGGACCGGTGCCGCGGCTGGCGGATGTGCGTGACCGGATGCCCGTACAAGAAGGTGTACTTCAACCACCGGACCGGCAAGGCGGAGAAGTGCACGTTCTGCTTCCCCCGGGTCGAGGTCGGCATCCCGACGGTGTGCGCGGAGACCTGCGTCGGCCGGCTCAGGTACATCGGCCTGATCCTGTATGACGCCGACCGGGTGCTGGCCGCGGCGTCGGCACCGGGCGAGCGGGACCTCTGCGCCGCCCAGCGGGAGGTGTTCCTTGACCCGGCCGATCCGGCGGTGGTCCGCGCGGCCGAGCGGGCCGGCATCCCGCACGACTGGATCCAGGCCGCGCAGCGCTCCCCGGTCTGGGCGCTGATCAGCCGGTTCGAGGTGGCGCTGCCGCTGCACCCGGAGTACCGCACCCTGCCCATGGTCTGGTACATCCCGCCGCTGTCCCCGGTCGTGGACGCGCTGCGCGACACCGGGCACGACGCCGAGGCCGCGCCGAACCTGTTCGGCGCGATCGACGCGCTGCGCATCCCGGTCGGCTACCTGGCCGAGCTGTTCACCGCCGGCGACGCCCGCCCGGTCAGGGATGTCCTGGCCCGCCTGGCCGCGATGCGTTCGTTCATGCGGGACATCAACCTCGGCCGCGAGCCGGACACCGCCATCCCCGCCGCGGTGGGCATGACCCCCGAGGACATCGAGGACATGCACCGGCTGCTGGCCATCGCCAAGTACGACGAGCGGTACGTCATTCCGCCGGTGCACGCCGAACTCGGTGACCCTGCCGACCAGGCGCACCAGCTCGAAGAGCTGGCCTGTTCCCTGGACTACGACGGCGGGCCCGGCATGGGCGGCTCCGGCCCGTTCGGGGAGTCATCGGGCGGCCCGCTGCCGGTCGCGGTGGAGAACTTCCACGCGCTGCGGCAGCGGCAGCCTCCGACACCTTCACCGGCCCCGGCGGCGCGGCCCAGGTCAACCTGCTGAACTGGGACGGCAAGGGCAGCGCCGCGCGTCTCATGCCGCCGCGGCAGGCCGGGCAGCCCGGCGCGGGGGCGGAGCCTGGCGGGCGCCCGGAGCCAGGCCGCGAAGGGCCTGACCCGTGACCCCCGCCGCGGACGGCAGCCAGTTCGGCCGGGTGATGCGGGCCGCCTCGCTCGCGCTCGGCTACCCGGACAGCGAATGGCGGCAGAGCCTCCCGCTGCTGCACGCCGCGGCCCGTGCCGCCGGCGGGCCACCAGGCGCGCACCTGCGCTCGTTTCTCAGCGTCATAGCCGCATCCGGCGACGGCGACCTGCAGCGGGCCTACGTGGACACCTTCGACCTGCGCCGCCGCTGCTGCCCGTACCTGACGTACTACAGCCACGGTGACACCCGCAAGCGCGGCATGGCGCTGCTGCGGTTCACCGCCGCCTACCGTGCGGCCGGTTTCGAGCTGGCCAGCGGGGAGCTGCCGGACCACCTCGCCGTGCTGTGCGAGTTCGCCGCGGCCGAGCCGGACCGCGGCCGTGCCCTGTTCCGGCAGCACCGGGCGGGCGTGGAACTGCTGCGCACCGCCCTGGACGAGGCGGGGGCGCCGTGGCTGCACGTGGTCGACGCCGTCCGCGCCGTGCTGCCCGGGGCGGCGCCGCGGGACCTGCGGCGCGCGCTGCACCTGGCCAGGACCGGGCCGCCCGCCGAGGAGGTCGGCCTCGAGCCGTTCGCCCCGCCCGAGTACATGGGAGGCCGGCGGTGAGCCCGCTGGACGTCGTGCTGTGGATCATCATCCCGTACCTGGCGATAGCGACGTTCGCGCTCGGGCACGCCTGGCGTTACCGGTACGACAAGTTCGGCTGGACCACCCGGTCCAGCCAGCTCTACGAAAGCAGGCTGCTGCGGCTCGGCTCGCCGCTGTTCCACTTCGGCATCCTGCTGGTGGCGGGCGGCCACATCTTCGGGATCCTGGTGCCGGAGGCGGCCACCCGGGCCGCCGGGATCAGCGAAACCGCCTACCACGCGGTCGCCGTCGCGCTCGGGTTGGTGTCCGGGGTGATGACCGTCGCCGGCATGGCGATCCTCATCTACCGGCGCCGGGTCACCGGGCCGGTGTTCTCGGCCACCACCCGCAACGACAAGGCGATGTACGCACTGCTGGCCGCGACCATCCTGGCCGGGCTGTCCACGACGGTGCTCGGCAACCTGCTCGGCCACCCCTACGACTACCGGCTGACGGTCGCGCCGTACTTCCGCAGCGTCTTCTACCTGCACCCGGACGTGAGCCTGATCACCGCCGCGCCGGCCGGCTTCCAGATCCACGCCATGCTCGCCTGGGTGCTGTTCGCCGCGTGGCCGTTCACCCGGCTGGTACACGTGTTCAGCGCGCCGGTCTGCCGCCCGGTGCGAGCGCTGGCGTCAGCGACTGGCCGATCGCGCCGGCCGCGACCACCGCGAAGGCGCCCACGAGCACCGGGGCCGGGGTGAGCCGGTCGGAAAGCCAGCCGCCGACCGGCCGCATCAGCACCGCCAGCAGCACGAACCCGGCCATCTTGTCCGCCGCGTCCGCTTGGGTGAGCAGGTAGGCGTTCTTCAGGTAGGTGGGCAGGTACACGCTGAACGCCACGAACCCGCCGAACCCCACCGCGTACAGGGCCGAAGCCTGCCAGGTGACCCGCAGCCGCAGCGTCGCCGCCAGCCGGGACAGCGCGGGCTGGGCCGGAACCGGCCGGCCGGGCGCGTCGCGCAGGATCACCGCTGCGGCGATGCCGTACGCGGCCAGCGCCCCGGCGACGATGAGGAACGGTGCCTGGATGCCCCAGTGGGCGGTGAGCTTGACCGTGGTGAGGGCGCTGATCGCGGTGCCGCCCATGCCCATGCCGAAGATGCCGATCGCCAGGCCCCGGCGCCCGGGCGGGAACCACGCGCTGACGAACGGCACACCGACCGCGAACGAGGTCCCCGCCAGGCCGAGGAAGAAGCCGCCGGCCAGCACGGCCGGCAGCGAGCGGTGGCCGGCCAGGCCGAGGAACACGACCGGCACGATGGTGGCGAACGAGACGACGGGGAACATCAGGCGGCCGCCGTACCGGTCGGTGAGGGCGCCGACCGGGATCCGGCCCAGCGCCCCGACGATCACCGGTACCGCCACGATCAGGGCCTGCTGGAAGCTGGTCAGTCCCAGCGCCTGCTTGAAATGGGCGCCGAGCGGGGACAGCAGCGCCCAGGCCCAGAACGTCAGCGCGAACCCTGCCGTGGCCATGCCCAGCATGAGGTACGGCCTTCGGCTCGCCGTTGTCGCACGGGCCGTCCCCGGCCGGCTCACGATCGCCCCATGGCGGCACTTCCTGCATCGGCGGCGGACGGCTGACGGGTGTCAGCGCGTCCGGTACAGGTTCGCTCCGGGTACCGGCGTGCCGGTAGGGACCAAGGGCCCTGCTGGCCCTGCCGTTGGGCGCAGATCCGGCGGCATCGGCCCCCGGGGGCTTACCGGGGCCGCGTCACTGGTCCCGGTAGGCCTGGGCTGCCAGGGGGTGATCCGGGCCGAGGATCAGCGGGTTGTTGGCGCTTTCGGCCGCTTTCTTCTGCTGCGCGAGCTGCGTCCCTGGGGTGGCGTACAGCACATGAACGCTGGCATTGCCGCTGCCGCGCGGGGCGACCGGGGCGACCGCCGCGGGCTTGCCGTCGGCGTCGGTGACCCATAGCTGGAAGTCGTCGTACTTGAACAACTGGATGTCGGCAATCGGGGTGGGGTAGTGATGCACCCCGCCGGGCTGCTGGTCCGTCGGGCCGGCCGGGGCGGGCGCCCCGGGCGCCCGCAGGACACCGGTGTGGAATCCCGGGTGCAGCGGCACCCCCGCGTTGAAGATCGAGTCGGTCCACCGCGCGACCCCGGCGGCGTCCTTGATCTGCTGGTCCAGCAGGCCGTCGGGGTCCACTTCCTGCTTGACCTGCGGGGGAAGAAGGTCGTACAGCCGCTTGGCGTTCTGGCGCAGCAGGTCGATCTTGGCTGGGTCGGCGCAATTATGAGAAGCCAGACCTTCGGCGACAAACGTTCCCGTTGAAGTGGTGAGGGCTACGACTGGCTGGGGGCCAACAAACTCCTTGCGGGTGAGCGTTGCAGCGCCGATCCGCTGCATGGTGCCAAGGATGGACGGCTGGAAGTCAGCCAGCAGGCGTTGTGGCCGTATGGAGCCGACGAAACGCATGATTTCCGCACGAGTGCGGAGCGTGAGGCGATAGCAGTTGTCGGTGCCGTACTGGAGGGAATAAGTGAACCCGCGCTCCTTGAGTAGCTTTTCAACTTCATCCAGCATCGCGTTGGATCGTTGGGCAAATCCCAGCCGCACCGAGACGCCGAAGCCACGGCCACGCTCTTCGTCTTCTGTCTGGGTGAGCCAGCCTTCTCCGTCAAACGCGGCTGCTAGGTACCCTCCGCCACGGGAACAGTCGTCTTCCCAGACGTCCGTCAGCCGGAGAATCTTAGAGCGCATGTCGCTGCCCACACGAGCAGTCCCGTCTCGAAGCCTCTTGCGCCGAGACGTCACTGCAGAAAGGGAACGATCCATAGCCTTTGCGGCTTTCGCCAGATTTCCCGTGCTCGACAACTCCAGCAGGCGTTCGTCTTCCTCGGCGGTCCATGGCTGCCCGGCTCGGAGGTTCTCGGTGGTTACCCACTTTGAGGTGAAGTGATGGCCACCGTGTCCAACAAGCCACCGATGATCAGCGGAGGCCCGTATCTCCGTCCCATCATCGAATGTGAGGTCATAACAAGGGCGCTCAATCACTCTTGAGGCCAGTACCTCGGAGGGCCGCCAGCGCCGCCACACCCCCGGGCTTGACTCCTCATCGAAGCCCAGCAGGACATCGCCCACTTGTACGGTTTTAATCCGCATCCAGCGAAGATCTGCGGTAAGGACTTTCACTTCACCATTCAAGCAGAACTGCGCCGACCACTCGATGCCCGCCTGGTTGCGGACCATGAACCAGCCCTGGTCGTCCTTCAGCCACAGCGCGCCGCCGTGGTGGTCCTGATACGGGCCGGGCCCGTAGACCAGCCCCGCCGACTGCGCCGCGAACTGGTTCATCTTCCGCCGCGACGCGACATACTCGGCCGAGTCCTTCCGCGGGGGGTGGTTGGCCACATCGACGGTCCACGGATGCGACTCTGCCTCGGTGTGAACGGGCTCGTTACTGGTCATCAACGTCTCCCCCCAAAGGGCCCGGCGGGCCACCTGACGGCCCGCCGGCGGCACGCCGCCTCTTGCCGACAATGCCGTCATCCTCCCACCAGGCCCCGGGGACCACCACAGGCCAGACCGTGCAGATCAGCGGAATCCCGCGCAGGTCACGGCCGGCGGGCCCCAGCAGGCACACCCGGCTCAGTCGTCCCAGCGGACCACGATCCGGCCCTCGATCCCGGGCAGTGGGATGGACTGCGCCCGCCGGCCTGCCGCCGGAACGCCAGAATCTGCGGCCGGGTCAGGGAGAGCCGTGTGCTGGTCACCTCACATCACCACGACCAACGTTCCCTCCAGGCCCATCCAGCACCGCCGGGTGACGCGCAGGGCCGCCGGTGCGGCGGCCCCTGACCTCGTCATCCTGGCAGAGACTAACGTGCGGCCCCGGAGTGCTCACGCCGGGCGGCCGGCAGGGCCGCGAGCATCACCACGGCCGTCAGGGCGAACGCGGCCGGGTATCCGGTGTGGCCGACGACCAGGCCGAAGAGGGCGGGGCCTGCCCCGTATCCGGCGTCGTAGGCCAGGTTCCACAGGGCGCTGGCGGTGCCGAGCCCGGCCGGCGGCATGCGGTCGATCATCAGCGCGAAGGTGGCGTTCTGGCAGATGCCGAACCCCGTGCCGAACAGGCACATGCCGGCGATCACCGCGACGGGGGAGGCCAGCCAGATCATCGTGATCATTCCCGAGGACGCGATGACCAGCGCCGGAATCAGCAGGCGCGCGTGGCCGTTCCGGTCGCCGTGGCGCCCCGCCCACCAGCGGCTGATCGTGGCGGTCAGGGCCTGAGCGAGCAAGCCGGCCGCGGCGATGTTGCCGGATGCCCCGGCGGCGAGCGGCAGGAAGGCGACGACCACGCCACCGGCCACGGTGCTGGCCGCGAAGATGAGGAAGGGCCGCAGTTGCCCGGACTGGCGAAGGCCCGCCAGCAGGCCATCCGGCCGCCCGGCGTCCGCGGGTGCCGCCTTCGCCGTGCGGCGGCCGGCCCGTCCGGACAGCCACGGGAACAGCGCCAGCGGTACGAGGGCGGCCGCGGCCGTCAGGCCGGCCACCGTCGCCATGCCGATGTGGCCGGCGAGCCAGACGCCGGCCGGCAGCGCCACGATGCCCGGCGCGGTGGCGACGACCCCGAAGAGGCCGAGGCCTTCGCCGCGCCGATCAGGCGGCAGCAGCACCGCGGTGAGGGCGCCGGTCATGACGGTGCAGAGGCCGAATCCGAAGCCGCGGACCAGGCTGACGGTCACGATGACCGCCAGCGACCCGCCGGGCAGCAGTGCCAGCGCCGGCACTCCCAGCAGCAGCGTCCCGGCCGCGAGCATGGCCCAGTACCCGAACCGCCGCATCAGGACGGGCGCGGCAAGCTCGGCGGCCACTGTGCCGAGCAGCAGCACGCTCGTCACGAGCCCGGCACCCGCGCTTCCCGCCCCGACGGCCGCGGCGTACATCGGCGTGACGGAAAGCATCAGGTAGAAGCTGGTGAGCGCGCAAAACTCGGTAAGGAACACCAGGGCAAGCGGGCCGCTGAGGATGCGCCCCGCGGGCCTGCCGGGGCTTCCCGGCGTGCCGTCATCGGTACTGCTGGCCTGCGGCTTGGTGGCTGTCAAAGTGCTCATGTCTGCGACCGTAAGGTCCCAAGTGGGCGCTGATAAGTTCCAATGTCATGGCGATCCAGTGGTCCGGTTTGGGCCCGGAGCTGTTGTTGCTGCTCGACCGCGGCAGCGGTCAGCCGCTGCGCACCCAGCTCGAGGCGGGCCTGAGGGATACCTGACCAGCCAGACCGGCTCGGCCACCCGGGTCGCGCCGGGCGCGTACCCGGCGGCGCCGGAGCCGGTGCGGCGCCCCGAGCCGCCGCCGCGGCTGATCGCGGACTTCCGCTCCGGAGTCCCCGACCTGGCAAGCTTTCCGCGAGGCGACTGGGTCTGGGCGACCAGGGAGGCATGCGGCAGCGTGGCCACCCTCGACCTCGATTACGGCGACCCGCGCGGCAGCGCCGTCCTGCGCGGCGTGCTCGCCGGGTACCTGCGGCGGGTGCGGGCCGCCGCCGCCGATCCCGGGCAGGTGATCGTCAGCACCGGGTTCGCGCAGGGAGTCGTCCTGGTGCTGCGGGCCCTTGCCCGGGCCGGCGTCCAGTGCGTCGCCCTGGAGGACCCCGGGTATGGCAGCGCCGTGACGAGTGAGACCGTGCGGGCGGTCGGGGCGATCGGCGTGCGCGTGGTCCACGTGCCCGTGGACGACCTCGGGGTAGACGTCGGGGCCGTCGCGGACAGCGGCGCCCAGGCCGTCGTCGTCACCCCGGCGCACCAGTCGCCCACGGGGGTCGTGCTCGCGGCCCGGCGGCGCCATGCCCTGGTGGACTGGGCGCAGCGCACCGGCGGGTTCATCATCGAGGACGACTACGACTCGGAGTTCCGCTACGACAAGGAGCCGGTCGGGGTGCTGCAGGGGCTGGCTCCCGGCCACGTCTTCACCATCGGCACGGCCAGCAAGGCGCTGGCCCCGGCGGTGCGGCTCGGCTGGGTCCTCGCTCCGCCGTCGCTGGCCGGCGCCGTGGCGGAGGAGAAGCGGATCAGCGACCGCGGTTCGGCCACGCTGGATCAGCTCGCGCTGGCGGCCCTGCTCGAATCGGGCCGGTACGACCGCCACCTCCGCCGGATGCGGGCGCTCTACGCCAGCCGCCGCGCCAGGCTCATCGCCGTCCTCGCCAGGCACGCCCCCGCCATCCGGCTGACCGGGCTTGCCGCGGGGTTCCACGCGGTCGCGCACCTGCCGGCCGCCGCGGACGAGCAGGCCGTGGTGGCGGCCGCGCGCGAGCGGCGGGTCGGCCTCTACGGGATGGGTGACTTCCGTGCGGTCCGGACGGCCGGGCCCCCTCAGCTCGTGCTGGGATTCGGCCAGGTCGGCGAGCGGGCCATCGAGCCGGGCATCGCCGCGGTGGCCGACCTGCTCGGCTGACCGGCCCGGCCGGCGTCATTGCGGTCCGCGGCGGCGCCGGGCGAGGATGATCGTTGTGGCCACAGAGCGCATGCCAGATCTGCTGAGCATCTACGCGTCATCCCAGCCGGGCAAGCTGGCCGTCATCGATGACCGGCCGGGCGCGGGCGCCGTCTCATGGACCTACGCCCGGCTCGAGGCCGAGGCGAACCGGCTGGCCAACGCGCTTGCCTCGCTGGGCGTCGGCCCGGGCGAGAAGGTCATCTGGTGCGGGCCCAACTCGCCGCAGGTGGTCGCGGTCACCGGCGCGTCCAGGAAGCTCGGGGCGGTCGCGGTTCCGCTGAGCTACCGCCTGACGCCCGCCGAGGCCCGGTACATCGTGATCCATTCCGACGCCCGGGTCGTCTATGTCGACGCGGAGTACGCGCACCTGATCCCGGCGCCCCGGGACGAACGGCTCGGCAACCTGCGTCATGTGCTTGTGCACAGCGGCCCCGCGCCGGCCGGGATGCTCGGCGAGGACCTGGTCGCCCAGGCACCGGCCGAGCCTCCGGCCGGGCGGGCCGATGACGCGACGGCGACCATGATCTACACCTCGGGGACGACCGGCAAGCCGAAGGGCGCCTACCGCAAGACGACCGACCCGAGCACCGGCCTCGCGCTGATCGGCTTCATCGGCTACACGCCGGACGACATCTACCTCACCTCCGGCCCGCTGTATCACAGCGGGCCGCTGGCGTTCATGGGCGCCGGGCTCATCCTCGGCCAGACGGTCGTCATCCAGCGGAAGTTCGAGCCGGAGGACTGGCTGCGCCTGGTGGACAAGTACACGGTGAGTTCCACCTTCTCCGCGCCGGCGCTGATCCGCCTGGTGTGCGCGCTGCCCGCCGGGGTCAAGGCCCGTTACGACCGGTCCTCGATGCGGATCATGGTGGCCAACGCCGCGCCGTGGAGCTTCGCACTCAAGCAGGCCTACCTCGCCGACTTCCCGCCGGGCTCGCTGTGGGAGGTCTACGGATCGACCGAGCTCGGGATCAACTGCGTCCTGGAGCCGGGGGACCAGATGCGCAAGCCCGGCTCGTGCGGCAAGGCGGCCCCCGGTGTCGAGATCCGGTTGCTCGACGCCGACGGCAGCGAGGTCACCGGCACCGGTCCCGGGCACTCCGGCGAGCTCTACGTCTCCTCCGCCGCGGTCTTCAACACCTACTACAAGCAGCCGGACAGCTACCGGGCCGCCATGCACGGCGACTTCCACACCGTGGGCGACATCGCCTACCGGGACGAGGAGGGCTATTACTACATCTGCGACCGCAAGAGCGACATGATCATCTCCGGCGGCATGAACGTCTACCCCGCCGAGATCGAGGCCGCCCTGGAACAGCACCCGGGCATCTTCGACGTCGCGGTCTTCGGCATCCCCTCCGAGCAGTGGGGGGAGCAGGTGCACGCCACCGTGGTACGCGCACCGGGAGCGTCGCTGTCCGAGGCGGACGTGCTCGGCTACGCCCGCCAGCACCTGGCCGGGTTCAAGTGCCCCCGCTCGGTGTCCTTCACCAGCGAGCTGCCGCGCACCGGCTCGGGCAAGCTGCTCAAACGCGAACTACGGGCGCCGTACTGGGCCGGTCATGCAAGACAGGTCAGCTAGCGGCGCGCCCGTCCCGGCCGAGGATCTTGCGCATCACCGGGCGATCGGGCTGGCGCCGGGCCACCACGTGGAAGCCGTGCTGCGCGAACGTTGACGCGATCCCGGGGAACAGGTTGCGGGTGTGGCCGGGCACGGCCGTGTCCACCGGGTAGGCCTCCAGGGCCGGGGCGTCGGCCGAGGCGGCCACGCCGACGGCCGCCTCGATCAGCGCTCCCGTCACGCCGTGACCGCGATGGGTGCGCCGCACGTAGAAGCACGGGACGGACCACACGGGCAACTCATCCACCGGCCGGACGTACCGGCTGCGGGCCAGCCAGTCCAGGCCGGCCCGCGGCGCTACCTCACACCAGCCGACGGCGACGCCGCCGTCGAAGGCGAGCAGGCCGGGCGGCTGACCGGATCCCGCGAGCCGTTCCAGGTCACGCTTGTTGTCCTCGCGTGGCCGGTCCCGGTAGCGGGGGCCGATGCGCCAGTACATGCACCAGCACCCGTTGGAAGCCCC
>WNGQ01009485.1_pt1 | contig 13370 bp, 7 predicted proteins | sample 5407661 | NCBI WGS metagenome assembly WNGQ01 (sample SAMN13153382, study PRJNA577476) | soil metagenome | isolation source: 60 cm soil or saprolite under Garry oak tree replicate 2 | place: USA:California | collected 2016-06-15
CAGCGTGCGAATGCCGGTGTCCTCGGCATAGCGGGCCTGGAGCACGGCAAGGACGCGGCGGGACTCGTCGCGCAGCGCCCGCGTCTCGTCGAGCGCGGCGCGGTAGCCGGCGCGGATGAATCCGCCGTCGCGCTTGAAGCCCGGCAGCTCGTCGCCAAGCGCGGCCGCGAGCTCGGCGGCGCTCGCCGGATCGGGGGCTTGCAGCGCGGCCGCGGCGGCGGCGATCTCGGCCGGGCAGGGATCGGGCGCCCGGCACGCGCCGGCGATTTCCGCCGCCGCCGTCAGGCCATCGCGGACCGCCGCAAGATCGCGCGGACCGCCGCGCCCGACCACCAGCCGGGCGAGCGCACGCGCGAGATCCGGCGCCGCCTTGAGCCGCGCGATGAGCTCGGACCGGATGGCTGACGCCGCGACGAGCGCCGCGACCGAATCGAGGCGCTCGCCGATCGCGGCAGGCGCGGTCAACGGCGCGGCGAGGCGTTGCGCCAACAGCCGCGAGCCCGCGGCGGTGACGGTGCGATCGATGGCGGACAAGAGCGAGCCGCGGCGCTCTCCGCTCGAGGTGCGGACAAGCTCGAGGTTGGCGCGCGTCGCCGCGTCGATGAGCAGCGTCGCGCCGCCCGATTCCCGCGCGGGCGGCGAGAGCAGCGGTTTCTCCCCACGTTGGGTGCGCTCGAGGTAGGTGACGCATGCGGCCGCCGCGGTCAGTTCCAGCCGGGAGAACGCGCCGAACGCCTGCGTGGTCGCCACCGCGAAATATTCCGCGAGCCGCCGCTCGGCACTCGCGCCGTCGAAAGCATCGCGGGTGAGCGGCGTCACCGCGGGCAGCGAACGCCAGAACGCTGCAAGCTCGGCATCCTCGTAGAGCGCGTCGGAAACAAGAATCTCGCCGGGCTCGAGCCGCGCGATCTCGGCGGCGAGCGTGTCGCGGCCGCATTCGGTGACGCGAAACTCGCCGGTCGATATGTCGAGGAACGCGATGGCGAACCGGCTCTCCTCCTCGGCCGAGGAGCTGCGGGCGCGGGCGATGGCCGCCAGATAATTGTTGCGGCGGGCATCGAGCAGGGAATCCTCGGTCAGCGTGCCCGGCGTGACCAGGCGCACGACGTCGCGCCGCACCACGCTTTTTCCGCCGCGGCGCCTGGCTTCGGCGGGATCCTCGAGCTGCTCGCAAACGGCGACGCGATGGCCGAGCGCGATCAGCCGGTGCAGATATTCCTCGGCGCGCTCGACCGGAACGCCGCACATCGGGATGTCGCGATCGAGATGCTTGCCGCGCTTGGTCAGCACGATGCCGAGCGCGCGGCTGGCGATCTCGGCGTCCCGGAAAAACAATTCGTAGAAATCCCCCATGCGGTAGAACAGCAGGCCATCGGGGTGGCCGGCCTTGATCTCGAGGTACTGCGCCATCATCGGGCTGACGCGGTCCTCGCCCCCGGCGCGCAATCCGCGCGGGGCGTCCGCACCCGGTTCGGCGACGTTCGGCTCGCCCGGCAATTTGAGCTCCATGCGCAAAGACGCTAGCAGATGCCGAACGGCATTTCATGGCCGCATCCGCGGCGCCCACAGCAGGGAGTGAGCGTGTTACGGGCGCCGTCCTTGAGTCGGTGCCCTCGGTTCCGCTAACGTCGGGCAAATTTCCGAGGGGAACCCGCCCGGGAGGGCAAATGGACATGTCCGCCAAGTCCGGCGGCCGCCGGGCGCGGCCGACCTTCACCGACCAGGAAGCGCTGCAGTTCCATCAGCAGGGCCGCCCCGGCAAGATCGAGGTGGTTGCGACCAAGCCGATGGCGACCCAGCGCGACCTGTCGCTGGCGTATTCGCCGGGCGTGGCGGTGCCGGTCAAGGCGATCGCGGAGAATCCCGACCGCGCCTACGATTACACCGCCAAGGGCAATTTCGTCGCGGTGATCACCAACGGCACCGCCATTCTCGGGCTGGGCAATCTCGGCGCGCTTGCGGCCAAGCCGGTCATGGAAGGCAAGGCGGTGCTGTTCAAGCGCTTCGCGGACGTGGATGCGATCGATCTCGAAGTGTCGACCGAGGATCCCGATGCTTTCGTCAATTGCGTGCGCTACCTCGGGCAGACTTTCGGCGGCATCAATCTCGAGGACATCAAGGCGCCGGAATGTTTCCTGATCGAGCAGCGGCTGCGCGAGCTGCTCGACGTCCCGGTGTTCCACGACGACCAGCACGGCACCGCCATCATCGCCGCGGCGGGGCTGCTCAATGCGCTCGATCTCACCGGGCGCGAGATCGGCTCGACCAAGCTGGTGTGCAACGGCGCCGGTGCCGCCGGCATCGCCTGCCTGGAGCTGCTCAGGGCGATCGGGTTTAAGCCGCAGAACGTCGTGCTGTGCGACACCAAGGGCGTGATCTACCGCGGCCGCCAGCAAGGCATGAACCAATGGAAGTCGGCGCACGCGGTCGAGACCAAGGCGCGCAGCCTCGCCGAAGCGCTCGCAGGCGCCGACGTTTTCTTCGGCCTCTCGGCCAAGGGCGCGGTCACCCCGGAGATGGTCAAGGTCATGGCGGCGAAGCCGATCATCTTCGCGATGGCCAATCCCGATCCGGAGATCACCCCGGAGGAAGTCGCCGCAGTGCGCGACGACGCCATCATGGCCACCGGGCGGTCGGACTACCCGAACCAGATCAACAACGTGCTGGGCTTTCCCTATATCTTCCGCGGCGCGCTCGACGTCCAGGCGACCAGCATCAACATGGAGATGAAGATCGCGGCCGCGAGAGCGCTGGCCCAGCTGGCGCGCGAGGACGTGCCCGACGAGGTCGCCGCCGCCTACGGCGCGCGCCCGAAATACGGGCCTGAATACATCATTCCGGTGCCGTTCGATCCCCGGCTGATCTCGGCGGTGCCGCTGGCGGTCGCCCGCGCCGCGATGGATACCGGGGTGGCGCGCAAACCGATCATCGACATGGACAGCTACCGTCACCAGCTGCGCATGCGACTCGATCCGGTCGCCGGCGTGCTCGCGCGGGTGTTCGAGCGGCTCCGGCGCCAGCCCAAGCGCGTGGTGTTCGCGGAAGGCGAGGAGGAGCAGGTCATTCGCGCGGCCACGAATTTCGTGCAGCAGGGGCTCGGCACCGCGCAGCTCGTCGGCCGCGAGGAGCGCGTGCGCGAGACCGCGAAGCACGCCGGCATCGAGCTGTCCGAGGGCGTCGAGATCTTCAACGCGCGGCTGTCGCGGCGCAATTCCGCCTATGCGGCCTTCCTGTACGAGCGGCTGCAGCGGCAAGGCTATCTGTTTCGCGACTGCCAGCGGCTGATCAACCAGGACCGCAACCATTTCGCCGCCGCCATGGTGGCGCTCGGCGACGCCGACGCGATGGTCACCGGCGTGACCCGCAACTTTTCCGTGGCGCTCGAGGACGTGCGGCACTGCATCGACGTCAAGCCCGGGCATCGCGTGATGGGGTTTTCGCTGGTGCTCGCGCGCGGGCGCACCGTCGTGGTCGCCGATACCGCGGTCACCGAGATGCCGGAGGCCGAGGATCTCGCCGAGATCGCGGTCGAGGCCGCGGGCGTCGCGCGCAAGCTCGGCTACGAGCCGCGGCTGGCTTTGCTGGCGTTCTCCAATTTCGGCCAGCCGCCGGGCGAGCGCGCGGAACGCATCCAGAAGGCGGTGCGCATCCTCGACCAGCGCCGCGTCGATTTCGAATACGACGGCGAAATGTCGCCCGACGTCGCGCTCAGCCGCGAAAAAATGGCGGTATACCCGTTCTGCCGGTTGTCGGGACCCGCCAACGTGCTGATCATGCCGGCGTTCCACTCCGCCTCGATCTCGACCAAGATGCTCCAAGAGCTCGGCGGCGCAACCGTGATCGGACCGCTGCTGGTCGGCCTCGACATGCCGGTGCAGATCGTGCAGCTCGCCACCACCGATTCCGATCTCGTCAACATGGCGGCGCTCGCCGCCTATAACGTCAGCGGCTGACAGGGGTCGGAAATCAGAAGTCAGAAAGGGCCGTGATTTCCGCGTTCTGATTTCTGATTTCTGACCTCTGATACCTGGAGAATTCCATGACCGAGGCTCGACTGTCCGGCGTCATCGCCGCGATCGCAACCGCCGTCGACGCAACCGGCGAGCCCGATTGCGCCCGCTCGACGGCGCTCGCGAAATTCCTGCTCGACCACGGCTGCGACGGCCTCAACGTGCTGGGCACCACCGGGGAAGCAACCTCGTTTTCGATCGAGCAGCGGCGCAAGCTCATGAACGCCTATGCCGAGACGGGGCTGCCGATGGCACGCCTGATGGTGGGAACGGGAGCCGCGGCGGTTGGCGATGCGGTCGAGCTGACCCGGCACGCGGCCGAGCTCGGTTTCGCGGCCGCGCTGGTATTGCCGCCGTTCTATTACAAGGGAGTAGCGGACGACGGGCTAATGGCCTACGTCGAAGCGATCGTTGCCGCGACCAAGCACAGGCCGATTCCGGTTTATCTCTATCATTTCCCGGCCCTGTCGGGCGTTCCATGGCACCTCGGCCTGCTCGCCCGCATCGTGTCGGGCTTCGGCGACCGGATCGCGGGACTGAAGGATTCCTCGGGCGATCTCGGTTTTTCCCGCGCCGCGGCCGCGGCGGCGCCGGGCTTTGCCGTATTCCCCTCGAACGAGGCGGCGCTCTTCGAAGCGCGCAACGGGCCGTTCGCCGGCTGCATCTCCGCCACCGTCAATCTCAATGCGGATCTTTGCGCGCGCGCCTATCGCGGCGGCGACGCGGTCGCGCTCGAGGCCGCCGTGACCATCCGCAAGCTGTTCGACGGCAAGCCGCTCATCGCCGGCGTCAAGGCGCTCCTCGCGCATGTGCACGACGATCCGGCGTGGGCCCGGGTGATGCCGCCCTTGACCGCAGGTTCGGCCGCCGACCGAGCCGTCGCGGTCGCCGGCTACGATGCGGTGCGCGCCCGGCGGGTGGCCTGAATCGCGGCAAAGGCCGCCGGCGTTGACGCCTTGCGCGGCCCTGACTATAAGCAGCGCGCCTCGGGACGCTCGCCGCCCGCGGTTTTCTGAAAAACACCCCAATGATGCCGGCAGCGGCGTCGACGCGGAACTCGATCGACCATGGCCAATACCAAGTCCGCCAAGAAAGCCGCACGCAAGATCGCGCGGCGCGCGATCGTCAACAAGTCGCGCCGCTCGCGCGTGCGCAATTATGTGCGCCGGGTCGAGGAGGCGATCGCCGCCGGCGACCGCGATCGCGCCCTCGTGGTGATGAAGGAAGCCGAACCGCAAATCATGCGTGCCGCCCAGAAGGGGGTCCTGCACAAGAACAGCGCCAGCCGCAAGGTATCGCGTCTGGTGGCGCGGATCGCCAAGCTCGGCGCGTGACCGGGATCTCCTGAATCGTATCCCGGGCGCGGGTTGCCGCGAAGCGGTGCGCCGCTGAAGGCGGACCATTGGGTCCCTCGTTGAGGATCTCCGGACTTCGGAGTTGTGGCGCATCGGCAGCGTTCCTTCGCTGCTTCTTCCCCCCTATGACTGGCCCCGTCGGGGCCTTTTTTTCCCGCCCATGCGTGTGAGATCTCGTCGATCGGCCGAGATTCCGGCGCAATCGCCTCGCATTCAGACGGCCGGAGGATCGCACGCGCGCAGAAACGCGATCGGAACGGGCGGCATGCGCGCTGTCGCCCCGTTTGTTGCGCGAATGTCACATGTGAGTCAAAAACGTCACCCGCGCGGGAATGGATGGCGGTCCGGCGCCGGCGCGCGTTCTCGGGGCTCTCGGCCCAATTTCGCGCGCTCACAAAAACTCCCTGATTCGCAATGACTTGTTTGGATAGTACCAAACAATCGCCGGAATCCCGCCCGGCACGCCGCGCCGCCGGAAGGCGCGCCGCGCGCCGCGCGTCGGGGGTCCGGCTTGCGATCCGGCCGTGCCGCGCCGAGGATTCCGCGCGGTGATTCAAGCATTTGGATAATTTCCGAATGGGCAGCGCCGGGGCCGCGGGTGCCGGGGCAACGCCGATGTCGCAAAAGGTTCTTGCGGCCCTCCGAGCGCCTGTGTAATGTCCAATCGCCTCCGCGCTTCCAGCGGCTTCAAACAAAGTTCCGGCGTTCACGCTCATCAGTCGTGAGAACGGGAGTATTTTGTCCGGAGATGAGCGTATCCACGAGTCAAGCGTAGGGCCCGGCGGCGGCGAGGACTTTGGTTGAACTTTGCGACTTCGTTGTTCTCATGCGTAGTGTCGCGAAGCAGTCTTGCTGAAACTTAAAAACCTGAAGAAGACGCTAGACACCGCGGTATTGCAGCCGCGGTGATCAGGGGGCATCATGAGAACGACGTGGCCGGGGTCGGTCGAACCGACCAGCTCGCTTTCCCGAAATAAAGTCAGTGCATTTCCTCGCAGGTCGCGCGCGCCCAGGTTGCGCGTCCGGTTTCGCGACGATGCTCCGCGTCGCGGCGTCGTAGCGTCGAGCGCGACGGCCCCGCCGGGCCGCTGAGCCCTTCCTCCCGCGTTCGTCTCACCCGCTTCCATCGCAATTCGATCCACCTCGTCCAGTCGACCGAGGATTTGCGGAGCACATGAATGTTGAAGCCGCCCGAGCCGGCACCTGCGGTTTTTCCACTGCCTGGAACCCTGGCGGCCCCGCCGCAATCCCCGCGAAAGACCACCGAGATGACGAGCACGAATCTGGAGCGATGGTCGCGGGTCAAGCAGCGGCTGCGGGCCGAGGTGGGTGACGACATCTTCTCCAGCTGGTTCGCGCGCATGGATCTCGATGGCCTCGACGACGACGTGGTCCGGCTCTCGGTCCCGACACGGTTCCTGAAGAGCTGGATTCAGGCGCATTACGCCGAGCGGGTGCTGACCTGCTGGAGATCGGAGCAGCCGCTGGTGCGCCGGATCGAGGTCAGCGTTCGCTCCGCGGTGTTGCGCAACAATTGCACCAAGCCGAAATCGGAGCGCAGTGAACCGGCGCGCGACGGCCAATATCCGATGCAATCCGCGGATCACCGCCACTTCATGGTGCCGGCCGCAACCCAGCAGGAGGCGCTCGGGGGCTCGCCGCTCGATCCGCGCCTCAGCTTCGACCTGTTCATGGTCGGCCGTTCCAACACGCTTGCTCATGCGGCGGCCAAACAAGTCGCCAATGCCCGTCGCGGCGAGGCGGTGATGTTCAATCCGCTCTACATTCACGCCGGAGTCGGGCTCGGCAAGACGCATCTCTTGCAGGCAATCGCCTGGGCCGGAAACGCACGGAACGGCCGCAAGGTGCTGTATCTGACCGCCGAACGCTTCATGTATGGATTCGTGTCCGCCCTGAAGACCCAGACCGCGATCGCATTCAAGGAGGCGCTACGCGCCATCGACGTGCTGGTGATCGACGATCTGCAGTTCCTGCAGGGCAAATCCACCCAAGCCGAGTTCTGCCACACGCTCAACGCCCTGATCGATGCCGGCCGGCAGGTGGTGGTCGCGGGCGACCGCCCCCCGGCCGATCTCGAAAGCCTCGACGACCGCGTCCGCTCGCGGCTCGCCGGCGGTCTCGTGGTCGAGATGGGCTCGCACGAGGAGGAGCTGCGGCTGGAGATCCTCAAGGCCCGCGTCGCGGTGGCGCGGCAGCACCATCCGGGCTTCGACGTGCCCGCCCTGGTCCTGGCGTTCGTGGCCAAGACCATCACCCACAACGGCCGCGACCTCGACGGCGCGCTCAACCGCCTGCTCGCCCACAACAAGCTCACCGGCCACGCCGTGACCCTGGAAATGGCGGAATGCGCCGTGCGCGACCTGGTGCGGCCGCAGGATCCCAAGCGCGTGCGCATCGAAGACATCCAGCGCACCGTGGCGCGGCAGTACAACGTCAGCCGTGCGGATCTGTTGTCCTCGCGTCGCACCGCCAACGTCGTGCGTCCGCGCCAGATCGCGATGTATCTCGCCAAGACCCTGACCTTGCGCTCGCTCCCCGAGATCGGCAGGCGGTTCGGCGGCCGCGACCACACCACGGTGCTGCACGCCGTGCGCAAGATCGAGACGCTGGTCGGCAACGATACGGCCACCGCCGACGAGGTCGAGCTGCTCAAGCGCCTGTTGCAGGAGTAGAGCCCGGGCCAAAAACTCGGGACCGGCGGCCGGCCCCAGGCCGGCTGCCCTTGCTTAAGCCGCGCAGTCACGCCACTTTCAGGCCCCGGCGCCGCATGGGGCCGGGGCTGCGGCGCCCTGCGCGCCCAAGAACCACGCCCAAGCGGGGTCCGTCATGAAAGTCACCGTCGAGCGCGCCCAGCTGTTGCGATCCCTGGGCCATGTGCACCGGGTCGTGGAGCGGCGCAATACCATCCCGATTCTCGCCAACGTGCTGATCCGCGCGGACGAGGCGAAGCTCGCGCTCAAGGCCACCGATCTCGACCTCGAGGTCATCGAGACGATCCCGGCCGAGGTCGGCCCGGCCGGGGCCACCACCGTGCCGGCGCACATGTTCTACGACATCGTGCGCAAGCTTCCGGAAGGCACCCAGATCCTGCTCGAGGCCTCCGGCGACCGCGCGAGCCTCGCGCTGCGCGCGGGGCGCTCGCGGTTTTCCCTGCAGACGCTGCCCGAGAGCGATTTTCCCGATCTTGCCGCCGGCGAGATGACGCACAAATTCGCGCTGGCCGCCAAGGACCTCAAGCGGCTGATCGACAAGACCCAGTTCGCGATCTCGACCGAAGAGACCCGCTATTATCTCAACGGCATCTACTTGCACACCGCCGGCAACGGGCAATCGACGGCGCTGCGCGCGGTGGCGACCGACGGCCATCGTCTGGCGCAGATCGATCTTCCGACACCCCAGGGCGCGATGGGAATGCCGGGCATCATCGTGCCGCGCAAGACCGTCGGCGAGGTGCTGCGGCTGATCGAGGACGGCGAAGCGGAGGTCGGCATCGAGCTGTCGCCGACGAAGATCCGTTTCACGCTCGGCGAAATGGTGCTCACCTCGAAGCTGATCGACGGCACGTTTCCCGACTACGCCCGCGTCATCCCGGTCGGCAACGACAAGAAGCTCACGATCGACAAGGCGGATTTCGCCGCCGCCGTCGACCGCGTCTCGACGGTTTCGAGCGAGCGCGGCCGCGCCGTGAAGCTGGCGCTGTCGGGCAGCAAGCTCGTGCTCTCCGTGACCAATCCGGATTCCGGCAGCGCCACCGAGGAGCTCGAAGTCGAATACGATGCCGAGCCGCTCGATATCGGCTTCAACTCCCGGACGCGCTCTACGTGCTGATGCCCATGCGGGTGTGAGCTTCGGAGGAGCGGGCAGAGGCTCACGCGGAGTTCGGATCAATCGGTGCCATTGCGTTCCTTGCTTGCGATCTGTCATCCCTCGTCCCGTGGTTCGTCTTCCAACAAAAAGCCCCTCACCCGCCGCCTCACTGCGTTCGGCGGCACCCTGTCCCACAAGGGGAGAGGGTAGCTCCCCGCATGGAGAGGCCGACGCCTTTACTGGCAAGGCGGATGCCGGGCAGCCGCGGGCGGCGCGCATCCGCCGCCTGGCGCTGACCAATTTCCGCAGCTATCGGGCGGCCCAAATTTCGCTCGACTGCGGGCCGGCGGTGCTGCTGGGCCCGAACGGCGCGGGAAAAACCAATTTGCTCGAGGCGATCTCGTTTCTCTCCCCGGGCCGCGGCTTGCGGCGGGCAACGCTCGAAGACGTGGCGTTCTCGGAAGGCGACGGCTCCTGGGCGGTCGCGGCGGAAGTCGAGGGTGCGCTCGGGCTCGCCACGCTCGGTACCGGGGTCGAGCGGCCGTTGGGCGAGGGCGTGGTGTGGCTGGTGCCGGCCATAGACCAGCTGTTCGCCGGGCCTGGCTCGGAGCGGCGGCGCTTCCTCGACCGGCTGGTGCTCGCGGTCGATGCCGGCCACGGCAGCCGGGTCGCGGCGCTCGAGCGGTCGCTGCGCTCGCGCAACCGCCTGCTCGAGGAGAGAAACCCGGACGCGCATTGGCTCGATGCGGTGGAGCGCGAGACCGCCGAGCTCGCGGTCGCGGTCGCGGCCGCGCGGGTCGAGACCGTGCGCCGCCTCGGCGCGGCGCTCGCCCAACGCCGGGATCGGACTTCGGCGTTTCCGTGGGCCCGCATCGCGCTATCCGGATCGGTCGAGAACGCGCTCGAGGCGCACCCGGCCAGCGAGGTCGAGGATCGCTACCGCGCCTCCCTCGAGCAAGGTCGCGGCCGCGATGCCGCCGCCGGCCGCACGCTCGACGGCCCGCATCTCACCGACCTCCACGTGGTTCACGGCCCCAAGGGGATCGCGGCGGGCGAGACCTCGACCGGCGAGCAGAAGGCGCTGCTGATCGATCTGGTGCTGGCGCATTCGGGCCTGATTGCGCACATGACCGGGTTTTCGCCGGTGCTGCTGCTCGACGAGGTCGTCGCCCATCTCGATCCGGCGCGGCGGGTCGCGCTGTTCGAGGCGCTCGAAAACCTCGGCGCGCAGGTTTTTCTGAGCGGCGCCGACCCCGCGGCCTTTGCCGAGATCGCACCGCGCGCGCAGGTATTGGCGGTCAGCCCGGGGCGCGTCGAACCGTGGCGATAAGTGTTCTCCGACCCTATATTCTGCTTGGTAAAAGGCTTTCCTCCCAGCGCGTTTTCCACGGCCCGGATCGACCGAAAAGCTAAGCACAAACAGCGCGTTATCCCTGCCCACTTTGCGCTGTACGGCCTCGATATTTCGTGTCACACCCAATGCCGCGACGCGCCAAATTCGTGAGCGATTCGAACACCCCCATGGCTGAACCTGCCCGCCAAAAACTGCCGCGGCCGGCGCCCTCCGACTACGACGCGGAATCGATCAAGGTCCTCAAAGGCCTCGACGCGGTCCGCAAGCGCCCCGGCATGTATATCGGCGATACCGAGGACGGCTCGGGCCTCCACCACATGGTCTACGAAGTCGTCGACAACGCCATCGACGAGGCGCTCGCCGGCTACGCCAAGGAGGTCGTGGTCACGCTCAATCCCGACGGCTCCTGCACGGTGGTCGACGACGGCCGCGGCATTCCGACCGACATCCACAAGGGCGAGGGCGTCTCCGCCGCCGAAGTCATCATGACGCAGCTGCATGCCGGGGGAAAATTCGACCAGAATTCCTACAAGGTTTCCGGCGGGCTGCACGGGGTCGGCGTCTCCGTCGTCAATGCGCTCTCGAGCTGGCTCAAGCTGAAAATCTGGCGCGACGGCAAGGAGCACGCGATGGAGTTCCGCGACGGCGTCGCGGTTGCGCCGCTCGCGGCCGTGGGCGCCGCCCACGATCGGCAGGGCACCGAGGTGACGTTCCTGCCCTCGCCGAAGACCTTCACCATGCTCGAGTTCGATTTCGCCACGCTGGAGCACCGGCTGCGCGAGCTCGCCTTCCTCAATTCCGGGGTGCTGATCGTCCTCTCCGACAAGCGCCATGCCGTCGAGAAGCGCGAGGAGATGCGCTACGATGGCGGGGTCGAGGCCTTCGTCAAATATCTCGACCGCAACAAGACCCCGCTCATCCCCGCCCCCATCGTCATCAAGGCGGAGCGCGACGGCATCACGGTCGAGGCGGCGCTCACCTGGAACGACGGCTATCACGAGACGGTGCTCTGCTTCACCAACAACATCCCGCAGCGCGACGGCGGCACGCATCTCGCCGGCTTCCGCGGCGCGCTCACGCGCCAGGTCACCGGCTATGCGGAAGGCATCGCCAAGCGCGACAAGGTCGCGCTCACCGGCGACGACTGCCGCGAAGGCCTGACCGCGGTGCTCTCGGTGAAGGTGCCGGACCCGAAGTTCTCCTCGCAGACCAAAGACAAGCTGGTCTCCTCCGAGGTGCGCCCCGTGGTCGAGGGCGTGATCAACGAGCTGCTGCAGGCCTGGTTCGAGGAGCATCCTTCGGAAGCCAAGATGATCGTCGGCAAGGTGGTCGAGGCCGCCGCCGCGCGCGAGGCGGCGCGCAAGGCGCGCGAGCTGACCCGGCGCAAGGGCGCGCTCGACGTCGCCTCGCTGCCCGGCAAGCTCGCCGATTGCCAGGAGCGCGACCCGGCGAAATCCGAGCTGTTCCTCGTCGAGGGCGATTCCGCCGGCGGCTCGGCCAAGCAGGGCCGCAATCGCGAGTTCCAGGCGGTGCTGCCGCTGCGCGGAAAAATCCTCAACGTCGAGCGCGCGCGGTTCGACAAGATGCTCGGCAGCCAGGAGATCGGCACGCTGATCACCGCGCTCGGCACCGGCATCGGCCGCGAGGAATTCAATGCCGACAAGCTGCGCTATCACAAGATCATCATCATGACGGACGCCGACGTCGACGGCTCGCACATCCGCACGCTGCTGCTGACCTTCTTCTTCCGGCAGATGCCGGAGCTGATCGAGCGCGGCCACATCTACATCGCGCAGCCGCCGCTCTACAAAGTGACGCGCGGCAAGTCCGAGCAATATCTCAAGGACGAGCGGGCGCTGGAGGATTATCTGATCGGGTCGGGGCTCGAGGATGTGGTGCTGCGCACCTATGCGGGCGAGGAGCGCGCCGGCGCGGACCTGCGGCGGCTGGTCGAGGAGGCGCGCACGATCCGCAACCTGCTTGCCGGGCTGCACAGCCGCTATAACCGCAAGGTGGTCGAGCAGGCCTCGATCGCCGGCGTGCTCACGCCGCAGATCACCGGCGATCCGCAGAAGGCCGAGGCCGCCGCGCTCTATATCGCCCGCCGGCTCGATGCGCTCTCGGAGGAGACCGAGCGCGGCTGGGAAGGCCATTTCGACAACGGCTTCCATTTCTCCCGCACGGTGCGCGGGGTCGAGGAAGTCGCGATCATCGACCAGGCGCTGCTCGGCTCGGCCGATGCCCGCAAGCTCGACGATTTCGCCGCCTCGCTGCAGGAGGTCTATGCCAAGCCCGGCACGCTGCGCCGCAAGGACGAGGAAAAGCCGATCTACGGCCCGGTCGGGCTGTTCGAGGAGATCACCGGGGCCGGCCGCAAGGGGGTGGCGCTGCAGCGCTACAAGGGGCTGGGCGAGATGAACCCCAACCAATTGTGGGAGACGACGCTCGACATCGACGCGCGCTCGCTGCTCCAAGTGCGGGTCAAGGAGGTCGACGAGGCCGACGACATTTTCACCAAGCTGATGGGCGACGTGGTCGAGCCGCGCCGCGAGTTCATCCAGGAGAACGCGCTCGCGGCGAGCGTCGACGTGTGAGGGGTTTGCTGATTCCCCGGGCCGCGGCAGAACGCCAAGCCTCGCGCCCCGGCCGACGTGATCTTCATGATTTCTACGTGCGCGGGTTTTGCGCCTTCATGACGGACCCGCCGGTTGGAAAGCGCGCGGCGCGCTCCCTACCTCGATGCCGAGGCGCATCGCGATGGATATCTCCCGCTTCCTCGTCACGCTCGGCGTGGCGATCCTCGTCGTCGGCCTGTTGTGGCCG